>SMUZ01072260.1_pt1 | contig 12622 bp, 10 predicted proteins | sample 2456421 | NCBI WGS metagenome assembly SMUZ01 (sample SAMN11095932, study PRJNA526329) | marine sediment metagenome | biome: Marine sediment; feature: Surficial sediment; material: Deep marine sediment; isolation source: Hadal surficial sediment | place: Pacific Ocean | collected 2014-11 | depth... | reverse complement strand
GGTATTTTGCCGCAAACGCCGGTGCAGCATGCCCAAGCTATGGTGCAGTTTGTGAAAGAAGAGAGTCCGAAGTTTCATGAGCAAAAATAAATCTAAACCAATGATTGTCGATATTGAGATGTTGCGCCGTTACGATCGGCCGGGGCCGCGTTATACCAGCTATCCTACCGCGCCACAGTTTACTACTGAATTTGGTCAGCAGGAATTTCAAGAAGAAATCCGTCGCACCAATAAGAACTACAATCCAGTCGATCTCTCCTTGTACTTCCACCTGCCGTTTTGCGACACCCTGTGCTATTTTTGTGGCTGCACCATGATCATTACTCACAACCGCCAGCGCATCGATGAATACATTGATTATTTGCTTAAAGAAATTAAGCTTATTAGCTCGAAAATCAAAAGTGGCCGTCAAGTCGCGCAATTGCATTGGGGTGGCGGCACCCCCACGTACTTGAGTCCCGAGCAGATTCGTCGTCTGTTCGACGGCATCCGTGAGCATTTTGATTTTCATCAGGACGCTGAAATTGGGGTCGAGATCGATCCGAGGGGCTTGACCGATGCGCATCTGGATGCTTTGCGCGACGCCGGGTTCAACCGCGCCAGCATGGGAGTTCAGGATTTCGAGCCAAAGGTTCAGGAAGGGATCAACCGATTGCAATCGGAAAAGCTGACCCGCTGGGCGTTTCAGGGTTTGCGCGCGCGCGGCTTCGACAGCATTAATCTGGACCTGATCTACGGACTGCCTTTTCAAACAGTCGATTCGTTTACTCGCACCCTCGAGCGAATTATCGATATTTCACCGGATCGGCTTGCCGTTTTCAATTATGCTCACGTACCGTGGATGAAAAAGCATCAGCGCATCATCGAGAACACGACCTTGCCGAAAGCCAACGAAAAATTCAGCATTTTAAAAGCCACCATCGAAAAGTTAACCTCGGTAGGGTACGTTTACATCGGCATGGACCATTTTGCCAAAGCTGATGATTCGTTAACTCAAGCTTTATACGAGAAAACCCTCTACCGCAATTTTCAGGGGTATTCCACGCAATCGGGTTGTGATTTATACGGCCTGGGCATGTCGAGCATCAGTCAGCTTCAGGATGTGTATGCGCAGAACATAAAGGAAATACCAAAATACTACCAAGCTATTGACGAAAACGAGCTGGCCACACAAAGAGGCTATCGTTTAACGCAGGACGATCGCTTGCGGCGCTATGTGATCATGAGGCTGATGTGCGATTTCGAGCTGAATAAACGGCGAGTCGAAGAAAAATTTCAGATCAATTTTGACCGGTATTTTGCAGACGCATTGCCCGAATTGGAATATTTTGCGGCAGATGGTCTCATCGAATTGGCCAACGACATGATCGCGGTGACCGACATGGGACGCCTGTTGATCAGAAATATCACCATGATTTTCGACAAATATCTTGCTCAAAAGAAGGTAAGCAAGCCGCTCTATTCAAGAACCGTCTAAAACGAAATTTAGGGAAAGAAATATATTGTAGCAGCTTCAGTATTTAGGATAAGGAAAGAATTGGTGTGAACACCGGAGGAGAAAAACAATACCGCAAAAGTAAACAGCGGCAAAAAATCTTAGGTCTCTTAAAAGCTACCAAGAGTCATCCGACGGCTTCTTGGATTTACGAGAAGCTCAAGCACGAATTTCCCTCTTTAAGCCTCGGGAACGTGTACAGAAACTTGAGCATTCTTGTTGAACAGGGCTGTATTCAAGAACTGAAATTTGGCAGTACATTTGATCGATATGATGGGAATGTGAATCCGCATTACCATTTTATTTGTGAATCGTGCGGAGCGATCAAAGATATTGAGCTGGAGCACAACTCCGGGTTAAACCGCAAAGTGGAGGAAGCAACAAACTATCAGGTCAATAATCACAGACTGGAATTTTACGGGCAATGTGATGAGTGTTTGAATTGAGGAAGAACTATATGGATGCACGAGAATTTTTAAAGCATTATAAATACGACGACCGTTTGGTTACAGGTGAATACTACCCTGCAGAGCCGGTCCAGGCGAAAGCCGGAGAAACCATTGGGGTGGTGCTGATGAATCTCGGTGGGCCCAGGAAATTGGAAGACATCGAACCCTTTCTCTACAATTTATTTATGGACCCGGCCATCATCGACATGCCAATCGGCGGGATCTTTCGCCACTGGTTGTCGAAATTCATTTCGGTAAACCGTTCGAAGAAAGTTTCACACGACTACGCCAGAATCGGCGGCGGCTCCCCCATAAACAAATTAACCCGCGAGCAGGCGGAGAATTTAGAAATCGCTTTAAACCGGACATTTGGCGAGCCTTTCGGAGTTAATTTCCGGGTCTACATCGCCATGCGTTACTGGAAACCCACTTCCGAAGAGACAGCACGGGCGATGAAAAAGGATAAAGTCGATAAGGTGGTGCTCCTGCCGCTTTATCCGCATTATTCCAAAACCACGACCGGTTCATCTCTGATCTACTGGTGGATGCTCGAACAGCACAACGAAATTCCCAAATGGTCCACAACCACCATTTTCGAATATGCCGCCCATCCTAAATTTATCCGCGCGATCAATGCACGCATTGACGAGGGGCTTCGGCGTTTTCCCGAAGAGATTCGTAAACGGGTACAGCTGGTGTTCAGCGCCCACGGAACACCGCTTCTTGAGATGAAAAAACGCCGCGACCCCTACTGCTGTCTGATTCATTCAACCGTAGAGCAGGTGATGAATCTGCGTAAAAGGGACGTGCCGTTTCACGTCGCGTTTCAAAGCAAAGTAGGGCCGGCCAAGTGGCTCACGCCCAGCACGCCGGATAAGCTCAAAGAACTCGGCGAACAAGGTGAAAACGCGGTTTTAATCATCCCGGTAGCTTTTGTGACTGACCACATCGAGACCCTTTTTGAGCTCAATATTTTGATTCGCGAGCAGGCCAAAGAATTCGGAATCGAACACTATGCAGTGACAGGCGGCCTGAATTCCCATCCACTGTTTATCGAAGCGCTGGCAGAGGCGGTGGCATCGCAGGTCAGACCGAGCAACGGCAAAGCGGATTGGAAATTTCCCCCCATCAAAAAGCTGTCGAAATATGCAGCGGACGATAGAGGCACCCGCTGCCACCAGTGTGAGTTCATCACGGAAGCCATTTGCTGGAAACCGGATCTTGTAGAGGCCGAAACCCATGCCTAATGACCTTTCGAAAAAAGATGCAGTGGTCATTGGTGCCGGCATTTCCGGGCTGGCCACAGCCTATCGGTTATTGAAATCCGGTCTGGATGTGCTGGTACTTGAAAAAACCTCTCATGTGGGTGGCGCTATTCACACCGAAGAATCAGACGGCTTTCTCATTGATTACGGTCCCAACAGTACTTTAGACACCTCCCCGAAAATTCGCGGCTTTATCGACGAAATCGCATTACGGAAAGATCTCATCGCCGCAAACCCCTACGCCAACCGCCGTTATATTCTAAAAAACGGTCAACTTTTACCGTTGCCCATGAATCCGCCTCAGTTTATCAAATCCAAGCTCTTTTCACTCAAGGCAAAATTAAGACTACTGAGAGAGCCGTTTATTCCACCGCCTCCACCCGACAAAGAGGAAACCATCGCTGAGTTTGTCGAGCGCAGACTCGGTAAGGAGTTTCTGGATTACGCGATCAATCCGTTTATCGCCGGTGTCTATGCCGGTGACCCGAAGAGACTGAGCGTACGCAGCGCGGTCTCGAAAATCTACGCGCTTGAAAAAAACTACGGCAGTTTGATCAAAGGGGCGATCAAAGGCGCCAAAGAACGAAAAAAACGTGCGGAAATGGCACAAACAAAAGCCGAGCTTTTTTCCTTTGAAAAAGGTATGGTGCAGTTAAGCTCAGCGCTGCACTCCATTCTCGCCGAGAGAATCGAAACGAAAGCCGCGCTTGAAAGCCTAGATCTCCAGAACGATTCAGAAAACCGTTATGTCGTTCTATACACAAGTAGCGGCAAGAACGTGTGTGTTCACACAGATGGCGTGATATTTACTACCCCGGCCTACGCCACGGCTGAATATGTCAGAACCTTCGATTCTGCTTTAGCCTTGAAATTACGAGAAATTGTCTACGCACCCGTTGCTGTGGTCTTTCTCGGTTTTCGCAAGCAACCCAGGTGCCGATCTCTGGACGGATTTGGCTTCCTGGTGCCGGAAGTTGAAAACCGCAAGATTCTGGGCACCATCTGGAGCTCCACAATTTTTCCAAACCGCGCTCCTGAAAATGGCACGGCTCTGACGACGTTTGTCGGAGGCATGCGCCAACCGGAATTAGTCGATTTGAGCAACAATGAGCTAACGGATTTGGTTTTAAAAGAGTTGAATGAGATCATGGCGCTTGTAGGCAAACCGGATGTTGTAAAAATCAAACGTTGGCGCAAAGCCATTCCGCAGTACAAGCTGGGACACCAAAAACGCATGGATGCCATCGAAACATTTGAAGCTGAATATCCAGGGATTTTCATCTCTGGGAATTTTAGAAATGGCATCTCGGTTGGAGATTGCATCTTGCAATCAGAAACCATTGCAGACAGAGCGCGCAAGTTTTGTATAAAAACGCAAACTTCAGTAAAAGTTTCAGTAAATGTCTAAGTTTTAAGTTAGGAATCAAATCATGTTAAAGCCACGCATAAGACCCCGGCGACTTCGGGGGACGCCGGAAATCCGCCGCATGGTGCGGGAAACGAGATTGTCACTGGACGATCTGATTTATCCCTTATTTGTTACTTATGAAAAGGAGGCCAGAAAACCCATTCCATCCATGCCCGGTCAACACCAGCTTTCCATCGATAATTTGGTGAAAGAAGCTGCGGAAGCAAAAGCATTGGGGATTCCGGCAATCATCTTATTTGGCATTCCGGAGAAGAAAGACGCGCTGGGGTCGGATTCTTACGACCCCCACGGCATCATTCAACAAGCTGTATGCGCGGTGAAAGAAACGGTATCTGGCCTGCTGGTTATCACCGATGTTTGTTTCTGTGAATACACCGACCACGGACACTGTGGGGTGATCAAAAACAACGATGTCGACAACGACGCGACCCTGGAATTACTAGCGAGACAGGTCGTTTCACACGCCAAAGCCGGCGCGGACATTGTCGCACCCTCCGGAATGATCGACGGCATGGTCGGAGCCATCCGAACCGGGTTGGACGAAGCGGGGTTCGAAAAAATGCCGATCTTAAGCTATGCCATCAAATATGCCTCAAGCTTTTACGGCCCGTTTCGAGACGCTGCAGACTCCGCCCCACAATTTGGCGACCGTCGTACACACCAGATGGATCCGGTAAACGTTAGAGAAGCGCTGAGAGAAGCTGAACTGGATGTGCAAGAAGGGGCCGACCTTTTGATGGTCAAACCGGCTTTGGCATTCTTAGATGTTATCAGCCGGGTTAAGGACCGGTTCGACCTTCCTCTGGCGGCTTACAATGTCAGTGGTGAATACGCCATGGTCAAGGCTGCTGCGCAAAACGGCTGGATTGATGAAAAGGCCATCACTCTGGAAATCCTAACATCCATAAAAAGGGCCGGAGCCGATTTGATTTTGACCTACCATGCCAAGGATGTGGCAAGATGGTTAGCTTAACAGTTTATAACTTTCATCGGAAAATGTTTAGGGAAGTATTTGAAGATCGGCAACTCTGAAAAACTGTTCGAACAGGCGCAGAAAGTGCTGCCAGGCGGCGTTAATAGTCCCGTGCGGGCTTTTAAGGCTGTGGGAGGAACGCCTCTATTCATTTCTCGCGCTGAAGGCCCGTACTTATTCGATGTTGATGGTAATCGCTATGTTGACTACGTTTGTTCATGGGGACCCATGATATTGGGCCATGCGGATCCTCAAGTGATGAAGGTCGTTCAAAACGCCATCAAAAACAGTACGAGCTATGGCGCGCCAACGGAGGTGGAAGTTGAGCTAGCAAACAGGGTCGTCGAGGCGGTACCTTCAATTGAGATGGTGCGATTTGTTAATTCCGGAACGGAAGCTACCATGAGCGCACTCCGGCTGGCCCGGGCGTATACCAAACGCGACAAAATCATAAAATTTGAAGGATGCTACCACGGTCACGCCGATATGCTCCTTGTGCAAGCCGGTTCGGGCGTGACCACCCTTGGACTGCCGGACAGTCCAGGCGTGCCTCGATCAGCCGTAGAGGATACCCTACTGGCCCAATACAATAATCTCGATTCTGTAAAACAATTATTTGAAACATACCTTGACGAAATTGCAGCTGTCATCGTTGAACCGGTAGCTGGTAATATGGGTGTGGTGCCACCTCAATCGGGTTTTTTAGAAGGGCTGAGAGAAATTACCAAGGCTCATAATTCACTGCTCGTTTTTGATGAGATCATTACGGGGTTTCGTGTTGCTTACGGTGGAGCCCAGTCACTTTTCGATGTACTGCCAGACTTAACTTGCTTGGGAAAGATAATAGGGGGTGGCTTTCCGGTTGGCGCTTATGGAGGAAGAGAGGAAATTATGGAGCTAGTAGCGCCGAGCGGGCCTGTATATCAGGCCGGTACCTTGTCTGGAAATCCGGTCGCCATGACAGCGGGCCTTGAAACCCTGAAAGTCTTAAAAAAAACAGAAACGTACAACCGATTGGATTCTCTTGCAAATCAGCTCGCCAGCGGTATAAAAGAAGCCGCTGAGTCAACTGGAGTACCTGTTTTCCAAGCCCGGGTGGGTTCCATGCTGAGTTTGTTTTTCACAGGTCAAGAAGTCCTTGATTTAAAATCCGCTAAAACGTCGGATGCGGAAAGATATAGGAGATTTTTCCACAGCATGTTAACACTTGGATATTATTTTGCACCTTCACAGTTCGAAGCTATTTTTGTATCACTGGCTCATGATGAACAAATTATTGCCAACAGCATTTCAGCGATATCAGAGGCATTCAATACATTGTAAATCCCAAAATTGTCCCGAGGGGGTCACCGATCGTGTTCGATTCAAGTAAGAAGCGTACCAGTTACAGCGTGGGATCGATTTGGGGCATCGTGGGTGTGGTCGCGCTTTTGCTTAGTGCGGTGTGGCGTCTGACCCCGACTGCGTTGGAACCGATCTTAGATCGCTCACTTACATGGTGGCAGATGCTGCTCTATGGGGTTTGGGTGGTCGCAAACGTATATGCTGAGGGATACCGCGCGTTTCAACAGTCATTTTGTCCCCGGGTGGTGGCCCGAGCTCAGCACCTGGGGATCCAGGCCAAATTATACCACACACTTTGGGCCCCACTTTTCTGCATGGGCCTTTTCCACGCGACGCGCAGGCGTCTGATGACCTCCTGGTCCATGGTCCTCGGTATTGTCACACTCGTGGTGCTCGTTCGTCGTTTGCCCCAGCCATGGCGGGGTATCATCGACGGCGGCGTGGTGGTGGGCCTGTCATGGGGCATCGTTGCGATATTGATTCTGTTTGGCCAAGGTCTCACCGGACGACCGGTCGGTGCGTCTGCCGAGCTTCCCCAATCCTGACGCGACGCGGGCTTAGAGTGCCCTTGCGGAATGGATTCACCCGTTCTGTTGGATGGGATGGAGAAGCGGTAGCGGAATATCTGTAAAAATCGATTACCGCCTTCCTGCTCTAAAAATGAATACTCTCAAAACCTGATCTTTCAGCTTACTTGGGTTATCTTGAAAAGGGCTAAACTCGTAACGGATACTTTTTTATTTTCCTCCAAAAAAAATCAAGTTTCAAAGAGCATTAACTTGCTTTGATGAAATCATTTTGAATATTCAGCCAGGTCAGCGGACCGATTCTCCAACTGATGTCAAAAAATTCCAAAATTTTATACTCAATATTTTCAATAATTTAAGCTTGCTAAGTAGGATTAGACAAAATCAGACCCTATTGGAATGATTCGTCATTTTATCACATAAACACAATTAAATAAATAGTTTATAGCCTATTTAAGTGAACTACTGATTAGGTAACAATACACTGAAATATTTTCACCTTGAAAAATGTGATTTTCAATTCGAAAAGGAGCCTCAAGTTGCAGCAGGAGAAGATTTTGCCTGATTAGATGGAAAGATTCTAATTAGTATGGCGCGTATTAATCGAGGTGTTTGGCGGCCCGGGGTAGCGAATTCGAAATATTATAGGCCTTCATTTTCCGCCAGAGGGTTGTTCGGCCGATGCCTAATATTCTGGTGACGCGTTCGTACTCCCAATTGTACTGTTTGAGGGTTTTGGCGATATGGTTTTTCTCAAGCTCTTGCAGAGACAATTCTTTGTCATCCACCTCAGTCGCAGCAAGTCGGTTTTCTGTTGCCACAATCTGCGGCGGTAAATCCGTGAGGCCGATCTGGCTGCCCCTGGCAAGAGCGACCGCGCGTTCGATTGCATTTTCGAGTTCACGCACATTGCCTGGCCAATGATATTGGTACAAGACCTGTTCAACATCGTCATGCACTCGTTTAACCGGCTTTTGTATTTTATTGGCATATTTTTTACTAAAAAACTCCACGAGAGGCAAAACATCCTCTCTACGATCACGCAAAGGAGGGATAGTTATTTGGATAACGTTCAAACGATAAAAAAGGTCTTGTCTAAACTCCCCTTCCTGAACCAGCTTTTCCAGATTTCTATTTGTTGCCGCAATCAACCTGACGTCTACAGTAAGTGTATTGTTACTGCCGACTGGTTTGACTTCGCCCGCCTGGAAAAATCGCAACAGCTTTACCTGCATTGCCTGGGAGGTTTCGCCGATTTCGTCTAAGAAAATAGTACCGTGGTTTGCCACTTCAAACAAACCTTTCTTGTTGCCGATGGCTCCAGTGAAAGCACCCCGAACATGGCCAAACAGTTCACTCTCTAACAAACTCTCGGCCATCGCGCCACAGTTCACAACGATAAATGGATTTTTCGCTCTTCTGCTGTGTTCGTGAATCGCCATGGCAACCAACTCTTTCCCGGTACCGCTTTCACCGTCTATCAGGACTGAGATATCGGTTTGGGCGATCTGAGCCACGAGATCGAGTATCCGTTGCATGGCCCGGCTCCTCCCGATGATATTGCCGAAGCGAAACAGTTCCTCCGAATGAACCCATTTAATAAAATTCTCAACTTCGTTTTCGAGTAACTTTTCAACTGTGCGCTGGCTTTTTTGCTGCTTTTTTAAATTTGAAGCGACAATATTTTCCAAATCGGCACGGTCATAATAATAAACATTGTAATGGTTGGAGAGTTTACTTTGCTGCTCGTGCGCGAAAGAAAGAGTTGCCCAAAATAAGGGAGCATTATTACGTTGATTCATAATCCGAGAAACTTTCCCGGCAGGTAGCAATTTTTCAAAGCCGCTATCAAAAACAAGAATTAAATCAATAGATTGCAAAACCTGACCCATCTGCTCAATTGTGATGCTATGGCCACGAAATTTCTCGCAAATCCCCTCGATGCCTTCTCCATCCAGTTCCAAAAAATATAAATGACCGATATTTTTTTCGCTAAGTTTCTCAACAAACTTTTCACACTCAGCGGAGCTAGCAGCGATCAAGGCAGAATGATCGTCGAGTTTACCAAATATTTTTTGAGCCAGCTCAGTGACCACTGACTCGGTGGTGGTACCGTTCTCTTGTAAACTCAACTCGATACGAACTTTTTCTGAAAGCCAAATTCCTTTTTGATAAAGCCTATCCAAAAAAGGCCCTGTGAGACTCCTCTCTCTTGCCAACTCAAAAACATCACAAAACTCGCGCAGTGACTCATTTATATCAGCAGGTTGCCCAACACCGATAACGCGTTTAAAAAAATGCGACACCGCCTCCGAACCGACCTTCTGAAAAAAATCTTTCTTAAAATTTTCTTGGGGCAGATGCCACTCGTGTTGGATAGTATCCATAAATTGCGAGACAAGCTCCTCTCGCTTATCAGATATGGCGAAAATCTCAATCGTATAGTCGGATGTCAAAACAAAAAGTTCATCAGCAGAGGCCGAAAACTTCTCGATGAATTTCGATGAAAGTGAAAAGGCAGGCGCTGCTTTCTGTTCCTGAGGCAGCTTAAAGCCGAAAACAAATATTGACATTTTACTGAAAACTATGAAATTTCGAAAAAAACAAACTAACAACGATAAACGAAAAAAGAAGCCAATTAAAACCAATAACTGAAACAATTGCAGCTCGCCGGCCTTGCCAACCCACGGTCTTTCTGGTAACGAAATGAGCCAGATAAATGGCCCAGGAAACAAGTACGGCAAGCAGCTTCGGATCCAAGATCCACTCACCTTCCCAGATGTCGATGCCCATATAAACCCCAAGCAAAATTCCCAAAGAAACCAGAATCAAACCGATGTTAATCGCCTGATTGCTCAATTTATCGAAGAATTCCAGTGATGGTAGACGCTGGAAAAATATTCCCGGCTTTTTCGATTCAATCTCTCTGGAAAGCAGAATATACATGATGCTGGTGATAAACGAGATTGCGAATGCTGCATAGGCCGAAATGAGAATCAGTACATGGGCTTCAAATAAGATTGTCGTAAGAACTTCTGCCAAAGGCTGCTCTATATCCAGAAATATACACGAGATTGCATGTAAAATTAAAATTATCGGCAATAAGAAAACACCCATTATCATCTCTTTTAGTCGAATTTCTAAAACAAAATAAACTAGTACCGAAAGCCAGGCCAGAGTGGTGAGTACTTGATACAGATTGCCAACAGGTAAATGATTTAATCTAAAACTCAAGAGAATCAAATACAAAGTGTGAACGCTAATAGAAATTCCTAGCCAGGCTCGAATGAGGAATGCTGTTCGACTATTTTTGTTACTGAAATAGAGGAGATAATAAACAAAAGAGACAAAATAGAATAGAAAAACCGACCAGCGTAAAATGAGTAATAGTTCTTTCAATTTAACTGCAACCTAGTAAAATCATTCATTTGGTTTATTTCGCATATTGAAAATAAGGATTTTCATTTTGAAAAGCAAGTAAAGGCCTCCATCAAATGTAAAAATCTTTCATTATCGATAAAAATGACCTCAGAGATGCACTAGTGCAACGTTCTGTAAATAGCGTAGCATTGAGGAAAGAAGTGTTCAGGTGTTCAGGTGTTTAAGGTGTTAAGGGATTCAAGTATCTAAAATAAAATAACTTAGGAAGAAAAGTCATTAACACTCTAACACTTTCTAACACCCAAACACATCACACCGACCCATTGCAATGTTATTTCGAAAACGCTCTACTAGATAGTCATAATCTTCTTGACATTCATTTAAAATATTTGTATTATTTATCGTCCTAAATGCCAATTAAACATATACTTAAATATAATCGGAACGATTATTAATTTATGAAAATAATACAACATTTGATCTCGGGAATTTTCCTATTCTTTTTAAGCAGCCTACTATCTGCCCAGCAATCAACGAAACAAGATACGCTCAGAGAATTATGGCGGCGGATTGACATCTTAACGCAAGAACTTGAAAGAGCAAAACTTGGCACAGTTGCGGAAGCCAAATATGAAAGCCGCTACGGCATGGGACCTGCGGCTTCCTCTGTTTACAATTTAACCGATCCCGGTATTTCAATTGCAGGTTATGGCGAAATCATCTACGAAAATTTTTCCAGACAACAGGACGATGGCTTTCCTTCCCGCAAGGCAAACACTTTTGATTTCTTAAGACACGTCACCTATTTGGGGTTTCGTTTCAACGATTGGCTGTTGTTTAATGCAGAAATTGAGTTCGAGCATGGAAAGACGGCACCAGGCTCTCCAGGTTCGGTCTCTATAGAGTTTGGTTACATCGAAGCACAATTAAGCCCAATGTTCAATATCCGGGCCGGCATGGTTTTACCGCCAGTTGGTATTACTAATGAGCTGCACGAGCCGCCGACATACCACGGGGTTCTCCGACCCGAAACCGAGCAGCGTATCATTCCAACTACCTGGCGCACCAATGGCTTTGGGATTCTTGGGGAAACCTCCAAGGGTTTAGCCTACAAACTGTTTGTAACCGAAAGTCTGAATGCTGCCAAGTTTTCTTCAAACGGGATTCGAAACGGCCGTCAAAACGGCGCCAAAGCAATTGCCGAAGATTTAGGAATTACCGGCAGACTTAATTACGCCGGCATCCCCGGTCTTGATTTCGGAGGGTCATTTTTTCTCGGAAATACCGGTCAGACCTTAGTCGACTCTTCAGGCGAAGATATCGATGCTTTGTTAAAACTTTTCTCATTACACTTTATGTTTGCCCGCAATGGATTTGAGTTTCGCGGCCTTTATGCGCAATCACGTATTAGTGACGTTACGGCTCTAAATGTTGAGCTTGGACTTACCGGTCCCGCCTCGGTGGGCGAAGCTCAACACGGATTTTACGTAACTGCGGCTTATGACATCTTACCATTGATTGCCCGAAGCAGCACTCACTACCTTGCGCCGTTTATTCAATATGAAAAACTAGACACACAGAAAGATGTTCCAACGGGCTTCTCAAGAAATCCGGAAATGGAACGATCGAATTTAACTCTCGGCCTAACTTACAAACCTCATCCGAATGTGGCCTTTAAAATGGATTATATAAATCGGGATAATAAAGCGAATACAAATGTCGACCAGTTCAATTTAGCGGTGACATATTTATTTTGATG
>SMUZ01046423.1_pt1 | contig 12637 bp, 17 predicted proteins | sample 2456421 | NCBI WGS metagenome assembly SMUZ01 (sample SAMN11095932, study PRJNA526329) | marine sediment metagenome | biome: Marine sediment; feature: Surficial sediment; material: Deep marine sediment; isolation source: Hadal surficial sediment | place: Pacific Ocean | collected 2014-11 | depth... | reverse complement strand
GATAAAATCATTTTATCCCAGATTGGAAAAAACGCCAGAATTTCATCACAAGACATTGCCACTCATTTACAAGATTTAGGGTATACAATAACAGATAGGGCCATCAGACAAAGATTAGCAAGATTAGAAAAAAATGATGTTATACTAGGTTACTCTGCAATTTTAAATCCCAATGTTGTTTCAGAAAAAATCAATCGAACTATACTTTTGAAATTCAAGCTCACTGAAAAAACTGATGAGATTACCAAACGATTAATCAAATACATAGAAGAATCGAATTTTTGTATCTATTCTAGTAAACTAAATGGTGATTTTGATTGGATATGTCACTTTGTATTTGATTCAATTGAGCAATATGATTTGGAATCTCATAACTTTTTAAATCGATTCAGTGAATTGATTTCCGATTTTCGTTCTTATGAATCAAAGACTATCAAATCATCTCCATATATGATTTATGGTGAAGGTGATGAAAAAGAAAAGAAAACTCAAGTATATGAAATTCTAAACTCTTTGAAAAAATATGATAACATTAACGAACGACTTCAAGCAATCACAGACAGTCTTGTAAAATATTTTGATGCATACTTTGCAAGACTGTGGTTTGTAGATAAAGATAGAAAGAATTTATTGTTAAAGTTTAGTTCAGGAAAATATAAAAATATCAATGGAGAATTTTCCAAAATTTCAATAAATTCTCTAAAGATTGGACCTATAATCAAAACAAAAAAGGCTGTTGTAACTAATGATGTTGTAAATGATCCTAGAATAAAATATCATGACTGGGCAAAAAAGGAGAAACTGAAATCATTTGCAGCATATCCTCTGGTCTACAAGAAAGAATCTGTTGCATGCTTGGCAATGTTTAGCAAAAAGAAGTTCACTCATGTGGATTTTGAGATTTTAGGCATATTTTGTGACCAATTATCAAAGGAATTAGCAGGATTTTTTGAGACTAAGGACTTTCTTTCAGAGTAGTTCAGACTATTGTAGTCTTGAATTCAAAAAGCTAGAAATTTTTTCTGCTATAAAATCAAGATCATTTTCTAATCCCCTATTGTTATATCCTACACTAGATGAAAAATTTATTAATAATTAAAAAAAAGGAGGGGAGGTTTTCAAGTTTTTCTGTTACTTGATTTTATACCTGGAAGCCTACTATTTTACCACTGATTGAGGAAGGGTCGATTGCGTCAACAAAGACTGTTATTGTAGAGGAATTTCTTCCTGACTTACTTTTGATTAGTTCTGCATCAACAGTTTCTGTGTCTGACTCTACACTGATCATGACATTTTTCACATCAGTTTCACCAAAGTTAGTGATTTTGTAAACAACTCGATAAGTCATTGAATCAGAGGTTTCTTGTGCTGGTCTTGATGCCTTTACTGAACTCTCAGTACTTAATTGAGGTTCGGTTATTTGTGTTATAGTCAAGTCAACATCTGGTACTGGTAAAGGTAGTACGACGTCTCTGTCTACGCTATTTCTTGCTTCTGCATCAACAATGTAATTAGGTGCTAATGCTACCATTACTAGAGGTAGAATAGCCAACATTCCGATGTATTTTGTTATTTGTTTCATGAATTACTAGTTTGATAATTTGTTTAAGATAATTTTCCCAATTAAAGTCCAAGTCTTACCCAAATTAATTACAAATTTTATAAGTTTACTTTTAGAAAAAAATAACTAAATATTAAGAATCCCCCATAAATTGGGGAGAGGGCAGACATGATCTGATTCTGAGGGATTCTATAAATTGATTAAAGCTGCAACGTTAATAGAGACTTTTCCAAATTAAAACCAAATCATTTTAGCTTTGAAAAAATAATTCTAAAAAAAAATAAAAAAGGGAAAGGAAAGAAAATTTTTAATTATTCTCTAGCCTTTTATTGTGCTTTTCCTACATTTACTGGATCTACGCTACCTTCAGGCGTGCTGCAGAGGCTGGCTCCACATACTATGTCTTCAGTTGCTGATCCATAGGATTTTGGAGATGTTTGGCCTGGGCTTCCCTCAGATTTCTGTGCAAATGCATCATCAACTAGTTCTGGTGCTAATGCTACCATTGCTAAAGGCAAGATTGCAAACAATCCAATGTATTTTGTTATTTATTTCATGAATTATTAATTTAAAAATTTGTTTAAGATAATTTTCCCAATTAAAGTCCAAATCTTACCCAAATTAATTACAAATTATTTTTTATTGAAAATATTTTTGTTGAATTTATCAAGACCTAAACTATTTTTTAGGGAAGGATGCGATCAGGAATTAATTTGGGAATTTAGTTATAACCTAATAATAATGAGTGTACAGTGAAATGAAAGCACTAATTGTTGGTGGTTCAAGTGGAATGGGAAAAGAAACAGCAAAACTTCTTCTAAAACGTTCTGTTGAAGTTGTACTGGTAGCTAGCAATATAGACAAACTTCAAAAAACTAAAAAAGAGTTAGAAGAGTTTGGAACAGTCAGTATAGAAAGTGTTGATCTGTATGATGAAAACCAAGTAAACGACTTTATTAAAAAAATTAGAAATGACAATGAACACATCAATTACTTGGTTAATTCTGCAGGTAAGTTCAGCCCTAAACCATTTTTGGAACACAATAAAGAGGATTACGATAAATATCTATCGCTAAACAAGAGTACCTTTTTCATAACACAAGCTGTTGTAGAAAACATGAAGAAAAATGGAGGAGGTTCCATTGTGAACGTAGGTTCAATGTGGGGAAAGCAGGCGATAAAAGCTACTCCCTCATCTGCATACTCAATGGCAAAAGCAGGATTGCATTCGCTAACTCAGCATCTTGCAATGGAACTCGCAGAGCATAAAATCCGAGTAAACGCAGTATCCCCAGCAGTTGTTGTTACGCCAATTTATAATGAATTTATTAAACCAGAAGAAGTTGAAAAGACATTAGCTGGGTTTAATGACTTTCATCCTATTGGTAGGGTTGGTAGACCAGAAGAGGTAGCATCTGTAATAGATTACTTACTAATGGATAAAGCAAGTTGGATAACAGGAGTAATTTGGGATGTAGATGGGGGTGTTATGGCTGGAAGAAATTGATTCTTCAAAGTCAAACATGGATATGAGAAACAAGGTGACAAATAATTGAACGATACAATTTCTAAAATTCTAAATGAAAATCAATTTGAACTGGTAACTGACAAAATAGAAGAAATAATTGAATTTGTACGTAAAGTAAAGGGAAGTGAACACCTTCTCTTCCTTTGGAAAGATCAAGAAAGTAAAGACAAATTCATTTCTGAATTTTTCAATAAAGAATTTAGTGGAAACTCTAAAGGATTTGTTTCTGTAAAACCATTCCAGGATGAGTCAGTTGAAAACACCGTATATGAAAAATTCTATAATCAACACGGAAAGAAATTCATCCCAAAAGCTGTCGACAAGGTAACAATGACTGTCGAAGCCAACAAAACTGGTTCTGCTACAAGATATGCCTTTGAAGATGACACCTGGTTGATGGAACGAGGTCAAACTGAAGAGGTTCTTGGAGTAGAGGAACAATTAGGTCCAAAAGTTGATGAAAATTTATCTCTTTTCTGTTTTAACAATGTGGCAAAACTTGATGAATCTAAACTAAACCGAATAATTCCTGCACACGGTTTTGTCATTTTAGATGATCCCCTTTTACTCTATAAATCAAAAAGTTAAGGTTCCCCTTGGTGGGATTTGAAATTATTTTTTGGGAAGGATTTAATCTGCTAAAGATCCTTTAAGTCTAACCATGAAGTGACTGTATCATGAATTCTCCTTACTTTGATTTGGTAGAGAAGGCTCTAAAAATAAGTCCTAAAATTCATTTTGCCACAGTTTGTAACATGCATGGTGTGGTAAAATATACCCACCATAGAACAGGTGCAAAAAATCTTCTGTTACACTCAGAGGGTGTAAAATCACTTAAAATAGCTACACGAACTTGGAAGTTACGAAATAAATATGCCTCAAAGATTGGCAAAGCTGAATTTATACTTGTACAGTACGGCAAGATAAAACATATTGCTATTCTGTTGGATAAGGGCCACCTTCTTTTTATGACAACAACCAAAAACGCAGATCATAACAAAATCATTACCAGAGCAACCAAACTCAAAGTAGGAAAGATCAAGTAAAAACAAAATCTTGAAGATCGTATATCTTTAGAGGAATGGTTCTAATTGATTTTGAAATTATTTTTTGGGAAGGATGAGAATTGAGGCAGTTTTGAGTAAATACGTACTTGCATAACTTTCTACAGGAATTAATTATGCAAGCACAAATGACATCATGGTTGCGTCTCTAATTCCTATAAAACACAACACACATCACATGGTTCTAAATTCTATTTAAAATATTCCCAAATTCCCTCTATTCATTTTACCTTGTTTGTATTACCGTCACAATATTGGAGTAATGATTGTAAAAAGTTTTCATGTTGATGAATTGGATCCTCTACAAATGTATGGTAAATTTGATTTTGAGGTTTGGATGACAGTTGTAAGGGATAGATGTAAAAGATCAGAATCGAAATTTAAATAAAAAAAGAAGGAAACCTCCTATTGGAAGGGATCTATAAATGGACAGTTTACAATGTGGTCACTATCCATCGGTCGTGCAATATTCACGTTTATCAAGCCAGCCTCTTTGAGTGCATTAATGTCATCTATTGTCTCCAAAAGTAAGGCACTTTCAGGATCTTCCCAACCAATCATGAAGATTCTCCACATTGGGCTGTAATTTGCATCACCTGGTCCAGAAGCGGCAATTCCCGCCTGGAATCCCAAAGGTCCTGATCCTGTTAATCCATTCTTGAATTGGAACAAGTCAACTGCCGCTGCATTTGCGATTAAACTTGCCGTAGCCGATACAGGTGTTACTCCCATCATACTAGCTGGCCCAGAAGGAGTTGCATCTGTTACAATGTAATATATGGTTCTGCCGTCAGGTCCCCAACCTCTATGTGCTATGAAAGTGACAATCATTTCATCGGTGTCGATATCAAGTATTTGTCCGCCACCATATGGCGTTTCGTCGGTTAAGGTTTTGTCTTCCTTTACAAGCATCTGACCTTCAGGCCAAACAATCTGAGAAATGTTCAATACTACTTTTAATTCTGTTAGAGAAACTCTGCCATCAGTTTCAGCTAGAAGAATTGTTTCTTCAGAGTCTAACACCTCAGCGTTTGAATCATCATTCCATGTTACATGAACGTGTGATGCAAGTGCACTGTAATCCTCTTGAGCTGGTGTGCTTGTAAAGACCTCACCTTGGTAGCCATGAACTCCGTCACCATCTACACCATTTGTAAACACGTATGTGGTAGACAATGCATCAACAGGTGCAAATGAAAGAAGTGGTGCAAGCTCAACTTTCCATCCTTGATTTTCTGTGATTATCTCTGCATGTCTTTCTTCGCTAGAATCAGTTATAATGAAGTAAACAGGTTCGCCGTTGTAATATCCTTGATGCATTGGTATCATTGCTGGGACATTTGCCCTTGATAATCTGAGAACAGAGCCAGGAGTTACTTCTTCAACTAGTTCTTCCATAGTTGTTTCAGGTTCTGGTGCGGGTGTTGGCACTAGTGTTGGTGCTGGTGCTGGTGTTGGTGCTGGTGTTGGTGCTGTAGGTACTACAGTTTTAGTTCCAATTCTTGAACTTTCTCCTTGGTCCCTTTTGAATTGTTCATAACCACCTGGATATTCGGAACATAATTTATCGCCACAAACAATGAATTTGTTTGCAGAACCAAAAGAACTTGGTGGTACTCTACCTGGAGCCTCACTTCCAGCACTCTTTAGCGCTTCAGCAGGTTCAATCCAGCTTACCGTCGCGGCAATTGTTGCTGTCATTAATATCGCTGTCAAAAATATAATTGAAAATATCGTTTTAGTCATTGCATTCCCCATACCACGCAAGATACTTAAAACCGATCATAGATTTCACTGCTTTATACCGCTCTGTAGTTCTGTTTCTGAATTATTTTTTGGGAAGGATGAATTTGAGAGACTTAATCAAGAAATCTAACACGAGTTTCTATAACTTTATCCGCCAATTCATTAATGTCAACGTCAAGTTCGGTAGTTAATAAAATAACTCCATCATCAAGAGGAATTGTTATTTGATTAATTTTACCATATTGAGCCATTGCAAACTTTGGTGCACCAATTTTAAAACTCATCTTTTTACGAAAATCCCATCTATTTTGTGCCTCAACCAATAATGATTTAATTTCTTCATCTTCAAAATATCTCTGAACTCCGTTTCTTAACTTTGCCTTAAACTGTCCATCATAGATTGCTACCGACCTAATGTTTGGGTCAATTTTCATGACGCCGTCAAAAAATTTTCCATAATCAATATTGCTTACTAGTTTTGACATTCCATCTAGCCCAAAAGTGTAACATTGTAAATGTTACTTAAAGTTGATCCCAAATGGTAGACATAGAAAAATTACATCATAGGTTTTGTCTAATTCAAAAATAGGGTTTGATTTTCAATTATTTTTTTGGAAAGGATGAGAATTGAAAAATTAAATTTCGCTCCTAACTGCGTCCATTTTTATCCCCAAAACGGTAGGTGAATCCCCGTGGATACTAAATTGAATCTCATTTATTCCCCAAAAATGGTTCAAGCCTTTACAGATTCAGATCTCAATTTGAAATTATTTTTTGGGAAGGAAAAAAGAAGTGTTAAGTATCTAATTAAGGCACTTTAACCACAACTAACTGCCCGTAAGTTGCTAGTCAAGGAGGGGAAGGTCTCTTCTTTGACTTAATTTAAAATTATTTTTTGGGAAGGATGAGAATTAAATTCTACTGGTTTTCTAAAACAAATACATCCACAATCAAACATTCCTGCCTTTCCCATACATTGATCATGATGTTCATTATAGCATTTATTGCAAATGACCATTAGTCAGTCCTTCTTTATGTGAGTCTTTTCATGAATAAGCACTTTTTCAAAAGTATCTGAATTTCCTTCCCAATGAAAATTACAGTTTTTACAATTGTATTTCATTTTATGCATTTTCCTTCTTGAGTTTCTTTTTTTCAGATTCTTCAAATGCGTTTACGTCATCAAGTACTTTGGTCTTGCAAGAACCAAGTTTTAATTTTGTAATTATTTTTCTAAACATCCTCTAGTTACACTTCATTTAGATATATACCGACGGAATTGCTAAATTTTCCCATTAAACCAAGAAGTAATTATTCATATTTGATAGAATATTTCTAGATTAGAATATTACATTCGTTTATAGGACTAGGAGACTTTAACAAAACAGAATGATTTTTTGGAATTCAGTTCAATTTAGAGGCATACAGACTCGAGTCCCTCTGGGTTCAATTAATGAATGATTATACGTGCACCTGTAATTGTGGTTGCGAGAATTCTTCAGGTGAGCATCTTTGTCATAATTGTCGAATAGGCTTGTGTGAGATTAGAATTAAAAAAACGGTGGTAGCATAATTGTTAAAGCTAAAACACAGGTTAAAAAATTCTTCATCTTATGATATAATGATTTTTACAATAATAGGACTTTGTATATTATTTACTTATTTTGGAATGGAACCTTGAATTGTAAGTACTGTAAAATAGACCTTCGAAGCAAAACAAAAGAATTTTGTTCTTTTGATTTTCTATGTGCTACCTTAAATTTAACATCAGGAACAAAAAGTGCCTAACAACAATTTCCCAGAATTTGGTACATCTCAAGTTGGACCTCACATAGAAACTCTAAAAAACTACGCCTTGCCAAATTTTGTTTTAGAACTTGTTGCAAAAGAATGTAATTCGGATCTTTCAGAAAAAGGAAGAATGGATAAGAAATTACAAAGTATGAATCAAAAAGCTATAGAATTATTGTATAAAATATTTGTAAAGTGTGATAAAGATAACTCAGAAAAATATGCCCAGTATAGATTTTATGCATACGTATCTAGTATATATCACAAATGTGAGATATTAATCAATGAAATGATTCCAGGTAATTCTGGAAAAAACTACAAGATTCCTGTAGCCGTAAAAGAAAATGAAATGTATATTGCAATTGCATTTAGCAAAAGTACAGATAGGGCAGTAACAAAACAAGAAATCAAAAAATTCTACAATATAGCTGATGACCTAAAACAAGGAGAACATGGAACGCAATTAATTGATTTTATTTATTGTTCTTCTTCAGGTTTTATGGGAAAGGCATTAGTAGAACTTGAAAATCTTAATGAGAAAAGATCAAAGGATCCTGAATCAAAAATTAATTTCAATCTTGCCAACTTTGAAAATCAGATTTTTTCCTCAACTAGGTGTTAATAATTATGGCAGGTTATCTTGGGAATAAATTTGACATGATTGTACATCATTTGGCAGTGATGAAACCAAAATGTAAGATTTACGATATAAAAAAACAAGATAGTGTTTACTTTGTTCCAGATATTCTTGACCAAGCAAGAAAAGAAGGATTTGTTCCATGCAAATACTGTGTTAAAAACGAAGTATCTATCACTCCACGAGACCTTGCAGAAGCTGCAGATGTTACAGAAGTTACCATAAGAAATCGATACAAGGGATTGAAATTAAGCCAACAAATGAATCACACAATATTATGATCTCAGAGATTTATCCATCTACTAGAAATTGGAAAATAAATAATGATTAAAGAAAAATGCAATAGATGTGGTTCACCTTTAGGTACTGAAAGCAAGAAAACCAAGGAAAAATTTTGTGGTAATTGTAAAAGGAAATTTCAATTACAGAGATATTAGAGATTTGGTTCATGGGATGAATCTTATTCTCAGCAGCTCTAAAGATATAACTGAAGATGATGTCAAAAGTCTTGATAAGATAATTGTACGAGGAGATAACATCATAATGGTTTCACTTCCTGAGAAATCTAATTCATTAAACGTAAAAGACGATGCCTAAATCTAAGCCAGTAATCAACATCGTAAATGTTGTTGCATCAGCAACAATCGATCAACGACTGGACCTAAAAGATATCACAAAAAAATTTCCAAAGGTAGAATGGAATCCGGAGCTATTTCCAGGAGCTGTTTTTAGACTTAGTAATCCAAAAACTGCCACATTACTTTTCAGCACTGGAAAGATGGTTTGTACTGGTTCAAAATCAGAAGAATTGGCAGTAAAAGCTGTAAACATTGTTGTTCAAAAATTGAGAAAAGGTGGAATTAAAATTAAAAAAAATGCAGATGTCACCGTTCAAAATATTGTATCTTCAATCAATCTTGGAGGGAAAGTGCATTTGGAACAAGCAGCTAGAACTCTTCCTAGAAGCATGTATGAACCAGAACAATTTCCAGGTTTGATACATAGAATGTTAGATCCGAAAACAGTAATTCTGATTTTTTCTTCTGGCAAATTAGTATGTGTAGGTGCCAGAAACGAAAAAGATGTCCATCGCGCTGTACATAATATCCATAGTTTGCTCGAGGAAAAGAACCTCATGATTTATGATTAGGGAATATTTTTTATGAGTGACTTACATTTCATTAAAACTGTTAATATTTTAGGAATTAAAAAAATAAGTGAATTATTCTTTATAATGAACTAATAGTGACTTTCCCATAACGGGATGAACAGCTATTATATTTTCACCCTTCTCAGCTAGAAATTTGTTTACCACATCTTGAAGAAATAGATCCTGTGGTAATTGTTCAGCTTCAAAATATTGTATTTTGTGAATCATTATAGTGGGGATCAATTAAGATGATATTAATGATTCTGAAAATAAGTCGTAGATATTCTTTAGAACAATTTATGATTTGAGGAATTTTATGTTGTAGTGATTCGTTTTTCCTTTTATTGTCACAACGTTATGATGTTGATTATGATCTTAAAGCATTCCAAACTTTTCAGAGTATGATCATAACGCTAGTTAGTATGCGTTTTTTGTGCGTAAGAGGGGGGAGTGTCTTTTTACTCTTTGTCGATAAACTCGTTAACACCTTTTCAGGAACAAAATCTGTGGGATATCTCCCTAATTAGCAAATGCCCCTCGAGGGATTCGAAATGTGAGTTTGCTTCTCTTATTGTTATACCCAAAAAGGAAAATAAGATAATTATCAGAGATGTGAATCTGTTAAGACTCGCTTCATTGACAAAATCACTCTTTAGAGCAATGACTGATTACGATTATTAGGTAAATTAAACCAGACCTGTTTCGATCTGGTTATATAATTTAGAGGTATTTTTGATTATCAACAGTCAAAAATATTCAATCGATCAAAAATTATTTTTCACTTCGATGGATAAACCCTTAATTTGAAAGCATGTTACATGAGTGAAATACAATTAAGTGATAGAATCAAAATGGCACATACCATTGAAATAAAAAGTGCAACTAGAAAAAAACTAGGATTAAAAATCAGTTGGTATGACGTACATGGAGGAAATCATACACAAGAATACTCTCTAAGAGAAGGATCAAAAATAGAATTCTAACCATTTTTTTACCTTTTATCTTTATTTTTTGTCTTAGAATTACTAGAAACTAGGCATAAATTCTAGTTGCAATACACATATCATACATCATTCTACCTTCTTCTTTTGCGCTTTAGATAGTCTGTGATTATTTTACTTGCCATTTCATCAGGTGTTGTATCATTCCTGTTTGATTCCCTTGCTAGTTTTTTTGCAGCAGTCTTTGATAACTTGAATGAAATGTTTTGCTTGATGCGTAGGGATTTTGCTCGCTTCAAGAGTTTCAGGTGAGATGACTTTGGTGACTGTGCAAGCACGGTGAGGTATTTCTTTCGTAGGGCAGAATCTAAATTTGATATTCTTTGCACTATTTTTTCTGCCTTTGAGGAGTTTGGCACAATTAGATACAGCCTTGTAATTTCGTCCCTTGATACTAGTGCAGGAACTAGTGATTTTAGCCTGTCAGGAACTCCTGCAAATCCCAGATACTTGTTTAATGTACTCAATGCCATCCCCATGGACTTTGCAGCAGCTAATTTTCCAACCTGCTCAGTCAGAAACTTGCAGGCATCTGCAATGTCTTTAGGGTTCATATCATTTCGGTGTATGTTCTCTACTACAGATGAGGCCTTTGCATTTTCAAGATCATACTCTGTTTTTTTAGTGAGCAGATGGACTGGAATCTTTTTGGCACCCAATCTTTTCATGGCTGCCAGTCTTCGCTGACCTGACATCAACAGGTATGTGTTTTTGTCCTGTTTTTGTACTAGTGGTGGATTTAACAATCCCTCATTTTTGATTGATTTTGCAAGCTCTGAGATACCTTCCCTGTCTAACTTTCTTGACTGTGCTTCTTTCCATATTTTGATTTGCTTAATTGGAATTTCTTTTAATCTGTATGAGATAATTGGTTTGTATCTTCTTGCCACTGGTTACAGTTGACATGTTGACTTATTTGAACTATGATTTTCTAGACTTGAATCTACCAAGACCTGTTTTAGTGTGAATCTGTTACGATCCGCCACATTTAGGAACATCTTCTCATCTGGCAAATACCCCTTAAGGGATTTTGAAATTATTTTTTGGGAAGAATGAGAATTGACTATAAAATACTTCATCAAAAATGTTGACAGTTATTTCGTCCATTTCGGACATTTAAAAATAAAGAAAACCCAAAGTTTGAATGAATTTAAATAAAATGCAAAATAATAATCAATAGAGTTGATTGATCCAGATAAAAAAATTGAAAATGATAAAAATGATGAACTTCATGAAATTGAACTAAAATGTTTAGCACTCGGGCAAATCCCAGGTAATCTCTTTAAGGATAACGACAACCAATATGTTTCTCTTGAAAAAGCCATGGAGATTATGAGGACATTAGAAAAAAGAGGTGAAGAGATACATCAAATGGCTAGGTCATTTCGAGAAAAGTATGAGTTTTCTAAAGAATAATTATTTTTTGGGAAGGATGAGAAATGAAAACAATTAGATGGGAAATTACAAAAACCCTATAATTATGTTAAAACAGAGAAAATTAGGTAAAACAAATCTCTCTGTATCTGAGATAGGACTGGGATGCTGGCAACTCGGGGGCTTGACTACCATCAATGAAATTTCAATTACCTATGGTGATGTAAATGAACAAACTGCAGTAAAAATAATCACGCAAGCCTTAGAGTTAGGAATTAACACCTTTGATACAGCAGATTCTTATTCGTTAGGAAATAGTGAAAGGCGATTAGGAAAGGTTCTATCTGAAAGAAGATCGGAGGTCAACATTTTCACAAAGGGAGCAGGGGTTCCTTCATACAATGAATCAAGTCCTTTTGAAATAGATCTATCTTACCATCATCTAATAGCTGCAATTGATCGTAGTTTAAAGAGACTTGGAACTGACTATGTTGATCTTTACCAAGCTCATGCAGCTCCACAATCAGAATCAGACTTTGTTAATCTTGAGAAAGCATTTGGAAAAATAAAATCAGAAGGCAAGGCAACATACTGTGGGGTTTCTGTAGGCTTAGAATATCAAAAAGGCATAGAATTAATCAACAGAGGTATAGTTGACTCTATTCAGCTTTATTTTTCATTGTTAGACTTCGAACCCCTAATTGAATTGTTGCCATTAGCCAAGAAAAATGGGGTGGGCATAATTGTTGCTAAACCTCTCGCTCAAGGGTTTCTCACAGATAAAT
>SMUZ01067686.1_pt1 | contig 12645 bp, 12 predicted proteins | sample 2456421 | NCBI WGS metagenome assembly SMUZ01 (sample SAMN11095932, study PRJNA526329) | marine sediment metagenome | biome: Marine sediment; feature: Surficial sediment; material: Deep marine sediment; isolation source: Hadal surficial sediment | place: Pacific Ocean | collected 2014-11 | depth... | reverse complement strand
GTACCTGTGCATCCGTGACCACGCCGCCCTCCCCGGGACAATCGGACAGTCTCGCATGCCCCATCAGCGATCGGTGGACCGGCAATGCGCATGGTCGTCACCATGACGGCGAAATGTCGACAGCCATCCGGACCGTCCTCAGCGCAGGCGCGCTGCCAGACCGTCGCCCATTGACCCCGATGGGCGTCGCCAATGCCCTGGGCCGCGCTCATCCCGATGCCGACGATCGCCCACACCCCGACATACGCCAGCTACCGCGACCGGGAGGAAGAAGACCGGCAGTCTTCGACCGAAGAGCAACGTCGCTTGGCGAGATGCAGCGCCACTCGAATGCAGCAGGACTTTCACCGCGGGCTACTGGGGCGGTCGTACGGGGCGCCGGTGCCCGACGAGCCCATGAACAGCGTCTGGCCGGACGGGAGCGTCAGGTCCCGCCCGTTGGCCCGCCGCGTCCCGTCTTTCGAGGCATAGCCATCGACCACGATCTCCATGCCGATGCTGATGGCGTCTCTCGTGAAGCCCCGCCGGAACAGGTTGTGCGGGTTGCCCCCCTCGATCATCCAGCGCTCGACCTCGCCGTCCTCTCGCGTCACATCGATGTGAATCCAGGTGTGGGGGTTGATCCACTCCACCTTCACCACCGTGCCCTGGAAGTGCACCGGCCGGTCCGCGTCGAACTCCGCCGAGAACGCATGATGCGCCCCCACCGGCACCGTCCCCAGCACCAGTCCCGCGCCGATCATGGCGCCCGCGATTACCGTTGTTCGCATCGTCCGGCTGCCTCCTTGGCGGCCCCCTCCGCACTTATTGTGGCACTCAGGGGTTCAAATCCTCGCTGGTCGGTCGGCGTGTGATGTCGACCACCAGCGTCCCGCCACGCCGCCCGTAGTCGCCTTCCCAGTGCGTGACCAGCTGCTCGTTCCGCAGATGCCCGTAGATCAGCTCCTCGACCATCTCCACGCACCGGTACTCCAGCACGCGCGGGTGTTCCTCCATCCGCCGATACAGCGGCAGCGAGATGGTCCACGGCTCGGTGAACACTTCCGGGTCGTCGATCGTCGCCTCGTACTGCATGTGATACGGCGTGATCGGCGTATACCGCTCGGTCACCCGCAGCCCCTCGCTGTGGAAGTTCCCAGACCGGTCGAACCAGGTCTGGTCGATGAAGTCCGTCACGTCCACCACCAGCGTGTCGCCCTCCCAGCGACCGACGGAATGCCCCATCCACGCGGGAATCCCGAGGTTCACGTCGTCGAGGTGAATCGTCCGCCCCGCATTCGAGAACCCGTAGGCGATCATGATTTTCTCGGTGCCCTGCGTAATCTGGAACGGAAACGGAAGATACGTTGCCCGTGGCACCCCTGGCATCAGACATTTGACCAGCGGGTCGCGCGTCAAGGCGTTGGCACGGTTCTCGTCGCGCTTGGCCAGCGCCTCCGGCCGGTACGGGATCGTTCCGCCGAGGACCACGCCCTGGCTGGGCGGCACGCCGCCCAGCGCGCCCAATGCCAGGACCGGTGCATGCGGCACCGGGTTACCGTTGGGCACCCCGGGATGCACCACCGCCGCCGGTTGCGCCGCCTGTCCCTCGAGGTTGTACTCGGCCTCGCTGAACGCCTGCCACACCCCGTTGATGTCCGGATACGGGGTGCCCTCGAGGCGCGGGAGCGCCCCACCGGCACCGTGGCCTCCCGGGTCTTCAGGCGCCGGCTGGCACGCCCCCACCCCGAGCAGGCCCGCCACGATCGTCATCGCGGCGATCACACCGCTCACCCGGTGTCGCATCGCTTACCTCGCCCCCGCGTCTGCTGCCTCGGCGATGCGCGCCCCGGCCAGCATGGCCGTCAGCGAGTAGTTCCCTTCGTGGCACGCCGCCTCGAAGATCAGGTTCTGCATGCTGTCCTGCAGGGTCGGCGCCAGCTCCATGGTCCATGGACGGGTCCAGACCGTCGGGTCCTCAACGGTGATCTCATACCTCAGCAGGTCAGGGGCGACGCGCGTGAAGCGCTCGATGAGATGCAGGTGCTCGGCCGACCCCATGTAACTTGTCTGGCCCGTGAAGTTCGTCGTATCCACCACCAACGTGTCGCCCTCCCAGTGGCCCACCGAGTCCCCGAGCCACTGCCGGATGTGCGACGGCAGGTGCGGCCGGCCATCCAGCGGAATGGAGCGGTAGCCGCCCCCGCCATGGCCCTGTTCATAGTAGATTCCCACCCAGTCGGGCCCCTGGACGAGTCGACTGAAGCCACAGAGGCCGCCCGTGCACGGGATCGTGACCCCCAGACATCGCTCGATGATCCGGACCTCCTCCGGGTTGTCATAGGCACGCCCGGTGTCGACGGGATATGGGACGTCGGCGCGTGGCCGTGGCGCGCTGGCGGCCCGCGCCGCGGTCGCGTCCCGTGCCCGGGCCGCTCTCTGCGCCTCGGTCTCGGCCGTCAAGGGCGGCAACCGGCCGTCGGGCGGATCGGTGACGAGCGACGAGCGCTTCGTCCGGCTATAGTGTGTGCCCAGCCCCGTACTGAAGATGTTGTTGTAGGCTCCCTCGACGTCGGCCTCCGTGCCCGGTTCGGCGCGCACGTCGCGGCCCTGTGGCCCCCGACTCGCCTCCCGCACCTCCGCGTCTTCCAGCGCGGCGATCTCCTCGTCGGTCAGAAACTCCTGGTCGGCGTACTGCGCCGGCCGCTCGAGCGGCGTGGTGCTCTTGCTGTCCCAGATCCCCTGCAGATCCGGGTCACCCCACGGCGTCCGCGGGGGCTCCCAGTCGGCCGCCGGCATCAACTGGCCCGCGGTGGGCGCCGATACCAGCAACACGCCCAGGATCACGGCGGCCAGCGTCCCCGCGGCGCCGAGAGCGAGCGATCGATTCGTCACCTCAGTCCTCCTATGACACGTCCCATCCCGCTCCGGCGCCCAACCTGGGCGAGCAGGTTGCCGAAAAACGGCGGCGCAGCCCTCCGGCGTCCTCCTGACTTTTGACTCCTGACTTCTAGGAGCCCGCTCTCAGACGTCCGGCACAGCGAAGACGAACAGGATGTTTGCCGAACCCGCCACCCGTCCACCCCCCACCGCAACGGCCAGATACTGCTTCCCGTCGACCGCGTAGGTCACCGGAAATCCCTGCGGCACACCGGGCAGACGCGTGCGAAACAGGACCTCGCCCGTCGCGACGTCGTGGAGATTCAGGTAGCCGTCACCATCCGCACCCACCACCAGGCCCCCGGCGGTGGTCAATGCCGCCAACAGCGCGCGCGTCCGCACCGAGTGTCGCCACAGGACGTTCCCGGAGTCGATGTCGACCGCGACCAGGTGGGCGCCATGGTCGGGGCTGAGTGGATGCGGGCCGCTCCCGGTCGGCTGCCAGCCGTTGTAGCTGGAATCTCGATAGAAGTACCAGTCCCCGGGCGGCGCTTCCTTCCGGTCCACGGCGCTGAAGACCGCCTTCATGCAATTCGGATGAATGGGAATATACAGCGCGTTGGTCTCGGGATGATACGCCGTCGCCGGCCAGTTCCTGATGCCGAACGGCCCAGGGCAGAACTCCAGCTCCACACCGTCCCGGGGAAGCATCCCCGGCCGGTAGGTCACCGCGCCGGTCCGCGGGTCGACGTCGACCAGCGTCTGATACCCGAGGTCGTGCGCCGCCACGAACGCACCGGTCGCGCGGTCGAGCTCCCACAAGATACCCAGCTTGCCCATCTTGAACATCGACCGGCGCCCCGCGCGATCGATCAGGACGCTTTCGAACGCTTCGTCGAGGTCGTGGGATTCCCCCGGGATGAACTGGTAATACCAGTCCAACGCGCCCGTCTTCGGGTCGAGCGCCAGCACGCTGTTCGTGTAGAGCGCATCGCCGTCGGTCCCCCGCGAGACCCGCGCCCACGGCTTGGCCTGGGCCGTGCCCCAATAGATCCGATTCAGCTCGGAGTCGTAGCTGCCGGGAATCCAGGCATCCCCACCCGCGCGAAACATCGCCGGCAGATCGCCCCAGGTGTCGCCGCCCGGTTCCCCCGGACCCGCGATGGTCGGGGTGCGCCACAGCTCCGTGCCGGTCTCGGGGTCGTGCGCCGAGATGAAACAGCCGCCCTCCGTGTACCGCTCGCACCCGGTCATACCGGCGACCAGCATCCCGTTCACCACGATGACCCCGCTCGTATACCGATAGCCACGGCGGTAGTCCGCGACGGTGTGGTCCCACACCACACTGCCCGTCCGGGCGTCGAGCGCCACGATGTGGGCGTCGGAGGTCGTGACGTAGATCTTGTCGCCGTAGATGGCCAGCGAGCGCGTCCGGCTGCGGAACGTCTCGTCGGGGGTCCCCTCGAACGTCTTGCGGTATTCCCACAACCGGTCGCCGGTCGCCGCATCGAGGGCCTGCACGACGCCGAGCGGATTGGGGACGTACATCATGCCGTCGTAGACCAGCGGTGTCGGCTGGCTCAACCCCTGCCGCAACGGCGACGACCAGACCAGCTGCAACAGGTGGACGTTGTTCCGATTGATCTGGTCGAGCGGGCTGTAGCCCCAGCCGTCGAGCGTACGCCGCCAGTGCAGCCAGTCCTCGGGGTCGGGGCGCTCCAGCATCTGATCAGTGACCGGCTGGAATGCCGGGCGCTGCGCGCGGACTGGTGCAGCCCACGCCCACCCCAGCAGCGCGACGACCGCCGCACCGCCCATCCATCCGCGCCACGTCCGGACGTCCATCATGTGGTTGACCGCTACGTCGATGTGTCGCCAACTCTACCACCGAGTGCGAGTCGTGGTACTGTGTCTGGCCACAGGGGGCAAGGAACGCTTATGACCGCAGGACTCACTCGTCCGGCGCACCTCAATCGCCGGGATGCGATGCGGTTACTCGGCGCCGGCGCGGCCGGGGCGGGGTTCGGCCTCACGGCCGGCTGTGGGCCGGGTCCGGAGCCGGAGCTAGTGTCGGAACAGCCGCCGGCTCCGACGCGTACCGCCGTCACCTTCCCGGACGGCGCCATCGTGCGGACCGTGCTGGCCGACGTCGACCCGGCGGAGCTCGGCACGGGGGCGACGCTGTTTCACGAGCATCTGGCCTTCAATTTCAGCAGCCCGCCGCCGGAGCCCAGAGCGCCGGACACGCCGCCGCCCGCTCGACCCACCAACGAGGACATGGTCGACCTCCTGGTCGAGGAGCTGCGGATGGCAGCCTTCGACGGTGTGAGCTGCATCGTGGATTCGTCGATCGGGCCACGCACCGACCAGCAGCTCGCGAACCTCACGGCGATGGCCACCCGCTCGGGTGTCCACATCGTGTTGGGTGGCAGCTACTTCCTGCAGCCACGGTATCCGGACGAGATCATCCGGCTGCCCGAGGAGGAGATCGCGACCCACCTGGTCGAACAGGCCGGCCGGGAGCGGTGGGGAGCGCTCGGCGAAGTCGGGAGCTCGTTTCCGGAGATGCATGACGACGAGCGCAAGATGATCCGCGCCATCAGCCACGTCCATGCCCGCACCGGCCTCCCGATCTTCACCCATGTGCCGCACGAGAGCTGCCCGTCCTGTGCCTTGGATCAGATCGACATCTACGAAGCACAGGGGGTCGACATGGCTCACCTGTGTATCGGACACCTCTCGACCATCACACGGTCCGACGACCCGGGGTGGGAGACGCACAAGGAGATCGCCCGCCGGGGCGCGTTCCTCGGCTTCGACACTGTCGGCCATCAGATGAGTGCGTCGTTCATCCCGGAGCGGGAGAAAGTGGACATGGTCCTGAACGCCCTCGAGGCCGGGCTCGAAGATCACATCCTGCTGTCGTCCGATTTCGCCAACACGGCGCAGATCAAGGCCAACTGGGGCAACGGGTTCTCGACGGTGCTCTTGCAGTTTGTACCGAAGCTCCGCTACTTTGGCGTGCCGGAGGACACGATCCAGAAGATCCTGGTTGACAACTCGCGCCGGTGGCTGGCGTATCAGCCGACGCCGGCGTGACGGCGATCCCGACGATCACCAGCCACGCGGTCTGCATCGGCAGCGCAGCCTGTCCGTGCACGTCCGTGTGACGGTGCCGTGCGGGGTGAGCCGCGTGGCTGTTCATCGACCGACACGGTCAGCTGCCGCCTCAACGTGACCATCGTCGTGGCGACTACGGCGTCTCCATGATCGGCACGATTTCGATGGTCCCATCCATCATGGTCAGATGCGGGCAGGTCTTCGACAGCCTCTGGATACCCTTGATGCTCTTGCCCCGCAGAATGCAATATCCGCCGACGAAGCTCGCGTGATTGCCGGCGCGCGTCTCCTTGATGACCTTGGCCTTGCCCACGATCTGGGTGGCGGCGGAGCTCTGCACGGGGGCCCCATCGACCAGGGCGCCCGCCTTGACCAGCTTCTCCATGTACTGCCCCCACTTCTTCATGAGGGTGTCGTTTTGTTCCGGCGACAGCTTGCTGCCGTCTCCACCGCGATACAGGACGAGAAACTTCGACATGACTGATCTCCTTCGGGACATTGCGACGTCGAGAGTGTAGCCGCGCCGGCCGCGGATGTCGCGGGACCATCTGACCGCCGAGGCCACGTCGCCTAAGGCGCGACGTCGAGCACGAAGTCGGTCCACTCAGCGATCTTGCCATCCACCAGGTAGAAGACCCCGACAACCGGCAGTGCGAGGGTTCTGTCCGGCAGCACGAATCGGTCCACGCGGTCATTCGCGACAACCGGCCCGCGGGCCCACGTATCGAGGATGTCGAACTCCACCGACGTCGCGTTGCCAACAAAGCTCTCGAGCAATCCGACAATCGCTTCGGGGCCCTCCACCATCGGGATGTTCTGGCTCGCTCGGTACTTACAGTCGTCGTGCAGGAACGACGCGATCTTGTCCCAATCGAGCGGCACGACGAAGGTGGCACAGAAGTCGTTCACGGCTGTGATGTTGGCCGACTCCTCTGTGCTGGGTTGGGCCGCGCCACCCTGGCCAGGCATGGCGACCGAGGCCATCGCGCCGATGCTGCCTGCCGCGAGAAACGAACGCCGCGTCACATCGCTCGTAGGTCTGTGCATGTCCTGCATCTCCTTGATCCCAGCACCGGCCCTCGCGGGATGCAGCGCTGGTCCAACCCGACGGTCCGTCCCCACGCACCCCTAGCAGCCCGTGGTGAAAGTCCCGCTGCATTCGGCCGGTGCTGCATCCGCCCTGCCTGCGTTGTTTCTCGGTCGAATACTGCCGGTATGCTCCCTCGTCTCGCCTTGCAGGGGCCCGGCGCGGCGTCGATCTCGACGACCCTCGGTGCGACGCGCGACTTTCACCACGGACTGCTAGCGCTCCCGCAGGCTGAGCACGGCCTCCTGCTCAGAGCGGAATGTCTGGAAGACCGACGTCAGCCCAGCAATCGTCAGGAGGCGTTCGATCCGTGGGGTCGGGCTCGCGAGCAGCAACGTGCCGCCGTTCTTGCGGACCGTCAGCAGTCCACTGACCAGCTCGCCGATACAGGTGCTGTCCATATACTCGACGCCCGCCAGGTCCAGCACCAACTTGCGCCGGCCCTCCTGGACCAGGTCGTGGAGCCGATGCTTCACGACGCCGAAGGCCTCGTTTCTCGTCATCCTGCCGCATGGCGCCAGCACGATCACGTCTCCCACGGCACGCTCTGCAAGCTGCATCAGACGACACTGTCTCCCGGAGTCAGGACGAATCGACGTCGCGATGGTCTCACGGGCAGGACCTTCAGGGTCCGGTCAAGCATACGTTCGCATGCGTGTGGGCGTCGAGGCACCCGACTGGCACGGTGCGAGGACGAAGCAGACCGGCAGGATCCGAGCGACGAGTAACGCCGCCCGACCGGATGGATCGGCGGCCAGACATGTGACGTTCTTCTTGACTGGGCCCTCGGCACCACATCCCTGTCGAACCGAGTGTCACGGGCGCGGTAGACGCCACCCATGCTGTCGGCCGCCGTTCCCTGTGAGGTTGTGGTGTCCCGGATCCGTCGTCTCATCTTCCGCTCCTCATCTCCACATGGATGATAATGAGGCGACACGCGCGGTCTCCGCCAGGACCGGGAGGGACGAATGGCCGTCACACGGCGTGAATTTGTGGTGGGCGCGGGCACGGCACTTGCCGCTGCTGGAACGCTGACTGGGTTCCCGGCGATTGCCCAACGCGGCCCGCTCAAAGTCGGGGTCTTCATCAGCGAGGTCGATGCCCAGGGGGTGGACGAACTGGTCGGGCCATACGTCTCGCAGATGCGGGTGGGTCTCGGACTTGCGGCGTCCGAGATCAACGCCATGGGCGGCATCCTGGGGAGACCCGTGGAACTCATGTACCGCGATGACGGGGGCAGTCCCCCTTCCCAGGCCGCCACAACGGCGCTCATCGTCGAACAGGGCTGCGAGGCGATCGTCAGCGGCTTCCTCATGGCCTCCCCGCGGGTGATCACCCTCCGTATGCGTGCGTCGCACGCGCCGGTCCCGGTGGTCCATGGCATGTGGACCGACGGGTCCTATTGCGGTCCGATCGTCAAGCATTTTGCCCCGACGGCAAGACAGATCGTCCCGCCGATCCGCGCCTATCTCGGCGATGATTTTCACGCTCGGCCCTTCTCGATTTCCAACTGGACCCCGTCGGGCCGCAGGGTCTCGGAGTACCTGTACGGCGCGCTCGGTGGTGCCCACACTGGCGATGCGTTGGTCACGACTCCGGTGTTGGGGCACCATCCCGGCGAATACCGCGGGGTGGTGCGGTGGGCTCATGAGGTGGAGTCCAACATCATCTGGAACGCGGATCCACGACCGTACGCGGTCAATGCCGTCAATCAAGCCGTCGAACTTGGTGTTGCGGAGGGCAAGCTCTTTGCGCATCTCGACTTCAGCGAGTGGCAGGCGTCACAGCTCGTGCCTGGCGCATCGATCATCACCTGTGTCCCGTTTGTCGCCAGCGACCCAAGCCCGGCCGTCCAGGACTTCGTCTCACGAGCCAAGACGATGCCCGGCGGCGAGCTTGTCACACACGTCGCCTTTACCCACTACAACGCATTGATGGCGCTGAAAGCCGCAATGGAGCGGTCCGGAGAGGCGAGCGCGGCCGGGGGACTTGCCGGCCTCGATGGTCTGACCATCGAGACCGCGACAGGTCCGCTCACCTTGGACGCCGGCGGCTATCCGACCATGCCGATGTTCGTCGCCACCGCGGAAGGCGGCGGACAGCTGCACGTGGTCCAGAAGATTGATCAGATCGAGTCCGGCGCAACCTGCTAGTCGCGCCCTCGGTGCCACGCGGGGTTGCACCACGGGCTCCGGGCACCGACTCCCCCCCCTACCGTGACCCGGCGAGGGCGGCGTCTTCGGCACGACCGCCGGCGAGCATGCCCTCCATGCCAACGTTGCCTTCGTGGCAGGCGTATTCGTACATCAGGTTCGTGGTCCGCGCAAAGGGCATCGCGACCGTCCACGACCTCGTATACATCTGCGGGTCATAGACCTCGATCTCGTACTCGAGCGTGTCCGCGTCGACGCGTGTGAAGCGTTCGACGAGGATCATGCCGTCCCCGGAGCCGGTGCGCGAGTTGAAGACCGACCACGGCTGCAGCGCGCTGACCCTGTGGTCGAGATTCGTGGTCACCACCACCAACGAGTCGCCTTCCCAATGCCCCCTCGCATCCCCGTTCCACTGGCCGATGTTCCCCGAGAGCGTCGGCCGATCGTCCAACGGCACGATGCGAACCTCATGGACCTGCTCGAGGAGCATCACGACATAGCCCGGAGCCTGAAACACCTGCATGTTGTTGTTGTAGGAACGAGGAAACATGGCGTTCGGCATCCCGCCGCGCGTGACGCACCGCTCCCAAATGTGCCGGTCCTCCCACGAGTCGTTTCCACGTGGTCGGCTGGTCCTGGCGGTTTGCCCGGCAGGCGTCAACGGCGGAAACCGGCCGTCTGGTGGATCCACCAGCATCGACGTCCGATTCGTCCGTGCTCCCCGTTCCATCCAGAGGTTGTTGTAGGCGCCCACGTTGCCCCCAGCTTCGGTTCGCTGGGCGTCTGCGAGCGCGAGTCGTTCGTCGCGTGCGGCGGTTTCGCTTCGGATCAGCGCGACCTCTTCTTCGCTCAGCGTCTCTCGTCCCTGATGCTGGTCCGGTCGCTCCATCGGAGTGGCCCCGGACGACGTCCAGATACCTTGCAGGTCCGGGTCGCCCCAGGGCGTCGCGGGTACGTGCGCTTGCCGGCGCGCCGGGTCGCTGGGCGTGGTCTGTCCCGCGACCGACGTTGCCGCCAAGACCGGGATGACCAACGCCATCACGGGCACAGCCAGTACATGGAGCCGTCGATCGCTCATCTGAACCTCCTTCGAGACCGCAAGGCCGCACGTTTTTCTGATGCGCGGTGCTGACGACACAAAGGTGGCACAGGCGTGCCCCAAGGTCAAGGCAGGGATACATCGGTCGTGTCTCAGGTCGAAGGAGCCGCAGCGGCGCGCGCTCGGGCTGACATCCGGACGCCGCGCCGATCAGGCTGCACGCTGATCTCTCTCCGCGGGACCGCACGGTGCTGACCCGTCACCATCACGCGACCACGGCGGCGGCGAACTGCGCGTTGTAGAGTGCTGCGTAGGCACCGTTGGCCCGGAGCAGCTCCTCGTGCGCGCCCTGCTCCACAATCCGTCCCTCCTCCATCACCAGGATCAGATCCGCGCCGCGGATCGTCGAGAGCCGGTGCGCAATCACGAAGCTGGTCCGGTCGGTGCGCAGCGCCGCCATCGCGTGCTGCAACAACAGCTCCGTGCGCGTGTCGACCGAGCTCGTTGCTTCGTCCAGGATCAGCAGCGCCGGGTCGGCGAGAAACGCCCGGGCGATCGTCACGAGCTGGCGCTCGCCGGCGCTGAGGCCCCCCCCCGCCTCGTCGACCACCGTGTCGTACCCCTCGGGCAGGCTGCGCACGAAGCGATCCACGAACGTGGCCTGTGCGGCCTCGAGGATCTCCGTCTCCGACGCCCCCGGGCGACCGTAGGCGATGTTGTCGCGAATCGTGCCCTCGAAGAGCCAGGTGTCCTGCAGTACCATGCCGATCTGCCCGCGCAGGTCCGCCCGGCGCATCTGCGAGATGTCCACACCGTCCAGCGTGATCCGGCCCGCGTCGAGATCGTAGAACCGCATGATCAGGTTGACCAGGGTGGTCTTGCCCGCCCCGGTGGGGCCGACAATGGCCACGGTGTGCCCCGGAGCCGCCAGCAGCGACAGATCGGTGATCAACGGCGTGTCTGGCTCGTAGCGGAACGAGATCCGCTCGAACTCGACGCGCCCCCGTTGCGTCGCCGGACGGGCTGGCGAGGAGCTCTCGGCAGGCTCCTCTTCAGCGTCGAGCAGCTCGAACACCCGCTCGGCCGAAGCCACACCCGACTGCAACAGATTCGCCATCGACGCGACCTGGGTCAGCGGCTGCGTGAACTGCCGGGAATACTGGATGAAGGCCTGCACGTCACCCAGGCTCATCGCGCCGTTCGCTACCCGGAGTCCGCCGACGACGGCGATCGCCACGTAGTTCAGGTACCCGATGAACATCATCATCGGCATCATCAGTCCCGAGATGAACTGCGCGCCGAAACTGGCCGCGAACAGCTCCTCGTTCTGTGCATCGAAGCGCTCTTCGACCTCGCGCCGCCGGCCGAACACCGTGGTCAACTCGTGCCCGGTGAACGCCTCCTCGACCAGCGCGCTCAGGGTGCCGGTGTGCCGCCACTGTGCGACGAACAACGGCTGGGACCGCTTCATGACCATTCGGGCGATCAGCATGCTGACCGGGATGGTGACCACGGCGATCAGCGCCAGGGTCGGCGAAATGGAGAGCATCATCGCAACCACACCCAGGACCGTCAGCAGGGACGTGAGCAGCTGGCTCATCGTCTGGGCCAGACTCTGAGAGATGTTGTCGATATCGTTGGTCACCCGGCTGAGCAGCTCACCCCGTGGCTGCCGATCGAAGAAGCCGAGCGGGAGCCGGTTGATCTTCTCCTCGACCTCGGCCCGCATCCGGTACACGGTGCCCTGCACCACGTCATTGACCAGATACCCCTGCAGCCAGCCCAGTAACGACGCCACAACGTAGAGCGCGAGCACCAGCACCAGCACCGGGCCGACAGCCCCGAAGTCCACGCCCTGGCCAGGCACCAGGTTGTCCATCGCCGCGATCATGTCCGCGACCCTGGTGTTGCCAGACGCCCGGACCGACTCGACCGCCTGCTCGACAGAGATACCGGGCGGCAGCGGCTTGCCGATCAGACCGGCGAAGATCAGGTCCGTGGCCCGCCCCAAAACCCTGGGACCGACCGCGAACAGCGCGACGCTGACCACAGCAAGCACCACGACCGCGGTCACCTTCCGACGCTCCGGTGCCATCCGAGCCAGCATCCGTTTCGCCGAGGGCCCAAAGTGCATCGCCTTCTGGCCAACGACGAGGCCGCCGCTCGTCCGCCCGCTGCCCGGTCCACCTGGCCGAACGCGCTCGGTCAGCTTCATCGTGGCGGGCGGGGGCGTCCGCGTGGCGCTCATGCCAGCTCCTCCGCACTCAGCTGGGACTCGACGATCTGCTGGTAGGTCTCGCAGCCGCACAGCAGCTGCTCGTGCCGGCCGAGCCCTACCACGACGCCATCGTCGAGCACGATGATCTGGTCCGCATCGACGATGGTGG
>SMUZ01003721.1_pt1 | contig 12652 bp, 7 predicted proteins | sample 2456421 | NCBI WGS metagenome assembly SMUZ01 (sample SAMN11095932, study PRJNA526329) | marine sediment metagenome | biome: Marine sediment; feature: Surficial sediment; material: Deep marine sediment; isolation source: Hadal surficial sediment | place: Pacific Ocean | collected 2014-11 | depth 0-1... | reverse complement strand
CGAGTCTCGACGTCTCCATCAACATCATGTCGCTGTTCGCCTTCGTTACGGTGCTCGGCATCGTCGTCGACGACGCCATCATCGTCGGCGAAAACATCTTCCGGCATCAAGAGGAGCGTGGCGACGGGCTCCGCGGGTCGATCGAGGGCGCGCAGGAGATCGCCAAGCCGGTCATCTTCGCGGTGCTGACGACCGTCGCGGCCTTTATGCCGCTGCTGTTCGTGCCGGGCATGATGGGGAAGATCTTCCGCGTCATTCCGCTGGTCGTGATTCCGTGCTTGCTCTTCTCGCTGGTCGAGTCGCTCGGCGTCCTGCCGTTCCACCTGTCCCACATCAAAAAGCGGCACACACCCGGTGTGTGGGGGCGGTTCCAAGGGCTCTTCGCCAACGGGCTCAAGCTGTTCATCCGGAAGGTCTACGCGCCGATACTGGAGCTCGGACTGCGCTGGCGGTATCTGACCGCTGCGGTCGGTGTGGCCACGCTGATCGTGACTGTCGGGATGGTGTTCGGCGGCTGGACGAAGTTTCACTTCTTCCCCTCCATGGAGGCGGACGTCATGGCGGCCTCGATCACACTACCGCAAGGCACGCCGGTCGACGTTACCTCCGCAGGGGTCGAGAAGCTCGAGGTGGGCGCCGCCCGTCTTCGCGCGCGTCTCCTGGAAGAAACCGGCCTGGACTACTTTCTGCATGTAGCGGCCTCTGTCGGCGACCAGCCGATGGCGTCACGCGGCGGCGGGCCGATGGGTCCCATCCGGAGTCTCGCAGCCGCGCACGTCGGCGAGGTCACTATCGAGCTGGCACCCTCGGAGCTGCGCGCCTACACCAGCGAGCAGCTCGGTCTCATGTGGCGGGAGATGACGGGACCGATCCCCGAAGCGGTGGAGGTCAACTTCAACATGTCGTTCATGACGCCGGGCGACGACGTCGACATCCAGCTCGCCGGCCCCAATATCGATGACCTGCGGGCGGCGGCCGACGAGGTGAAGCGACGGCTCGCGGAGTATGCCGGGGTCTACGAGATCTCAGATTCATTCCGTGCCGGCAAGGAAGAGATGAAGCTCGGCATCAGGCCGGCCGCCGAAACTCTCGGACTCACACTCCAGGACCTCGGACGGCAAGTGCGCCAGGCGTTCTACGGCGAGGAGGCACAGCGGATCCAGCGTGGGCGCGATGACGTCCGGGTGATGGTGCGTTACCCGCGGGAGGATCGCCGGTCGCTCGGCGACCTGGAGAACATGCGGGTTCGCACCCCGAACGGCGGCGAGGTGCCGTTCAGCCAGGTGGCGGTGGTCGAGCCGGGTCGCGGCTTCGCCTCGATCAGGCGGGTCGACCGCAATCGCGCCGTCAACGTGACCGCCTCGGTCGACGCGTCGGTGACATCAGCCGGCCAGGTCATTGCCGACCTGGAGGCGCGCATTCTTCCCGAGGTGCTCGCGAGCTACCCCGGCGTGTTCTACACGTTCGAGGGTGCGCAGGCCGAGCAGGTCGACGCGATCGCCGGGCTCCAGCGCGGGTTCATCCTCGCCTTGCTCCTGATCTTCGCGCTGCTGGCGGTGCCGCTGCGGTCGTATGTGCAGCCGCTCATCATCATGAGCGCGATCCCGTTCGGGCTCGTGGGGGCCATCTGGGGCCACTTCATCATGGGCATCGACGTGACGATGATGTCGATGTTCGGCCTGGTGGCGCTGTCGGGCGTCGTCGTGAACGACAGCCTGATCATGGTCGACTTCATCAACCGCAAGCGACGTCGCCACATGGACATTGCCCACGCGGTACGCGAAGCGGGGGTGAACCGTTTTCGGGCGGTCATGCTGACGTCGTTGACGACGTTCCTCGGGCTCGTCCCGCTGATGATCGCGAAGAGCTTCGATGCCGCTTTCATGGTGCCGATGGCGGTGTCGTTGGCGTTCGGCGTGCTCTTCGCCACCTTCATCACGCTGATGCTGGTGCCAACCGCCTACCTGATTCTCGACGACATCCAGCGCACGATGCGGAAGCTGTTTGGGTGGACGGAGCCGGGGGACCCGGCGGACATGGAGGTGCCGGTCGAGGCACTTCCGGACGCGGGCGTGGTCGCCGAGGGGAGCGCGACGGCGCGCGTGGCAGAAGCCTAGGCTGTCGCGTTTGGCGCCGGAGGGGAGTGGGTGAGGTCTCTGCGGCCCAGGGCCCCCACTTCGACCGCCTGGATCCGTAGCGAGTCGGGGCTGCTGTTCTCCGACGTGCGCGGCAACACGATCTACCAGTGGACGGAAGCGGGGAGCGTGAGTCCGTTCATCGGTCCCGTGTTCGAGGGCGATACGACCGGTCGGCGGTCGATCAGCTCCAACGGCCTGACGCTCGACACGGCGGGGAATCTCTTCGCGCCGGGACCGGGCGGCGTCTGGAGCTTCGCGCCGGACGGCACCCACCTCGGCACGATCATGCCCGACGAGGTGCCCGCCAACGTCGGATGGGGCGACGACGGGCGCACTTTTTATATGACGGCGCGCACCGGGCTCTATCGCATCGCGCTCGGCACGCAAGGCATGATCCCAGGTCCCTAGTCAGGACCGTGCTCGCCGCGGTGTGTGTTGCGTCAGTCTGGCTCCGGGAGGGCGAACACGAAGAGGTTGTTGCCTGCGCTCGGGTGGAGCTCAGGGGTCAGGCGGAGGAAGATCGACGCGTTGGCCGCGGTGCCGGTGCTGACGGCCACGTACTGCCGTCCGCCGACGGCATACGTGATCGGATAGCCGGTGACCGGCGAGCCGAGGTTGATCTCCCACAGCACCTCCCCGGTCTCGTGGTCGAAGGCCCGGAACCGCCCGTTGACATCGCCACCGAATACCAGCCCGCCGCCGGTCGCGACGAGCGATGTGGTGGCGGCGCGCTGCTCGTAGGTCCAGGTCGTGACACCCGTCTCGACGGAAATCGCCCGCACGGTACCGAGCTGGTCGGTGCCCGGTGCAAGCTGGTGGCGTGCCGCGAGGAGGTAGGTCGGGCTCCCCCCTTCCAGCGTGGACAGCACGCGCGCACAGGCGTTGCGCAGCGGGAAATACATCGTGTGCGTCAGCGGACTATAGGCGCCGGCTTCCCAGTCCTTGCCGCCGGCCCAGGAGGGGCACGCCAGGACCTCCTGACCCAACGCCGTGAAGACGACCTCCGAGTTCTCCGTCACCGCTCCCGTGGCGCCATCAATGTGGCTGATCACGTTCTGCGTCACGGTCGGCGTGGCCCAGAGAAACTCCCCGGTTTCGCGGTCGAGGGTATAGACCACACCGGTCTTGCCCGGAATCCCGGTCACGACCTTCCGGACCTCGCCGGGTCGCAGCCTCGGGTTGATCCAGCGCACGGCGGTCGCATCCGGCGCCACGGCCGTGTCGACCAGCAGGCGCTCGAAGGGGTGGTCGAGATCCCAGTGGTCGTTGAGATGCTGGTAGTACCACACGATCTCGCCGGTGTCGGCATCGAGCGCAAGCGTCGAGTTGTGATAGAGATGCGTGTTGCCAACGCCGCCGAGCATGAACTTCGGGGCCGGCGACGTGACTGACGTCCCGATGTATATGAGGTGCAGCGTCGGATCGTAGCTTGGCACCATCCAGGTGCCGACATGTCTCCGTTCGTCGAACGGCACGCCGCCCCACGTCTCGTCACCCGGCTCGCCCGGGGCCGGAATCGTGCGCCGCCGCCACAGCTCCTGACCGGTTCTCGCGTCGTGGGCGGTGATGACGCACCCCTCCGGCCCGCTGTTCGCCCTGCAGCTCCGCCCCGAGATGACCTTCCCGTCGGCGATGATCGGGCCGGAGGTCTGCAGGGCGGGGTTCTGCCTGTAGTCGAGGACCTGCGTCTCCCACACCACCTCGCCCGTGGTCGCGTCGAGCGCGAGGACGTAGTCGTCGGCGCTCGTGTCAATGATGAGATTGGCGTAGATGGCGATGTTGCGTTTGGTGGCGACCAGGCCCCCGAGGTACTCCCCGATGTCGTCCGGCAGCTGACGGCGATACTCCCACTGGAGATCGCCGGTCGCAGCATCGATTGCCTGAATGAGATCCCTCGGGTTTGGCATGTACAGGACACCGTCATACACCAGCGGCGTCCCCTGCTGGCTGCCGGGCGCCAGGGCGCGCGACCAGACCATGCGCAGCTCGTCCACGTTCTCTCGGGTGACCTGGTCCAGCGGGCTGTAGCCCCAGCTGTCGAGCGTGCGGCGCCACATCAGCCAATCCGCCGGATCCGGATCGTGGAGCATCGCGTCGGTGACTGGAACGAAGTCGGCAGCGGACGGCGGCTGCGCCGCGACCGCTCCTGGCGCAAGTGACAGCACAGCGATCGCGGTGACCAGCACGCCTGGTGTAGCACGACACGATTGAGGCATCTCGAGACTCCAGAGGACAGACTGCCAACGGCGTTCGATGACGCAGGCAAGGCGATTATAGGTGCCAGGCCCTGATCGGCGAAGCGTCCAGAACTGGCAGAACCCCAAGCGGGCGTGGGACCTACGCCGGTCCCGATTGACACCGTTTGAGGTTCCTCGGATACTGAACTCCTTGCACTGTGTCATGCCTGGACAGCGAACGCTGACCCTTCTGACGATCGGCGCCATGGCCACGCTGTCCGCGGTCTCCATCGCGCTGGCTGCCGCCGGTCCGCAGACGGCCTCGCAATCCCCCTCTGCTCCGTCCGCCTCCTGGCAGAAGGCGCTGCTCGACCGATATTGCGTGACCTGTCACAACGCGCAGTTGCGCACGGCTGGGCTGACGCTCGACCTGCACGACGTGGCCAGGGTCGGCGACGCCCCTGAGGTCTGGGAGAAGGTCGTACGGAAGCTGCGCGCCGGCGTCATGCCGCCGTCGCCCCGCCCGCGGCCTGACACCGCGACCTACGACCGGCTCATCACCTGGTTGGAGTCGGAGCTCGATGAGACGGCGGCGGCCAACGTCAACCCTGGGCGGACCGAGGCGTTTCATCGGCTCAACCGCACCGAATATCACAACGCGATTCGAGATCTGCTGGATCTCGAGGTCGATGTCGCCGAGCTGCTGCCCGCCGATAGCGGCAGTTACGGATTCGACAACATCGCGGGGGTGCTCGGCCTCTCCCCGACGCTGCTGGAGCGGTATCTCGTGGCCGCGCGGAAGATCAGCCGCTTGGCGGTGGGTCGCCCCGCGCCGTCGGTCACCGCCGAGACCTTTCGCCTCGCGAGCGACCTGCCGCAGGACGATCGGGTCGACGGTATGCCGTTCGGCACGCGTGGCGGGGCGGCGTTTCGATACACGTTTCCCGAAGATGGCGACTACCTCTTCCGGGTGCGCTTGAGCCGCGACGCCGGTGACACGCTGGCCGTCTTCACGGTCCCGCACACGCTCGAGATCAGTCTCGACGGGACGCTCCTGCACACCTACACGGTTGGCGAGCGACCGCCAGCAGACGCGCCACGTGACAGCGACGCCTATCGGACGTGGCGGAACCGACAACGGAACGTCGACCGCGACTGGGAGATCCGCGTGCCCGTCGGGGCGGGACCGCGCGAGGTGCGGATCACGTTCCACAGGAAGACGTGGGCCTATCCGGAGACCCTGCGCCAGCCGTACCTGCGGCCGTACACGAGCATCACCGGTGGCGACACCCGGTATCAACCGTACCTGGGGAGCGTCACCATCACCGGACCGTTCGACGCGAGCGGCGTTCCACCGGTGGAGGAGACGCCGAGTCGTCGTCGCATCTTCGTGTGCCGGCCGATGCGCGAGGCTGACGGGGACCAGACCGCGTGTGCACGCGAGATCCTGTCGACGCTCGCGCGACGGGCGTTCCGTCGCCCGGTGACGGCGGCGGACCTCGATGTGCTGCTCCGGTTCTTCGATGAGGGTCGGGAGGACGGTGGATTCGACGCCGGGATCGAGATGGGCCTGCGGTGGCTCCTCGCCAGCCCCCAGTTCGTGCTCCGCGTCGAGCGGGACCCTTCGGGGATTGCAGCTGACACGACCTACGCGATCAGCGACCTCGAGCTTGCGTCCCGATTGTCCTTCTTTCTGTGGAGCAGCATTCCCGACGACGCGTTGCTGGACCTTGCGATAGCCGGTCGCCTGCACGACCCCCAGGTGCTCGAGCGCCAGACGCGACGCATGCTCGCCGATGACCGATCGCGTGCGCTGGTCACCAGCTTTGCGAGCCAATGGCTCTATCTGCGGAACGTGCCGGCCATCGTGCCGGCCGAAGATCTGTTTCCGGATTTCGGTGACGACCTGCGTCAGGCGATGCAGCGTGAAACGGAGCTCTTCGTCGACAGCGTCTTCCGGGAAGACCGGAGCGTGCTGGACCTGCTGAGCGCCGACTATACGTTCGTCAACGAGCGGCTGGCCCGGCATTATGGTCTTCCGAACGTCTACGGGAGTCACTTTCGACGCGTGCATCTGCCGGAGGGTGCCCGGAGGGGACTCCTCGGCCACGCCAGTATCCTCGCCGTCACGGCCTACCCCAATCGCACCTCCCCCGTGCTGCGGGGCAAGTGGGTGCTCGAGAACCTGCTCGGGACGCCACCGGCGTCGCCGCCCCCGGATGTTCCGGCCCTCGAGGACACGAGTGAGGCTGGTGACCCACTGTCGATGCGTGAGGCGACGGAACGCCATCGCGCGAACCCGGTCTGTGCGAGCTGTCACCGGCTGATGGACCCGCCTGGATTCGCGTTGGAGCAGTTCGACGCCGTCGGTCGCTTCCGCACCCACACGGCAGCCAACACCCCGATCGATGCCTCGGGCGTGCTGCCCGATGGCACGGCGTTCGACGGCGTCGCCGGGCTACGCGCCGCGCTGGTGCGCAAGCCCGAACGGTTCGTCACCACGTTGACCGAGAAGCTGATGACGTATGCCTTGGGGCGCGGCCTCGCGTATTACGACGCACCCGCCATACGGGCCATCACGCGCGACGCCGCGAACGACGACTACCGGTTCGCGTCCATCATCGTCGGTCTGGTCAACAGTCCGCCGTTCAGGATGAGGAGGACTGGTGTCCCGAACTAGAGCTTCGCGAACATGCTCCGGGCCGGGCCTCCCGCCTGACTGCGTGGCTCCTCGGTCGTATACCGCCGGTATGCTCCCTCGTCGCGCCGTGCCATCCGGGCGCCGCGCATCGGACACTCGGTCCGTGAACCTCTAAACCGGAACACACCATGATCATCACGAAGCGGGCGCTGCCTCGACGCACGTTCTTGCGCGGTGTGGGCGCCATACTGGCGCTCCCTCTGTTGGACGCAATGGTGCCGGCGTTGTCGGGCATCTCGGGCAGGGCGGTCGAACCGGTTCGACGGCTCGGGTGGGTCTACATTCCCAACGGCATGGTCATGCACTCGTGGACACCTCCGGCCGACACCGCGCTGGATCTGTCCACCACGCTGAGCCCGCTCGCCTCGTTCCGTGACCAGATGGTGGTCGTCAGCGGACTCGCGCAGCCCCAGGCCGAGGCGCTCGGCGATGGCAACGGGGAGCACACGAGAGCCACCGCAACATGGCTGAACGGCGTGCACCCCAGGGAGACCGAAGGCGCCGACGTACGGGCCGGGATCACGGCCGATCAGATTGCCGCCGCACAGCTCGGGCGGACAACCCCGCTGCCGTCTCTGGAGCTGGCGATCGACCGCGATTTCCTGGTCGGGAACTGCGAGAACGGATACAGCTGCATCTACATGAACACGATCTCCTGGCGGGCCCCGACGACGCCGCTGCCGATGGAGAACAACCCACGCGTGGTGTTCGAGCGGCTGTTCGGCGAGGGCGGGTCTCCCACCGCGCGGCGGGCGCAGTTCAGGAAGGACCGCAGCATTCTGGACGCCATCTCGGACGACCTCGCCAGACTACAGCGCGACGTCGGGCCAGGCGATCGGGCGCGGGTGACCCAGTATCTGGATGCCGTGCGCGCCATCGAACGCCGCATTCAGCTGTCGGAGCTCAGCGAGACGGCGCTGCCGGCGCTCGACCGTCCGGTCGGCATTCCCGATTCCTACGCGGAGCACGTGACGCTGATGTTCGACCTCACGGCGCTGGCCTATCAGGCGGACATCACCCGGGTCTTCACCTTCATGCTGGGCCGTGAGCTCAATGGCCGTGCGTACCCGGAGGTCGGCATCCCCGACTCGCACCACGGACTCTCCCATCACCGCGACGACCCGGAGAATCTGGCGCAGCTCACCAAGATCAACACGTATCACGTCACGCTCTTCAAGCACTTCCTCGAGACGCTGGCGACCACTCCGGATGGTGACGGATCGCTCCTGGATCACTCCCTGCTGATGTATGGCGCGGCGCTGAGCGATAGCAACAAGCATCTGCACTACGACCTGCCCATCATGATGGTCGGCGGCAGCGGAGGGCAGTTGCAGGGCGGACGCCATCTCCAGTATCCCAGGGACACCCCGATGACCAACCTGCTGGCCAGCCAGCTCGACAAGGCGGGCATCGCGCTCGACGACGGGCTGGGTGACAGTACCGGGCGTCTGACCGAGCTGACCCGGCTCGCCGATGTCTAGCAGCCCGTGATGAAAGTCCCGCTGCATTCGGCTGGCGCTGCATCCGGTCTGGCGGCGTTGTTCCTCGGTCGAATACTGCCGGTATGCTCCCTCGTCTCGCCTTGCCAGGCCGGCGCTTCACCACCCTCGGTGCGACGCACGACTGTCATCACGGACTGCTAGAGACTGAACGAATGCTCAAGAAGTCAGGAGTCAGAAGTCGGGAGAACGCCGGAGGCTTCGCCAGATTCTGGTTCAGCGTGCCCACGAGAGGAAGGGCCGTCAGGTCGGCCGGGCCGCCGGCGGATTCGGCAATACACGTGAGGTGAGGGATTCCTAAGAGGCTGCTCGACGTCATCGCCCTGGTCGCATGTCTCTGTCTACCCGGGGCGGCCGCGGCGCAGCGGGTCGAGGCGTCGGATGAGGGCGACGCCACACCGCTGCACTGGGCCGCCCACGAGGGAGACGACAGCGCGGTGGCGCGCCTACTGCGCGCCGGCGCCGACGTCGATGCGACAACGCCGCGCGGAGTGACCCCGTTGGCCCTTGCGTGCGCCGGCGGTCACGCCGGCGCGGTCGAAGCCCTGCTCGTGGCCGGGGCCGACCCGAATCTGGCATCCCCGGACGGCGAGACCCCGCTGATGGTGGCGGCCCGGACCGGCGTCGTGGACAGTGTCGCGTCGCTGCTGCGCCACGGAGCCGTGGTGGAGGCCAGGGAAGGCTGGCGGGGCCAGACGGCGCTGATGTGGGCGGCGGCCGAGAACCACGCGATCGTCGTCGCGCCGCTCGTGGCCGGGGGCGCCAATGTCGATGCACACTCCGACAACGGGTTCACGTCGCTCGCGTTCGCCGTACGTGCGGGTCATACCGACACCGTCGAGGCGCTGCTCGATGCGGGGGCCGACATCAACCTGACGCTCCCGGACGGCACCAGCCCGCTCGTCATCGCGGTCATCAACGCGCGCTACGACCTGGGCGTCTTGCTGCTCGAGCGCGGCGCCGACCCGAACGCGTCCGAACAGGGGTGGACCGCGCTGCACCAGCTGGTCTGGACCCGTCGTCCGAACCGGAGCTACAACAACCCGCCGGCCTTTCCCACCGGCAGCGTGACCGATCTCGAGCTCGTCACCGCGCTCGTCGCCCACGGCGCCGACATCAACGCCGCTCAAACGGCAGAGCCGCGCGACCGGTATCGCAACGCCTTGAACCGCACAGGCGCCACGCCGTTCCTCCTGGCGACCAAGGCGGTCGACCTGACGCTGATGCGACTGCTGCTCGACCTGGGAGCCGACCCGCTGCTGACCAACGAGGACGGCACGACCCCGCTGCTGGTGGCGGCGGGTGTGGGGATCTGGTCGTCTGGTGAGAGTCCAGGCTCGAGCGAGGAAGCGCTCGAAGCGGTCACGCTGATGCTCGAGCTGGGTGACTCGGTCACCACCGTCGACGCCAACGGCGATGCGGCACTGCACGGCGCGGTAATGCGCGGCTCGAAGGATCTCCTGCTGTTTCTGATCGACCAGGGTGCCGCGCTGAACCCCGTCAACGAGCACGGGTGGACGCCGCTGACCATCGCCCAGGGGATCTTCTACGCGAATCTTGGCCGGCGCTGGCCGGACATGGAGGCTGCGCTGCTGGAGCTCGGTGCCACGTCGCCTACGCCGCCGGACCCACCACGGGAGTAGCCTGCCACCATCGCTGGTACTAGCGAGACAGGCGTCGGAGGAGGCGCGTCGGTGCACGGACGAGAGCCCCCATGACCTTTGCGGGCACGACCATGAACACAATGCCGAACGCGGAATACGCCACCACGAGGAGGACAAGGGGCAAGAAGGCCCGGTGCCTCGCGCGCATCCACAGCGGTCTTCCGTCACGAACAGAGAGTTCCAGTTTCTCGTAGAAGACCCTTGCTCGCCGGCGAAGGTCCCTCGCGTGGCTTGCCATCTGCGCTCGAACTCTTGTCACCAGCTCTTCGCGGATGACTCCGTCAGTGCGAAGGCGTGGCTACGGCACCGGCACTCTGCCCACCTACAGCCGCTTCACGCGAACGTTCCGGAACTTCACGACACCGGCACCATACTGGAGGGCGATCGGCCCGTCTGCATACTGCGAGTCTTCGACATCCACGGTCTGGGTGCCGTTCAGCGTCACCCGCAACCGTGGTCCCTGCGCCACGATCTCGTAGGTGTTCCAGCGCCCTCCCGTCGTGATGATGCTCGTCGGCGCGGCAAGGTGTACGATGCCGCCGGTGCGGTAGGTCTGGTCAGGTCGCGTGTCGTAGATATTCACCTCATAGGCGTTGGTGTCGCGGACATTCTGCGCATCCGCGCAGCGAATGAAGATTCCGCTGTTGGCCGGCTCGTCGACCCAGAACTCCAGGGTCAGCTCGAAGTCGGCGTAGGACTCCTCGGTCACGAGGAAGCCGCTGCCGCTGTCGGCCTGCACCGCGCCATCCGCCAACTCCCAATTCGCGGTGCCAAGCATGTTCCAGCCGTCGAGACTCGACCCGTCGAAAAGGGTCGTCCACTCGCCGCCCTGGGCTGACACGCCAGGCACGGGGTGAAGAGCGACGGCCACGATGGCAAGCAGTGGAAGAATGATGCGTGTTGTGCCTTTCATGTTGACCCTCCTCGTTGATGACCTCGCCTATACCGCCTTCGCCGATCGTGGCAGTGACCTGGCAGGGGCTGCTAGCGCCGTCGCGTGCGCATTGCTAGGTGGCGCTCGGGCTGACCGCGACGAGGTGTCCGCGCGTGCGAATGTACAGCACACCCTCCGATAGCGCAGGCGTCGCCATCAGCGTCTCACCCATGGGGTTCTCCGCCAGGACCTCGAACTCAGGTCCGGCCTTCACCACGTAGATGCTGCCGTCTTCACTGCTGAAGTACACCATGCCGTCAGCGGCGACCGGGGAGGCGCTGTACCCTGAGCCGCCACGCCCGATCCGTTCCTGGTAGAGTCGGCGCCCGGTGCGTGATTCGTAGACGCTGAGGACACCGTTGTCTCGGCAGTTGTAGAGGAGCCCGTCGTAGACAAGTGGGGTCTGCATGTAGGCGCCGTCGCGGCGCCGACTCCAGACGAGGTGGTCGTTCGAGACCGCCCCATCGGCCGGCGTGATGTCCCCCGAGGCCCCTGCGTTGATGGCGAAGATCGGCGCCTCTCGTCCGTGCGCGTTGGTGATGAAGATGAGGCCGTCGTCGACGACCGGCGTCGGGGTCGGGATGTCGCCGCCCCCTGCCATGCGCCAGAGCTCGCGGCCGGTCGCGAGGTCATAGCCGCCGATATGGCGATAGCCGTTGACGACGATCTGCGCGCGGCCGTCTACGACGTGCACCGTCGGCGTGCTCCACGTCGGCACGTCGTCCCGTACGGTGCGCCAGACCTCGTCTCCGGTCGCCACGTCGAACGCGGCCAGGAACGATCCGTTCAGGATGTCGGCCTGGATGTCGGCCTGGATGACGACCAGCGCGTCATGGATAACGGGAGAGGCGGCGAACCCCCACAGGGCAGTCGGCGCCCTGAAAAACCCTGAGTCCAGGACGCCGAGGTCGACGGTCCAGAGCTCGCGGCCGGTCGCGAGGTCGTACCCGTAGAGGCCTTCCGAGCCGAACATCGCCACGAGGTGGGTGCCGTCGGTCGCAAGCGTCGAGTTGGCGTGGGTCGATTTCGGGTGTCGCGGAATCGTGGGCACGGCCTGCTGGGCGAGGGCGGACCAGCGCTCGGCGCCGGTCGTCTTGTCGAGACAGCGCACTTCCCACCGTTGTGCCGTCTCGTTGGCCACGGGCTCGATATCTCCGTAGAGACCGACTTTGAGCTTGTCGGCCTGTCCGCTGTCGGCGGTCGTCACACAGACGAGATCACCCCAGAGAATCGGGCTCGAATGCCCGAGTCCCGGAATCGACGCTGACCACAGGATGTTCTCGCCGGTCTCGGCATTCCAACGAACCGGCGCCCCGAAGCCGTCTGCGACACCACTCGCGCGTACGCCACGGAACTGGGGCCAATCTACCCCTGGTTGGGGTTCTTGGGCCATGGCGTGAGCGCCAAGCAGCGAGAGCAGCGTCACGGCCAATGCGGGTGTCCGCACCATCTCGCCCATCCTCCGTCTCATCGGTGTGCCGTCCATGTATTCATCCGCCCCCAGTTTAGGTGATCTTTTTCGCGAGTGGGTGTCACGGT
>SMUZ01052437.1_pt1 | contig 12691 bp, 13 predicted proteins | sample 2456421 | NCBI WGS metagenome assembly SMUZ01 (sample SAMN11095932, study PRJNA526329) | marine sediment metagenome | biome: Marine sediment; feature: Surficial sediment; material: Deep marine sediment; isolation source: Hadal surficial sediment | place: Pacific Ocean | collected 2014-11 | depth... | reverse complement strand
TGCCGTGGCACCGCGGGCACCGATCCTGACATCGCGCCAAAAAAAACAAGGAACAAAATAACCAGGAGTAGCAAATGCAACACCTTGCGAACGCCGTCCACACCACGCCAGATCGCGGACAAGATCCGCACAAAAATGTTTTTGCTACTCATATTGACTTGCCCTCATTCAGCTGGTGCCGCATAGCTAATTCGATATATCTTGTTCGCGTAATCATCGCTTACCAGCATTGAACCGTCGTCAAGTACCAGCAAGTCAACGGGTCGTCCCGCAACCGATTCCTTCTGCAACCAACCCTCTGCGAACGGCTCGTAGGAAACAGGCACACCGTCTTCAAGCCGAACCAGTGATACACGATAACCTATTTTCCTGGAACGATTCCATGAACCGTGTTCCGCAATGAATATCTGCTCGTGGTATTCCTCCGGAAACATGCCACCGGTATAAAACCTGACGCCCAGAGATGCAACATGTGGACCCAGTTTCTGCGCAGGAGCAACGAAATCGCCACAATTTCTGTCCTTGCCGTAGCGCGGGTCAGGAATGTCACCTGCATGGCAGTATGGATAGCCGAAATGAAGCCCGGCGACCGGCGCGTGATTGAGTTCGTCCGCTGGCAGGTCGTCGCCGAGCATGTCGCGCCCGTTGTCTGTGAACCAAAGCTCATGGGTTTGCGGATGCCACGTAAAGCCCACCGAATTGCGAATACCCGATGCAAACGTTTCGCGGTCGGAACCATCCGCGTTCATACGCACAATCTGAGCAAATCCATCTTCGTCGCAGATATTACATGGCGCGCCAATGCTGATGTAGAGCTTGCCGTCAGGACCAAACGATATGTAACGCCAGCCGTGATGACTTTCCGATGGCAAATCGATATCGAGTACCTCGCCGTCAGGAACGTTTGTCAGATTTTTCTCGATAGCGGCGTAACGGATGACCCTGTTTTTCTCGGCAACATACAGATCGCCATCGTGAAACGCGATTCCGTTTGGTGTATCCAGGCTGCCAATGAGTTCTATGGTACGTGTCGAATCACCCTCGGGCACGACGGCATAGATCGAATGCCCGCGACGATTGGAAACGAATACCGTGCCGTTGTCGCCCAATGCCAGCGAGCGTGCGTTGGGGACATCAGCAAAAATCGTTATTGAAAACCCGGGCGGTAACACGACGTCGTCTAACGCGTAGGCGCTGCATGACAGGCAAACGATTGTTAGACAAATGCAATAGCGGCGAAACAAAATGGCTCTCGATCAGGGACTTTTATTCCGACAGGAATAGTAGCGACAGTTGAGGAAAGAATGTTATGAGGATAACCGACAACATCAGGATAATCAGGAATGGAAACGTCGCTGAGTAAACGTGCATGATTGGCTTCTCAAATCTGTAGCTCGCGATGAATAAATTCAGTCCGACTGGCGGAGTCAGGTAGCCTAGCTGCATCGCAGCCAGAAAAACGATGCCCAGATGGACTTCGTTGACGCCGTAGCCGGCAGCGATCGGCAGAATCAGCGGCACCACGAGTACGATCGCTGAAAAAATATCCAGGATGGCGCCGAGCACGAGCAGGAACAGCAACAAGAGAATCAAGAATGTCGTCTGGCTGGTCACCATGGTGGAAACAAATGCGAGCAAGCGCTGCGGAATTTCAGCATCGATCATATAACTCGTCGACGCGACCGACATACCCAGGATGATGAGAATGCCACCGACCAACACCATCGATGATCGCATGATACCCGGCAAATCCCGCCAGCGAATCTCACGCAAAATAACGACTTCAACGAGCAGGACGTAGAGCGCGGTGACGGCGGCTGCTTCGGAAACCGCAAAAAAACCTGAATAGATACCACCAAGCACGACTATCGGTAAGGGCAACTCCCACATGGCCTCCCTGAGCGCCGCCCCAACTTCCCGCATTGAAAACGAACTCAGTGGCCTGCGAATATGACGATTAACCCACAAGCTATAACCGGAGAGCATCACCAACATCAGCAAGCCCGGCATGATGCCCGCGAGAAAGAGGTCATCGATCGAGACTCCGGCGATGACGCCATACAGAATCAGCGGCAAAGAAGGGGCAAACAACAGACCTAAGCTGCCGGCCGATGTTACGAGTCCGAGATTGAACTTGTCACTGTAACCATCCTGCTTCAATGCCGGGTACAGGATTGCCCCTAACGCAATAATCGTGACACCTGACGCGCCGGTGAACGCGGTAAAAAACGCGCAGGCGCCAAGGCAAACAAGTGCCAACCCGCCCGGTACCCAGCCCAGCATCGCGCCCGTCAGTCGCACCAGGCGTTTTGGCGCGTTGCTTTCGCTAAGCAAGTAACCGGCGAATGTAAACAGTGGAATCGCGGAAAGAAATGGCATGCTCGCGATACTTTGAATCTCGATCGCCATGATCATCAAGTCGGATTCCTGCCCATAGAATCCGAGCATCGCGCTCGCGGCGATGACCGCAAACAATGGCGCCCCGAACACGGCCAGTAACACGAGCATGACGCTGAAGAGAATCATTCCGGCGCCACCTGCGGCGATGCAGAATTGAATTCGATCAGTTGCTGCACAATCGAGACCATGAATCGGTAGCTGATCAATGCGAACGCCACCGGCATAATGCTGTGCGCAATCCAGGCCGGCGTATCGACCATGACCGTAACTTCATACTCGATGTCAATCTGCAAGTAACGCCAGGCTTGAACCGCGATGACCCCACACACCACGGCGGCAAACAGGTCGACACCAATCCTGACTATGCGAATAGCCATGTCGGGCAGTATGTGTGACAACGCATCAATGCGTATGTGCCGATTCTCACGACAGGCTGCAATTGAACCAACCAGTGCCAGCCAAAGAACCATGAGCCTGATCAACTCTTCCGCCCATACGAACCCGGTGATATTGAAAACCTCGCGCATGACGATCTGGTTGACCGCGAGTAACATCATCGCCGACAGCAGGCCGACCAGCATAGTCGTTTCCATGGCTCGACCGGCCTTGTCGAGGCGCCCCAACAGCGTCGTAATTCCAGCGTACACGTCTATTCGCCGGCGGCAACGTGTTCGCTGCGATAGTCCTCGACATGACGCATCATTTCATCGTACAGAGGCACTGAAAAACCGCCCTTTTCACCCAACTGCCGATTTGACTTCAATAACACACTGCGGATCTCCGCAAACTCAGCTGCGCCAAATTCGATCGGCTCAATGCCGCTTTTTACAAGCGCGTCGAAGGCTTTCTTATTATCAACCACACTTACTTTGTCGAAGTTCTTGTAAATTGCGCCCATGACCTCGCGCACAACGGCCTGGTCTTGCGAGCTGATTTTGTCAAACGCCCTCTTGTCGATGGCCATGAAACCAAAGGAATAGACCAACGGCAGCTCGGTGACATACTTGACCTTGGTGTGCCACTGCAACACCAGCGCTACGATCGGAGGAATAGCGACAATATCGATCAGGCCGGTCTGGAGACCCGTCAATACGTCCGTCATCGCAAAGGTCTGTGGATTCAGTGAGAGCGCCTGCATCGATGCGCGGCTCATCGCATCACCCTCGGGGACCCAAACGCGTTTACCCTTCAAGTCAGCCAGGGACTTCACGGGTACGCCTGACATTATGTTGGCGAAGCCGGCCTCCGCAAAACCGAAGTTTACAAACCCGGCATCCTCGAGGCCCCGTTGCAAGCGAGCGTCAAGATGGCCGCGAACGTACGCGGCTTCGTCTGTTGATTCGAATACCAGTGGCATACCGTATAAATTCAGATCAGGGTAAATCTTTGCCAGTGCTGACGGTGTGAATGCCCCACCCTGCAACTGTCCAATGCGAATTTTTGCCAGCACCTTGGCATCGTCACCCATGATGCCGCCACCGTAGAACTTGATCCGCACACGGCCCTCGGTTCGTTCCTTGATCTCCTCCGCGCCGGAACGCATGTCCTTCATCCACTGTGTGCCCTCCGGCGTCACTGTGGCGATTTTAAGCGTGAGCGCCATCGCAGGCATGGTGAGCAGCAAAGTGCAAAGGCTAAGAAGCAGTCTTGTTTTCAGTTTAGTTCTCATGGCTTATTCATCCTGATGTTAGGCTTCCTGTTGCCCGAATATGTATTCAGAAATAGTCATCCGCTTCAGCTAGCAATGTAGCAGCCTCTTCCTGGGCCATAACATTGGTCAATACAAAGCCGTCGTGATAGGGATCTGCTTCCAGAACCTCGTTCAATAACTGGTCGTGCAGTTCTCGGTCGTACAATAACTTGGCGTAGCCCTTCGCATATTCGACCTTGACACTGAGATCGTGACCGCCGGATTCCGCGATTCCTTTTTCAAAAAATTCTCTAGCTCTTTCCGGCTCGCCGCCCAGAGCGGGTGGTCGCAGCGTAAGCAATACTCCCATAAAGGTGTAAACACTGCCGTTAACTTCGTCGCCACTTATGTTGAGATAGTGAGTGAAAAGTGCCTCGACCTGTGGCAACTCCGCAAGCGAATTCCAGTCCGAGCTATGCGCGGTAAGAAACGCGATGGACGCAAATCCGTAGGTATAAAGAAAATCTGCGTGCCTTGCACCAACACCCTCGAGTGTGGCCATAAACTCGTCATAGGTTGCATCCGGCCAGGTACAGGCAGGGGAGTAAGTCTCGCACATTGCCCTAAGCGCGTAACGCCTCGCCCGAGACGTCAGTTTGGCGGCACGTGTCTCGTCATCGGCGAACACCACGCCATAGGTCGCATAGAGAGTGGCGGCCGCAGCAAGAATATCCGGGTTATCCGGGCTGCCCTCGACGAAGCTGTCGAGTAACAGCAGGTATGAAGGTGCACCAATACGGACGAGTTCGGGATCATCCTGATTGAGGATCGCGGCAGAAAGATTATCGGTCAGGCCTGTTACAGCCGATGACATCATCGACGCGCAGCCGCCAAGCGATAGCGCGATCGCAAAGATAGCGAATACTCTCTTCATGTGACGAAGGACCTTCCTCGCGGTAGTTGGTTCAGGATTTGTGCCCAAATCGAGCCCTGTGTCCCGGATTAATCCGTATTATAACGAATAACGCCCCGGACACTGACGTGACCGAGGCGATGTTTTCCTGATGATTTTCAGATCTTTTCTTTGATCCGCGCAGCCTTGCCGGTGCGTCCACGCAAGTAGTACAACTTGGCGCGGCGAACGTCACCGCGACGCTTCACGGTGATCGAATCAACAACCGGGCTGTAAGTCTGGAACACGCGTTCCACGCCTTCGCCGTGCGAAATCTTGCGCACAGTGAAAGACGAGTTCAGGCCACGATTCCTCTTGGCAATCACAACGCCTTCAAACGCTTGCAAACGCGCGCGAGTGCCTTCCTTGACCTGAACCTGTACAACAACGGTGTCACCCGGAGAGAACTTGGGTATTTCCTTGCCCATCTGCTCGGACTCGATCGCTTCGATAATTTTGCTCATTGTCTGTGCTCTTTCAGTCTTTGTTCTTTCAAAAATTCGTCGAGCAACGCTTGCTGCTCGTCATCCAATTCCAGTTTTTCAAGTAACTCGGGCCGCCGCAAGAAGCTGCGCCCCAATGCCTGCTTGCGCCGCCATCTTTCGATTCGCGCATGATCACCGGACAACAACACTTTCGGTACCTCGTTGTCCCCTACCTTTTCTGGCCGCGTGTAGTGCGGGTAATCCAGCAAGCCCTCCATAAACGAGTCCTGCGCCGCCGATTCGGCATCGCCCAACACACCCGGCAACAATCTGACGACTGCGTCGATGACCGCCATCGCTGCGATCTCGCCACCCGAAAGCACGAAATCACCCAACGATAATTCTTCATCGACCTGCGATTCAATAAACCGCTCGTCAATGCCTTCGTACCGACCTGCCAGCAACACCATTCCGGGCAGCTCGGCCAATCGTCTCGCAATCGCCTGGTCAAACACCTTGCCCTGCGGCGACAAGTATATGACCGGACAGCCTTGTGGCAATTTCTCGCGAGCTGCCTGCACAGCAGCAGCGAGCGGCTCGTACTTCATCACCATGCCAGGACCGCCCCCATACGGCCTGTCATCCACCGTACGGTGCGCATCGTCCGTGAAATCGCGCGGGTTCTCAACGAGCAACGCGATCAGTTCGCGTCGCTGGGCCCGACCGACCACACCATATTCGGCTATCGTGCTAACCATTTCCGGGAAAAGACTAATGACACCGATGCGCATCGCGTCAATCCCATTCCCAGTCAACGTTGATAATTTTCTCCGCCAGATCAACGCTGATCACTACTTTGTCCCGTATGAACGGTATTAGCCGTTCCTGTTCGCCTGCAACCACCATGACATCGTTCGCACCGGTTTCGAGCATGTATCGAACCTTGCCCAATTCCGTGCCATCACGATGGATGACCCGCGACCCGACGAGATCCATCCAGTAATACTGACCGTCCTCAGTTTCAGGCAACGCGTCTCGCGGTACGGCAATCTCCTTACCGACGAGCTCGGCAGCCTTTTCCCGGTCATCAACGCCAACAATCTGCGCAATGACTGCCTTGCCGTGACGCTGCCCAGAGGCAAGCTCGGCCGCTTGCCATTGACCTTTTTCACCCAGCAGCCAAGCTTCATAATCCAATACCGCTTCACGCGGATCGGTGTATGAAAACACTTTGACCCATCCCCGGACTCCGAACAGGCCAACAATGCGACCCATTACCACCGGCTCGGGCATCAACTGACTATTTGCTTGCCGCAGCCTTGCGGTGCTTCTTGAGCAGTGACGCAACGCGATCAGACGGCTGCGCACCCTCACCAATCCAGTAGTCCACTCGCTCGAGATCGATTCTGAGATTTTCTTCATGCTCCTTACCCAGCGGATTGAAGAAACCCAGACGCTCGATGTACCGGCCGTCCCGACGATTACGACTGTCGGTGACCACCAGGTGATAAAAGGGGCGCTTTTTCGCGCCAGCGCGCGAAAGTCGAATACTAACCATTACTTTTCCGTTTAAATTTTCACAAGAGGCAGACACGCCTTGCCTCGGGCTGACCCGAGTAGACGCCGCATTGTACGGGATTTCAGCCAAATGTGAAGCGTTTTGACGGCTAAAATTGTTAGTATTTTCAGAGTGTTACAGTGCGGCCGCCGAGCCCGGCGAGCGCGATCACTGTTTCCCGGCGAAAACGCCGCGAAAACTACCGTAATCCAGGCGGCATCCCGCCACCAGGCATGCCGCGCAAGAGGTTCTTCATGCCGCCTTTTGCCATTTTTTTCATCATCTTTTCCATTTGCAAATGTTGCTTCAAGAGCCGATTGACGTCCTGAATCTGCTGCCCCGCCCCCTTTGCGATGCGTTTCTTGCGGGAGCCGTTAATGGTCTTGGGAAAACGACGTTCCTTAAGCGTCATTGAATTGATTATCGCGATCTGGCGTCGAATCTTCTGCTCATTGGCAGTTTCCTGCAGCGCGGCTGGATTCACGTTACCCGGCAACGGTAGTTTCTCAAGGATTGCCGCGATGCCGCCCATACTGACCATCTGTTGCAACTGGTCGGCTAAGTCGGACAAATCGAACCCTTTGCCCCTTTTGAGTTTCTTCGCGAGTTTCTCGGTCTTGTCTTTGCCGACCTTCTGCTCGATCTCCTCGACCAGCGTCAGCACGTCACCCATGCCGAGAATACGCGACGCCATGCGATCCGGATGAAACACTTCCAGCGCGTCGATTTTTTCGCCGACACCCATGAAGCAAATGGGCTTGCCGGTGACCTCGCGCACGGACAGCGCAACGCCGCCCTTTGCATCGCCGTCGGCCTTGGTCAGTACGATGCCAGTCAGCGGCAATCGCTGGTCGAATACGGTTGCTGCTTTGACGGCGTCCTGTCCCGCCATGCTATCGATCACGAACAATGTCTCGTGCGGCTGCGCCGCATCGTGGATCGCAACAATCTCCTGCATCATGTCTGCGTCGACGTGCAGACGACCTGCTGTATCGACAATGAGAACGTCCGCGTGCGATCGGCGCGCCTCGTCCAGCGCGCGACTCACTATGCGTACCGGTTGCTCGCTGGCGTCACTATCACAATGCAATGCCCCAACCTCGCCAGCCAGAGTCTGCAACTGAAGTATTGCCGCCGGTCTGTGCACATCTACGCTAACGAGCATGACCTTTTTCTTGTCACGGTCGATCAGCCGCTTGGCAAGTTTCGCAGCGGTAGTGGTCTTGCCGGCGCCCTGCAGCCCGGCGAGCATTATGACCACCGGCGGCTGCGCCTTGAATTCCAGCAATGCGGATTCACTGCCCAGGATGCGCACCAGCTCGGCGTGAATAATTTTGATGAGCGCCTGGCCGGGGGAGAGACCCTTGCCAATATCCTCACCAAGTGCACGGTCACGAATGCGTTCAATGAAGGTCTTGACAACAGGCAACGCAACATCAGCCTCAAGCAACGCGAGCCGCACCTGGCGAAGCGTGTCTTTGATGTTGGCTTCGGTGAGCCGGCCTTTTCCTGTCAGTGCGCGCGTTGCATCCGACAGGCGACTACTAAGATTGTCAAACATCCGCGCATTCTAAACTTTCAGCACGGTACCGCGCGATAGCATTTGAATATTTTTCTCCGGCGCCGCATTCATTACCTGTTCGAAAATGCGGTCTTCTTCGCCGGGCTTCATGCCCGTCAACCAGATTTCAGGGCTGTGGTGCAATCGTTGCAGATCGTCGGTCATAGTCTTCGGTGTGTAATGACCCGCTTTCGCAGCCAACGTTGCCATCTCATCGGGAAAGGACACCTCGATTACGAGGACACGAAGATCATCACAGGCATTAAGCACTGGCCATAGCGTCTCATTGCTCTTTGTATCACCACTGACTGCGAAGACGCCGCCTGAATTTCGTACGGTATAACCCAGCGACGGAACGCTATGCATTACGTCGACAGCATAAAAATGTCGATGACCAACAGTAACAGTGTCGCCAGGGCTGCAAACGCGATACCGCAGCATCGGATTTTCGGCAGTCGGCAATTTCGAGAAGTCCGGCCAGATTACACCATTGAACACATGATCTCGTAACGCCCTGAGCGTCTCTTCGCGAGCATATACAGTCAGCGGTAGCTCGAAATTTTCGTCAAAAATTCGATCAACGAGCATCGGCAGACCGGCGATATGATCAAGATGGGCGTGCGTCAGAAATACGTGACGAATAGGATCAAGCTCGCCAAGCGCCAGATCACTAATACCTGTTCCGGCATCGATGAGAACATCGTCGTCAATCAGCATCGCGGATGTAAGCGATCCCGCGCCGATTCCGCCGCTGCAACCTAGAACACGAATTCGCATTAGGAGGGTTCTCTTGAACTGCGCTGTGTGGGATGATCCATAGCATGCAAAGTTAGGGTGTTACGTGCCAGGTTTCTGTGTCTGAAATCACATTTTTTTCGCTTTACCTGTTAGCGGCTGGCGCTTTGGTAATGTGCCGGTTGCCGCGTTTTGCGACTTATAGTCGCGCGCTTCTGGTGACAGGCAGCTTGATGGTCAGCGTCGGGATTGCGCTGCACGGCACTAGTCTGATCACAGTTATCGTGACAACCGCAGGCTTCAACCTGTCGCTCGGTAATGCCGCTTCAATGATCGGGCTTGAGCTGGCCTTGATCGCGCTGATCGCGGCGATCGAACCAACATTACGCGGAATGAGCGCCGGTCTTCTTATTCTGGCGGCGCTGGCAGCAACCATGACCGGCGCCAGCGTTGCACCGGATTCGCTCACTGTCCTTGCCTGGCAGACAAGAGCACACGTGCTCATTTCATTGCTGTCCTACGGCTTGCTCACCGTCGGGGCAATCGTCGCCGTCTACGCGTTGGTGCACGAGCGACGCCTGCGCGCTGGACGTATTTCGGCTTTCAACCAGTTATTCGCGCCGCTGGAAACATCCGAAAGCTTGCTTTTTGGCATTACGGCCGCCGGATTTGCCGGTCTCGCACTGGCAATAATTTCTGGCGCTACCTTTGTTGACGATCTTTTCGCGCAACATCTGGCACACAAGACTGTGCTGTCGTTGCTCGCTTTAATCGTGTTCGGCGCGCTGCTGGCCGGGCGTTTTTACGCAGGCTGGCGTGGCAAGAGGGCCATAAGCCTTTACTTAAGCGGCTTCGCCTTGCTCTTTCTGGCTTATTTTGGCAGTCGATATGTACTGGAAGAGATCCTGCATCGAAGTTGGGGGTGAGACACCCGTTCTTGACAGTTCTATAGAGGCCTGTTGAACTGATCCGGTATTAGTTGATGTGAGGTGCCCTGCTTTTGGGCGATGACATACCACTGGCAGGCCTGTTCGGCCTGCTTGTTGTCTTGCTGCTACTTTCCGCGTTTTTTTCAGGCTCGGAAACGGCGCTTATGAGCCTCAACCGATACCGTCTGCGCCATAAAGCACGCACGGGTCACCGCGGCGCGCAACTGGCGGAACGGCTGTTGAAGCGCCCTGACCGACTCATCGGCCTCATCCTGCTCGGCAATAACCTGGCTAACTTCTCAGCCGCGGCGTTGGTTGCGGTTATCGCATTCAAGATCGGTGGGCAGCCGGCGGTCGCGCTCGGCACCTTGATACTCACGGTGACCGTGCTGATCTTTGCGGAGACAGCACCAAAAACCCTGGCAGCGCTGGATCCGGAACGCGTCGCGTTTCCAGCCGCGATCATTTACTACCCGCTGCTCAAAATTGCTTACCCGATCGTATGGCTAACGAACGTGGCTTCAAACGGCGTTCTGTTCTTACTCGGCGTTCGCGAGAGTAACAACGAACTTCAGTCTCTCTCTCACGAAGAATTGCGCACCATCGTGCATGAAGCCGGTACGAGAATTTCAACACGGTATCGTCAGATGCTTGTCAGTATCCTCGACCTTGAACAGGTAACGGTTGACGACGTAATGGTGCCGCACAACGAAATTATCGGCATTGATCTGGAAGATGAAAGCGAGGATATCGCAAAAATTATCGCCGACAGTCAGCACACACGCATACCTGTATTTCGCGGCAACATAGACAAAGTGGTCGGGATTCTGCATCTGCGCCGACTCGCCAATCTCGCGCAACAGGACTGTAGCAGGGAATCGCTGACGCAACTTTTGACGGAACCGTATTTCGTGCCAGAGGGAACGCCTCTCAGTACTCAGCTAATTCAGTTTCAACGCCGCCGCGAACGAATTGCGCTGGTTGTCGACGAGTATGGTGATATTCAGGGAATTGTGACACTCGAAGACATACTGGAGGAAATCGTCGGTGAATTTACGACGAATCCAGCCGACGCTGAATCCGACGTTGTCAGGGACGGTGATGCATTCATCGTTAACGCGACCGCGAATATTCGTGAACTGAATCGTGCGCAGAACTGGGAACTGCCGACGGACGGTCCGAAAACGCTAAACGGCCTGATCATTGAGTTGCTCGAGACAATTCCGCCGCCCACGGCCTGTCTCAAGGTAAACGGTTACCCGATCGAAATCGTTGCTACAGACGACACTCGCATTCGTAGCGTAAGGATTGGTCCGCGCCTGCCGGGCCACGAGTCAGATACCAGGCGCTAGAACGCCTCCTCCAACGCCGCGCTCAATTTGCTGACACCCACTACCGCAATGCCTTCCGGGCTGCGTTTCGGCACATTGCCGAAGGGCACGATGACCCGGGTAAAACCTTGTTTGGCAGCCGCAACAATTCGCTCTGGCCCGAAACGGACAGGGCGGATTTCGCCAGCCAGGCCAACCTCACCGAAGCACACCAGCCGTTCACTGCATGGCCGATCGCGGTAGCTCGAAACAATTGCCATCACAGTTGGCAGATCGACCGCGGTTTCACTTATGCGCAGACCGCCAACGACATTGATGAATACGTCTTCGTTGCCTAGCGCAAGAGAACCATGACGTTGCAGCACAGCAAGTAACAAGGCCAGTCGATTCTGATCAATGCCCTGGGCCAATCGCTTCGGATAGTTGTGGTTGCCTTCAGCAACCAATGCCTGAATTTCAACCAGCAGCGGTCTGCTGCCCTCCCAGGCGACTGACACCACGCTGCCAGGATTATCGACGGACTCACGCGACAGAAAAATAGCCGATGGGTTGCTGACCTCGCGAAATCCCGTTTCCGTCATCGCGAATACACCCATTTCACTGCTCGCGCCGAAACGATTTTTCACCGCACGAATCATGGTGAAACGGCTGGCTGGATCACTCTCAAAATACAAGACCGTATCGACCATGTGCTCTACAACTCGCGGCCCCGCTATCGCACCCTCTTTCGTGACATGGCCAATTATGAATACCGAGACGTCGTGTTGTTTCGCAAACTGCACGAGTCTGCCAACGCTCTCGCGTAGCTGCACGACCGAACCTGGCGCAGATGGCACACTGTCACTCGCCATCGTTTGAATCGAATCAACGACCAACACACGCGCACCGCACTGCACGGTCTGTGCAATAACATTCTCCAGTGACGTATCTGCAAGCAGGTTCATCGCGGACGCGTCGAGTCCCAGACGCAGGGAACGTTGTCCAAATTGACGCAGCGACTCTTCTCCGGTGGCATAGCAGACGGTTAATTCCCGTGTCAGGTTGGCCGCCACCTGCTGCAGCAAAGTCGACTTGCCCACGCCGGGATCACCACCGAGCAAGACGACAGCACCCGGTACCAGTCCACCGCCAAGCACCCGGTCAAATTCGGCAAATCCTGTTGCATGACGA
>SMUZ01008492.1_pt1 | contig 12702 bp, 9 predicted proteins | sample 2456421 | NCBI WGS metagenome assembly SMUZ01 (sample SAMN11095932, study PRJNA526329) | marine sediment metagenome | biome: Marine sediment; feature: Surficial sediment; material: Deep marine sediment; isolation source: Hadal surficial sediment | place: Pacific Ocean | collected 2014-11 | depth 0-1... | reverse complement strand
TTTGTGTAGCGGTCCCAATCATGGCGATAATTTGAGCGAACCTCGCCGTTGACTTCGACGATCCAGTGGTAGCTCAAGAACCTTGTTTTCTGCCAATTGTCTTTGCCGCCCAATGACTCCCACATTTCATCTACCACTTGCAGCGCCTGCGGGTCCGACTTCGAACGATCGAAGCTGTTTTCGGCAGGGGGTGAGCTGCGCTCCTGAACGCAGTAAATGGAGATGGTTAAAATTAAGAAAATTAATAGAAATGGTTTGTTTAGCATTCTTCCCCTCCGGTTGTCAAAAAGTGTTTTGGTGTTCGAGTATTAAAGTGTTTAAGTTGAACTTGGTTTCCGGTTACACATTCGGATTCGGCGCCATGAAAACAAGTAAAGTCAAACGTTCATTGCTCGTATTTTTAACCCCGTGGACAAGACCTGACTCTGCCAGACAGATTTCGTTTTGTTTAACGACTTTCTCCTCCTCGCCGACTTGAATCTTGGCTTGGCCTTCGAGTACAAAATATACTTTGTCAGCTCCCTCGTGGGTATGCGGCTTTTGGATTTGCCCGGGCTCCAGACAATAGATGTCACAGAAAAAATTCCCAGTTTCAAAGAGGTTGCTCTTCTGCATTTTTTCTGCAGAGAATCGAACCTGGGATTGAATGTTTTTGAAGTATGACATAGTTGATTTAGCACTAAAATAAATCAAAGGCGACTTTTCGCGATTTCTCCAAATTGTCCTGCCAGATGCCTTTACCGGCATGCCCTCTGAGACCTTTGCGTCTAATTCTTTTTTGGATTTCAAAGATGCGAGACGCAATCCCTCTTAGACAAGTTCTTTGTGCGATTCGATAGAAGTGCGCAATATTACTCCAATTTGCTTGTGATAGATATGAATTTTTTGGAAATAGTTCAAGCACTTTTTGGTAAATTCAAAGCAAACTGTAAAAATATTTAAAATTTTAAAAGGTAAGGGAGAGTAATATTAAACGACCGAAGAAGTTAATAATCGACGGGCAATCTGCAGCGCTCACCTCTTAATCGCAATCACTTCCATCATATCCCCTTCTTGAATGGCATCAACAACGTCCATTCCGGAGGTCACTTGACCAAAGACAGTGTAGCGGCCATCGAGGTGAGGTTGAGGTGAATGGGTGATAAAGAATTGGCAGCCTTCAGTGTCTTTGCCAGCACTGGCCATGCCGACTGTTCCGCGCAAATAGGGACGCATGTTGAACTCCGAACGGATGGCATATCCGGGTGAGCCCCAAGAGTCTCCCCGGGGATCTCCTCCCTGAATAACAAAATTCGGAACAACCCGGTGAAAGGTGAGTTTGTCAAAAAATCCTTGTTCCACAAGCCGAACAAAGTTCAATACTGTGAGCGGCGCCTCTTCCGTAAAAAATTCAAATTCGATATTGCCGCGGGGTGTTTTAATCAAAGCGCTGGCGCCATCTAATTTTAAAACGTCTTCGTATCTGAGATCCGAATGAGGTTTTGTGAATGTTGCGGTGCTGTCAGAATAGTCAACACCGGTGATTTGAAAAAGGGCATCGGCAACGACTCTGGAGAGCGTTTTGTCAGGAATGTTGAGCGCCTCTCGAAGTACGGGAACTGCGTTTTCATCGCCAAGTGTGCCGATTGCCTGAAAGATCATTTTTGCCGATTCGCTGTCGACTGGTTTTGCCAAGTTTTGGTAGGCCTGAACTATGCGCTGGGCATGTATTTTATTTCGGAGGGTGTCTTGGCTTAATCCCTGTGCTGCGATAGCAACAAGTACAGCGTCTGACTCTTCCAACGCAAGTAGAAATAATCGTGAATTTGTATATTCTTTAAATTTGTTAAGCGACTCAAGCATAGCGATTTTGACAATGGTTAGCGCTGTTGGATATTCCTTTTCAAAAATTCGCAAAATAGTTGGTGAGCCGGTTTCACTTAGCGCCGTCATGGCTCGGGCTCTGACTTTGTGCTCAGCATGATTTTTAAATTTTAAGAGGAGGTCAATCGACTCTTTTTTGATTAGCTTAGCGTAGGAAATAAGAGCCGTTCCGACTTCTGCGGAACTCCAGGTGTCATCTCCATCATCGGTAAGAAAAATCTGCTCTAATTGATGTTTAACAAAATTATGCTCACGGCTGTTTTGGCGGTACCCGCCAGGTTCAAGTTGTGCGCTGGTTCCAATCGCTTGGATAATCGCAAGTTTAACATGGATATTTTGCTTCAGTAACGAAAAGTTATTCGCCACCAAACTTAAGGGATGATTCGCCAGTGCATTGGCTGCCTTCACCCGAACACGCCAGTCCGGATCGTTTTGTATGATTCCCCCCAAGGGTTCTAAAACGGTCAAGTCTTTTAATTTGCCAAGGGCCTGGATTGCGTAAATTCTTACGAGCGGGTTTTTATCGTAAATCGCATTCCGTAAACTCGCGATATCTAAATCTTTTCCTATTTGTGCTAAAGAATAGCAGGCCTTCCATCTAACATCGGCGTTCTTATCAGCAACAAGCAAAGCCAGAGCATCCGCCACCTTCTCATCGGTTTGCTTTCTTCGAGCAAAACTTCCCAGAGACAATGCGGCTTGCCCGCGTAATTGGTCATCTTCCGACTTCAGTAATTTGATGAATACCGGAAAAGAAGTGTCTGTACCAATTTTGCTCAGAGCCTCAACAATACGGACTTTTACTTTAGTTAATTCTTTATTATTCAGCCTGGCAATGAGCGCATCTTCGGCCTCCGAATTTCCCAATTGACCCAGGGCAAATGCGGCCTGCATTCGCACATTGTGATTGAGGTCATTCAGCATTTTTATAAGCAAATCTAAACAAATCGGATCTTGCAGCTTCCCCATCGCGTCAACCGCTCGGGCTCGAATTTTTGGTTCGGGGCTATCCAGGTACTCTACCAGGCTGTCACAGGAAGCCCGACTATTCTCCAGTAGAAGAATGTGCTCAAACTCTTTTTGGCTTTTAATGCAGCTTGACAGCATTAGCCCAAGGAGTGCTGTCAAAATCACTTTTTTCATGGCATCCAATATAAGAGTTGGGTTTGTCTAAGTCAATAGGCCGATGCGTTAAAAATCTGTTGATTCTGTGGCAAAATTATTTTAATTTTTGTCCAAAATAAAGGAAGCGATTTTAATCGTTACTTATTTCTAAAAAGATTGCTCGGACACTAATTATGCAGTCTATTCCATGCGATTATAGTATAAATAAATTAATAATAAATGTTTGAAAAGCCTTGAAAATTAAACCAATGTTTTGTATTATAAAAAAATTCTTTTGTTTGTTCAGATTAATCTAAATTACAGCGGAGAGTTTAAGTGAATCGCAGGTCTCCAAAAAGTACAGTTTTAGTTGTCGATGATGATAAAAACATCTGCAAGATGATCGAGATACAATTGCGGAAGGAGAAAACTTATACGATTGAGACAGCCTTAAACGGGGAAGCCTGCCTCAAGTCAATTAGAGAATCTGTGCCCGATTTAGTCCTCATGGACATCCAAATGCCCGGGATCGACGGCATCGAAACCTTGAAACGGATACGAGATATAGAGCCCCTGATTCCGGTGGTGATGATGTCGGCCCATGGAACAATTGAAAAGGCGGTTGAATCGATGAAGTTGGGCGCATACGATTTTATTACCAAGCCTTTTGCAAGTGACCGGCTTTCGATTACGGTTAACAACGCCATGATTAATTCCTGTCTTAAAAGAGAAGTGGATGAATTAAAAAGGGAGTTAAAAGATCGCTATCAATTTAAAAATATAATCGGCCAGAGCGGTGTAATGCAGGAAGTCTTTCGCGACATGGAAAGAGTCGTGAACAGCACCGTCACAGTTGTGATTCAGGGTGAAAGCGGAACGGGTAAAGAGTTGATCGCAAGAGCAATTCATTATCATAATAAACAAAGATCCAACCATTCTTTTGTGGCAGTTAATTGCAGCGCCTTGCCGGAATCTCTTTTAGAAAGCGAACTTTTTGGACACGAAAAGGGCTCTTTTACAGGGGCGACCGGCCGCCGGGCTGGAAAATTTGAGCAGTCCGACGGTGGCACCATTTTTCTTGATGAAATTGCCCTCATGACGCCGGCAACTCAATCAAAGGTGCTGAGAGTCCTGCAAGAGCGCGAATTCGAACGAGTCGGTGGAAATGAGTTGATCAAAGTCGATACACGGGTGATTTCTGCTACAAACAAAAATCTGGAAGAGGCGGTTAAGAAAGGAGAATTTCGGGAGGATTTGTATTATCGCATATCGGTTTTTCCTATTAAATTGCCGGCCTTACGCGAACGAAAAGAAGACATCCCTTTACTTGCGGCTCATTTTTTAAATAAATATGCTAAACAAGAAAGTAAAGAAATTGAAGCTATTTCTCCAGACGCTTTGGAACTGCTCATGGGTTATCACTGGCCCGGTAATGTACGCGAATTGGAAAACACGATTGAGAGGGGCGTGGTACTCGCCAACCCCCCGGAAATAGCGGCCAGAGATTTGCCGACTTCAATTCGCTCTCTGGGAGAAAAGAAAATTTATGAGTCTGACAACAAGCTTTCAAGTTGGATCGAAAAATTGGAAGAGGAGGCGCTGCGCCAAGCGCTTCTCGAATGTGAAGGCAACATTTCACAGACCGCTAAGAGGCTGGGAATAGGCAGGGCGACCATTTACAGAAAGGCCAAGAAGTATGGACTGCCCATGGTAAAATAGTACCACCGCTTTTAAAATTACGTCAAATGTTGTTAGCCGGAGTAATTATTACTTCGGCTTTGTCGTTTGTGTTAGTCTCACCTTGATACACTTTGTATCACCAGTACACAGTTTTTCATATTCTCTCCCTTCCGCGTTATGATTAATAACGATTTAACGTAGCTAATAACGGATTTTCTCCGTGGTATGGATTTTGCTTTTCCTCAAAATCATTTCACATCAAAAAAAGGGAAAAGGGATCTTATGAACATCGTCGTTAAAACCTCTGATTTATCCAGCCTTGTTTCATCCATCTGTTCGGGGGATTACAAAGAGCCTGAATTAACTGAGTTTGTGAATCTCGTTCAAAAAATTTCTCTCAGCTACTTAAAATACCAGGAGGTTATTGGTAAACACATCCGCTGGGAAAGAAATAAGAACGTGAGTGAATTAGAAGACCTGGCTTTGGATTGTATCGCCGGGTTGTTTATGCGCAACGAAGAAGGTGAATTTATTCAATTCAAAAAATATTTTGAACGAAGTTCAACAGACTTGGAAGAAATTGAAGATGCCGAAATTATGGTTTTGCTTAGACGGCTCATCATCAAGAAAACCAAGCAGGAGCTCTCGCGGATTTTCAAAGAAAGAGATCCGGAAGGTGCAAAGATTGTCAGAAATATAAAAGTAGCTATCAAAAGCGCCTCTGATTTTGACTCATTTAAAGAAATGGGACGCGAGTATATTTACTATACGAACGGCATTCATGCTAATGGCACTCATCGAAATGGAAAGCACACACACCAAAACGGTGTTCATAATGGCAAGAGTCAATCAATCAGTGCAAACGGTAAGGCCCCAAATGGTACTGCCAACGGCAAAAGTTCCAACGGAATTCCAAATCATGCTCGTCTAAGAAAAACGCAACCCGCGATTCAGGAGAAATCTTTACGTGGGGAATATCTAAATGCTTTTTGTCCCAAGGATCCTGTTTCGGCGGGGATTCGAAAAATGCTCCTGGTTGTTAAGGAAGACGATAGATATCAAAATTACTTGCCGCTTGATATGGTTGCCAGGATCATGCGGCATACGAATATATCAATGGCCCGGGATCGGTTGACCTCACAAAATACCGATCTTTCACCCCTGGATGACCTAAAACTAAAAGAGATTGAAAAAAGAAAACACTACGTTTTAAAGAAAATAGGAAAGAAGATTACGAACCAGTACGTAAACACAAAGAAAATTTCCGAGAAAACAGGGAGTATCTATTACAAAGCACTTGCAGAGATCCTTGAAGATATTAGTCAAGGCAAGAAATACGATTCTTATTTTAAACATTTGAAAAGATATTTACCAAATCTAAGTCAAAAAGCTTATCGAACTGAGGAAAGAACAATTTTTGAGTATTTGGGCAAATTAATTAAGAAATGGTTCAGAGAATCTTTAATTGAGTTATTATAAATTTTTTTCCGAAAACAGGAGCTTTGTATGTAGGGTATAAACAAATGTAGAGGCTGAATAAGTTAAGCCTTACGGTAACAAGATAAGGCACAGGTTGTGCACAAGTTAAACGACAATAGGATAGAGCATTGCCTTGAGGAAGATGAAATAGACAGTTACGTGTTACAGAAAGGCTTTCATGAAGAAGAGCTAAGAATATCGGATCACATTGGTAGTTGCTACGATTGTTATGTACAGTATTTTGACCTATGTACGTTTCACCAGATACTAAATTCAGAACTAAGTAAACCAATTTCAAGACGGATAAAGAATTTAGTTAAAGGAATACAAAAAAACTAACTTTTAATAAGGAAAATTCATTTTAATGGACTAAAATAGAATAAATAATCCCTTTCCCTAAGGCCAGTGTAATTGAAGTTTGTTCACTGGCCTTTTTTTATGTTGATGGCTAAAAATTATCTTGACATAGGAAGGGTTTTTGGTTACATTTAAAGCCCTTAGAAAACAGGGCGTTAATTTCAGAATTTGTTAATTATTAAACAAGATTAAATTCCTTTTTCGGTATTAAAGAATGGATAATCCAACGATTCTGGTTATAGATAGCGATCCTAAAAATTTGCAGATTCTGAAGGAAAGCCTGGAATCTTCAAACTTTAAGGTGATCACCAGCAGCGACGGCAATGAAGCGTGGAGCACTATCCAATCCCAAAAACCTGATATGGTTGTTTCGGAGGTGGATATTCCGGGCATGGATGGTTTCAAGCTATTTGAAAAAATGCAAAATGATCCGCTCGGGGCCTCAACTCCTGTTGTGTTTTTGACCAATCGTCATAATTTGGAGGACCGCCTGAAAGGCCTCCGCTCAGGTGTCAAGGATTATATGATCAAACCTTTGCATGTGAAAGAAGTAATTGCCCGTCTAAACATGATCCTCCGGCGCATCGACAGAATTAAAACTGAAGAATCTGGAATTAGCAGAAAACTCACCGGCAGGTTGGAGGAAGTTAGTGTTGAACACTTAGTCGAAAATTATGGGGTTGAGAGAAAGACAGGCATTCTCACTTTGTATGATCAAAAGAATCGCAGCGGTGAAATTTACTTCAGAAAGGGTTCGGTCGTCAATGCAAGATTAGGCAACTTTAAGGCTGAAAAAGCTGTCTATCAAATGCTGCCCTGGAAAGAAGGCCATTTCATGATGACGTTCAAAGACGTAAATGTTGACGATGCCATTACGGTGAGTAATCTTGGATTGCTGCTGCAGGGGTTTAAACGTTTGCAAGATCGAGAAAAATTGATAAAACACCTTCCGTCTTTAGATACGGTTTTTGTTAAAACGACTATTTTTAATCAAGTCCTGAAAAAGAAGGCGGTCAGTACGGACGCATTGAAATTCATATCTTTGTTTGATGGCACCCGATCTGTCAACGATATCATGACAGAAAGTACTTATGATGATATAAAGACTCTGGAAAGAATTATTAAGCTGAATGAGCAAGGATTTATTTGTCGGAAAGATGCTCCGATTCAAGTGACGCCTAAATTAAGAAGACCCCTGACACCTAAAGTTGAACCTAAACCTGGAGCACCTTCAGATTTTACTGAGATTAGACCTCGACCCGTACCTCAAAAACCGGTCAATGATAAGAAAGAGGAACCGGAGTTTGAAGATATACGCGAATTCGAGGAATTCAAAAGAGAGTTTAACATTAAAGAACCCTTAAGCGAAGAAATATTACCAACGGTTCCTGAACCGCCCAAAGAGAATGATCATCTAAACTCTAAAACCCCTGCTGTTGCCGATGATAATTTGGTGCCGGAGGCGCCAGCGTTGAACGGAAAAGCGATAACCGGCGAAGCAAACTATGACAATTATGAAAACTTAGAGCACTTTGATTTTGCGGCAACTTGTGATGATTTATTAGGTGACAAAAAACGAGGTCCTCGCCATTTGGTTGTACTTGGCTCACACAATCTTTATCGAAAAGAACTTATTGGGACCATGACAAAGGGTAGAGTGTCAACGAAAGTAATTGAGTCCGAGCGGGGACAATCAATTGAATTGGGTAAGGTCACCACGCCAAGTAATCGAACCATGGAAATTTTCGGGCTTTCTACTGAAAGAAAATTTCTACAAATGCTTGACCAAATGGAGTCTAAATTAATTGGCCTTGTTATTTTGGTGGTTGCCAACAATTCTGCGAACTTAGGTTACTTGGGATATTTAATTAATTCTCTGAAAGAAAGATTGTCGGCTCCATTTGTGATAGCTGTACATCAACCACTGGACACAAATCCCATCCCTCTTGACTTTATTCGCTATTCATTAAACTTGGATGAAAAAGAACAGTTAGTGAACATAAAACTCTCGGAATTGGATTCGGTAACACACGTCTTAAATCAGTTAAAACCCCCGGAATACACACAGCCCCATTCCCCTCAGGACTCGCAAAAAAGAGTCCAAAATCAAGCTTAGTTGTGATTTATTCAGAATGGAAAGAAAAAGAATATTATTTGCAGTTAATAAGCCTCCGTTAGTTTTAGAACTCCGAAAATCGTTGGTTACTTCCGGATATGAGGTAAAAATCGTTGATAACGGCTCTGCAGCCCTTACCTTGTGTCGGGAGTTTCGGCCACATCTTTTATGCGCTGATCACGATCTCGCCAAAATTGACGGCCACCACTTATTTCGTGAATTAAAATCACAATCAGCCTCAAAACACCTTGCGTTTGTTCTTATGAGCAAACACCGTTCTGTTGATGAAAGGGTACACAGCATCGATTTGGGCATTGATGATTACATTTCCGCCCCATTTGACCTTGAAGAAATCTTGATGAGATTCGAGATTATTTTAAGAGAGATCGAAACATTTGAAGCCATACCCAAGAGTTCATCTAAAGGGTTTTCAGGAAAATTAAGTGATTTGAATTTAATTGAATTGCTGCAGATTTTGGAGGTTGGTCAAAAGTCCGCAATTATTAAATTGCAGAGCTACAATGCAGAAGGTGTTGTTTTTCTGAAAAACGGTGAGGTTCTGGACGCTTCTTTAACGGGTTTGACTTCTAAGGATGCAGTCATTCGAATGTTTACCTGGTATGACGGAACATTTCGAGTAGATCTCAGGGACGTTGATCAGGAAAAAACTTTTGAAGAATCAACAAGCGATCTTGTGAAGGAAGGCTTTGCTTACCTGGACACCTGGAACAAAATTAATAAACATATCCCTTCTCTCCAAACAACTGTTAGACCAGCCCCAGAAATAAACGGCAAATTATCTCCGGAAGAAAAGTCCGTTATGGCCTTGATCAAAGATAAGAGAAAACTTGTTGACTTAATTGAGCAGAGTGATTTCAATGATTTGGCCGCCCTGAAAATCGTAACCAATCTTTATAAAAAAAAATCAATCATAGAAGTTCCTCTCGAAGAACTTGTCAGTAACGTCAATCCAAAAAGTGATGATAAAGATGTTAATGACAATCCAATTTCGAATCTAATTGCCAATTTTTTGACCCCAATATCCGAGCGAGAGAGCCAGAAAAGTGTTGAGCGAAGAGGGAGTCAACAACGGAGAAGGGTGGAGCGCAGAGTTAGCCCGCGGCGTTGGTGTGATTTAGTTGGAGAAGAGAACCAGATTTACTTAAATAAAAGTGAACTTTTGATGATTCGGGAAAAACTCACGAACGGAAATAAAAATAAAGATTTCGTCAAAACTTATAATAGAGCTTAATAGGTGGGTCGAACCTTTAAAATACTAAGTCATGAGAATTGGAGAGATTGCAATTGTTGGTCCGGATATCCTACCCAAGCAACAGTTTATTAAGACGGTATGTGATGAAATCGTCGTTGAGAATAATGATCTTGTATTTGGGAGGCTTCAAATAAATGAGCAGCTGGTCATTCACCTTTATGGTCTTGAATTCACCAACACAGAGATAAAACCTTCACTGGATCTCGTCTCAAAGAAATTGTTGGGATATGTTTTTCTTTTTAACTGGGGTAGCCAGGATTCATATTCAGAAGTTGTTTCCACCATTGATTCCTTAACTTCAAGGTACAATTTACCTTTGGTTATTGCTGCAAATCTGCAAAATGGTTCGACCGAAATTCCTTCTCAAATGTTAAATGTTGATTTTGATATTTCATCGGAAGGCCAGTTTACATTTTGCAAACTTTCACATCCGGAAAGCGTAAGAAATGTTTTGGTTATGCTAATTAATTCAGTAATTAATAAAGTAAATTAATTTAATAAGGAGCTTCACCTTGAGGAGTCAAAAAGCGAAGTTCTTTCCGTGTAAATGGGAGTTCAAAGTATGAAAGGCGGGGTTTTAAGCAGCATTTTAGGAGCGGTTGGAAATACACCGCTTGTCAAATTGAGTAGCTTAACAAAAGGCCTGAAGGCAGACGTCCTGGCAAAAGTTGAGTTTTTTAACCCGGGCGGAAGCGTAAAGGACAGGATCGCTTTTTCGATTGTCAACGCCGCCGAAAAAGACGGCAGCCTGAAACCTGGCGGGACAATTGTCGAGTCAACCTCGGGGAATACGGGCGCAGGTTTAGCAATGGTTGCAGCTTTGCGTGGATACAAAGCTATCTTCACTATGCCGGACAAAATGAGTGCTGAGAAAGTCCGTATGCTTAAAGCTTACGGTGCTGATGTAATCGTAACCCCGACGGCCGTTCCTCCGGAGTCCCCCGAAAGTTACTATTCAGTGGCTAAGAAAATTGTCAAAGAAACCCCGAATTCCATTTTAGCAAATCAATATTTTAACCCGAAAAACCCCGAAACGCACTACCAGTCTACAGGTCCGGAAATATGGGAACAAACCGGCGGGAAAATAGATTGTTTTGTCGCCAGTCTTGGCACCGGCGGCACTATAAGCGGGTGTGGAAAATATTTGAAAGAGAAAAATCCGGACATCAAAGTGATTGGCGCCGACCCGATCGGTTCAATTCTCAAAGAATATTTTTATACTAAGAAAATGACGGAAGCGACTCCATACAAAGTTGAAGGAATTGGTGAAGATATACTCCCAGGAACTCTGCATTTTGAATATATCGACGAAATAGTCGAGGTTTCGGATAAAGAGTCTTTTAATATGGCCAGACGTATTGCCCGCGAAGAGGGCATGTTTATCGGCGGGTCAGCCGGCACTGCCATGCACGCAGCTCTAAAAATAGCCAAAGATTTGCCTGAAGATAAAGTAGTAGTGGTCATCCTTCCTGATCATGGGGGACGCTATCTTACCACATTTTATTCAGATGACTGGATGCAGGAAAACCGCTTCTTTGACTTTGAAAAGGTCTCTTTGAAAAAAGTTCTGGAAGTCAAACCCGGAGAGCTTCCGCCTGTCATTTCCGTGACTCCCGACGATTCGGTGCGGGTCGCTTTAGACAAAATTAAAGAGTTTCATATTTCACAACTTCCGGTTTTAGAAAACAGCAGCTCTGTCGGCAGCATCGAAGAAGGACCGATCATGGGAGAAGTTATTAGAGACAACTCCTTACTTGAAAGTCCTGTAAAGAATGTGATGCAAAAAAGCTTTCCGGTAATCGGAACTGAAAAGAGCATCGAGGAAGTGAAGCACGCCTTCTCAAAAGGCCATGGAGCGGTGTTAATTAAAGAAAGCGATAAAATTACCGGCATTATAACGAAATCGGATCTCCTGGAATTCATTGCCTCATGAAAAAAAATCTGAAAGCGGACTTTGCAACTAATGCCGTTCACGCCGGCCAGGCTCCCGAGTTAACAAGCGGCGCCATAACCACACCGATTTATCAAACGTCTACTTATGTTCAGCAGTCTCCCGGCGTCCACAAGGGGTATGAGTATGCCAGAACCGCCAACCCAACTCGTGAAGCTTTAGAAGCAAATATTGCCTCTTTGGAGTGTGGCGTTCATGGATTTGCTTTTAGCTCTGGAATGGCTGCTACATCAACAATTATGGGGCTGCTGAAACAGGGAGATCATGTCATTGTTACTGACAATGTCTATGGCGGCACCTATCGTTATTTCGAACAAATCATGACCGATTACGGCCTGAGCTTCACCTTTGTCGATACATCGAATTTAGCGAACGTCGAATCTGCTTTGGAATCAAACACCCGCCTATTATTTGTGGAGACTCCCACGAACCCCATGCTCAGGTTGACAGATTTGAAACGAATCTCGGAATTTTGCCGCCAAAACGATCTGCTTTTAGCGGTTGATAATACGTTCTTAAGTCCGTATTTTCAGCGTCCGCTGGAATTGGGAGCGGATATCGTGGTTCACAGTACCTCGAAATATCTCAACGGGCACGCCGACGTTATCGGCGGCATTGTCATTGTTAACAGCAACAAACTTGCTGAGCGGCTGGCTTTTCTGCAGAATGCGGTGGGGGCAATTCCAGGCCCGTTTGATTGCTGGTTGATTTTGCGTTCAACAAAAACGCTGCATTTGCGCATGAGGCAGCACAATAGCAATGCTTTGGAAATTGCAAATTATTTGGATACTCACCCGAGAGTTGAAAAAGTCTTCTACCCTGGACTGGAATCCCACCCACAGCACGAGCTGGCAAGAAGTCAGCAGTTAGACCCCTACG
>SMUZ01076215.1_pt1 | contig 12717 bp, 12 predicted proteins | sample 2456421 | NCBI WGS metagenome assembly SMUZ01 (sample SAMN11095932, study PRJNA526329) | marine sediment metagenome | biome: Marine sediment; feature: Surficial sediment; material: Deep marine sediment; isolation source: Hadal surficial sediment | place: Pacific Ocean | collected 2014-11 | depth... | reverse complement strand
CAGGCGGCAATGTCGGCATCGGCTTCGCGGTACCGACGGAGATCGCTCAATCCGTCATGCGTCAGATCCTGGACTTTGGCGAGGTTCATCGCGGCCTGCTGGGCGTATCTGTCCGCCCGATCCTTGCTGCCGCTACGGCAGCGCTCAACGCGCCCGTGGATTCGGGTGCTCTGATAATCGAAATTTCGCCGAATTCAGCTGCCGAAAAATCCGGCCTGCAAATTGAAGACATCATCATAGAGGTCAACGACAAGAAGATCAGCAACGCACGCGAGCTGTCGAACGCGATTGGCTTTTTGACAGCCGGCGACAAAGTGACGATTCGCTACGTACGCGATGGCGACACGCTCACAACCATGGCTGAACTTGGCGAACGTGTCACGACCCGGCTCGCAGGCGGCGACATTCATCGCGGCCTGGTTGGCGCAGAGTTTCAGTCGACGACTGCCAGCAGCGTGCGCGGCATCGAAGTAATCACCGTTGCTGAAGGCAGCGCGGCTGCCCAACGCGGTTTGCGCGAAGGCGACGTCGTCGTCATGATCAACAGACGACCTGTTCAATCGATCGGCGATCTCATTGAGACCGCGAGTGAAAATCAGATCCTGTTCATGACGGTGCAACGCGGCAATCGGGAATTGATGCTTCAGATTCGCTGATGCGGCGCCGCCCGCAGCGAGAGCCTGTTCATGCGTGACAAGCTAACTCTCGTCACGCGCTGACTGATCGAGTCTTGAAACACGACGAGCCTCGTCGTAGAAACACTCAAGATCATCGTCACACTGCTCCAGCATGAGCAAGAATTCCGGCAATCGTCCTTCGTACAAAGCCAGGGATGCGATGCGCGCATTGTTGAGCGGCTCGCCGGGCCAACTTGAAGACGTTCGGCCTGAGTTTTTGAGCTCGACATCCAGGGCTTCTCGCAGCAGCTCTATGCGCGATCGCTTGCCCTTGCGCTTGTCGTCGTCGCTCATGTCCTGCGCATACCAGTTACTTAAGTCGATGCGCGCCGCACTCATGATTTTCATCAGTCGCCGCCGAAGTCCTTTACGGTCTTTATAGACTTGCAACGCGTCCGACATATGCTTGCTCAGGAGGAAGCGTTCAATCCCCACCTCTTCCACGGCCGTGGCGAAAGACTCATTGAAGCCGGTATCGCCTTTTACGTACAAGAGCTGGTGCGCAAGTTCGTGAAACAGAACGGACGCCATCTGCACGTCGTCCCAGTGCATCATCGTGCTCAGCACCGGGTCGCTGAATTTACCGAGCGTCGAATAGGCCGAGACACCGCCCAGGTAGACGTCGTAACCCGCCTTGTCGAGCTTTGATGCTGCGCGAACCGCGGCCTCTTTTTTGAAATAGCCACGATAGGACACACAGCCCGCGACCGGGTAACACCACTGCTTTGGCGTCAGCGAAAACTCAGGGACTGCGAATACATTCCAGACAACAAAGTCGCGTTCGAGATCACTGTAAGTTTGGTAGCTCTTGTTGTCAGGAAGGCCTAGCCTGGCAATCGAAAATTCACGAGCCTCCTGTACGAAGCGCAGCCTGTCTGCCAGCTCCGGCGGCGTTCGTGGATCCGCAACGATCTCATCGATTGGCTCGCGTTTTCGCATGACTTCGAACTGGCCGCTCACGGCCTGCATGTAGTAACAGCCCGTCACTGTGAGGCAGACAAGCACCGCAATCGCCAGTTGCAGTGCATTCAGGATTTTCGTCGTCATTATCGAATGGTAGCCCGATGCCAATGGCGTGTACCATCCCCGCATGCAGATCTACCTCGTCGGCGGTGCTGTTCGCGACGAACAGCTGGGAATTCCGGTGTCGGAACGGGATTGGTGTGTCGTGGGCGCAACGCCTGACGACATGCTAAAGCAGGGATTCAAACCCGTCGGCAAGGACTTTCCGGTATTCCTGCATCCGGAGACGCACGAGGAATACGCACTCGCGCGCACGGAACGCAAGACCGCTGTGGGCTATCACGGCTTTGCATTTAATACCTCGCCCGACATTGGGATTGAGGAGGATCTGAGCCGCCGCGACCTGACGATCAACGCGATCGCCAAAGACGCTGATGGCGAGCTCATCGACCCGTTCAACGGCGTGCAGGATATCAGGGACCGCACGCTGCAACACGTGTCGGACGCATTTATCGAAGACCCCGTCCGCATTCTCAGAGTCGCAAAATTTGCGGCGCGTTTTCACCAACTGGGTTTTACAGTCGCCGACGAGACCATGGATCTCATGCGGAACATTGTTGCGAACGGTGAAGCAGATGCATTGATCCCGGATCGCGTGTGGAAGGAAGCCGATGCGGCGCTGTCTGGCAGTCACTCGCGTGTATTTTTCGATACTTTGCGCGCGTGCGGTGCATTGAAAGTGGTCTTTCCCGAAGTCGACGCGCTGTTCGGTATTCCGCAGCCCGAAAAATGGCACCCGGAGATCGACACAGGTCTGCATACGATGATGGTTCTGGATGCGTCGGAGAAATTAAGCTTGGACCCTGCGGTTCGATTCGCCTGCCTCGTACACGACCTGGGCAAGGCGACGACACGCAAGGATCAACTGCCTGGCCACCCCGGACACGAACTGCGCAGCGTCAACCTGATCAAGGCGATGGCGAAGCGTCTGCCGCTTCCAAAAAGCTATCGCGAGCTGGCAGTGATCGTCGCCGAATACCATACACATTGTCATCGCGAAGCCGAACTCAAAGATTCAACCGTGGTGCGAGTGCTGGAAAAGACCGACGCGTTTCGACGGCCCGAACGATTCGAAAACTTCCTGCTCGCCTGCGAGGCCGACGCAAGAGGTCGTGCGGGACTGGAAGACCGGGACTATCCCCAGGCAGATTCGTTTCGGGCAGCGCATGCGGCGGCCAGCGCAATCAAGGCTAGCGAGATCGCCGCGGCGAATGACGCGGCGCGAATCCCCGCAGCCATTCGAAAATCCCGCATTGCGGCGGTTCACAATTTGCGCAGCGCTGTCTAGTCGCCACCGTAGAAATACACGAATACGCTCAGCACCAGAACGTCGCCGTATAAGTCGGAATTGTCGTGTCCCAGGCTGAACTCAATATCCGACTTGTTCGTCATTGGCGTCAGGAATGAGAGCGTGATGGAATGATTTTCACTGCGGTCGATCGCACCGCGCCACTTCGCAAAATCAAGCTGCCAGCTGCTCGAACCGACCTCCAAAGCGATTCCCGCAGACGCCCGCCAATCGATCAGGTTGGTCAACAAACTCAAGCGACTGCTGGATAGCAGCAGATTGATGAAACGCTGAGAATCGACGCTGCGAAATTCGACGTTGTACTCATAGCTCATGCCCGCGAAGCGCAGACTCGTGCGGTCCGAAACCCTGAATCCTCCCGACAGACCCAGGCCCGTGGCGTGGAACGGGATCTCCCTCCGCACTAACAAATCGATCGGCGGCAATTGGAGCTCAAGGTCGCGGTATTCAACATCGACTGAAATCCTGCCCTTGTCTCCGCGCGTATAAATTGCGGCAAGCCAGTCAGTAGAATCCAGAATATCGGAGTCACCCCAATAGGCGACACCAAAACGCACGCCCGCGGGTCCCCAGTAGTGATCGATCGAGATTTCGCCATACCAGGTTTCGAGATCCTGACCGCGCGGTAACTCCACGCTGCTACGGCCAAGCGATGTCGACAACCAGGTCTTATCAGCAACCCCGAAGTCGGCAACGATGATAGCCGCAACGCCATCGTCCTCATCGACAGACACACCGCCGCCGAGAATGTAGTCACCCTTTGCGGCCACAGCGCTCGATGCGCAAAAGGGCGCCAACAGCAGTACCCATGCGAGACGCCTAGACCAGGACATACACTATGACCCCTGCAATTAACAAGCGATAAACCGCGAAAGGCAACAGACCGATACGACTCACTACACGCATGAAAAAGCCGATGCTCAAGTAGGCAACGATGGCAGAAATAAGCGCCGCCACGGCCAGCTCTGCCCAGGGAACCGGGGTCGATCCCATGAGCATTTCGAAGCCCTTGTACAACGACGCCAGCAGTATGACGGGAACCGACAACAGGAACGAGAATCGTGCTGCGTCCTGACGTTTAAAGCCCAGCGCACGCGCCGCCGAAATCGTGATGCCGGAACGCGATGTACCGGGAATGAGTGCAAGCGCTTGCGCGCAACCGATCCAGATCGCATCGCTGAACCTGACTCCGGCGATGTCGCGGTCCCGACGCCCAAAGCGATCTGCCAGCAGCATGACGATGCCGTAGCCCGCCAGGGTAACGACGATAACGGCCGGGTCGCGCAAGCTGCTTTCGACCCAATCAGCCAGCAGGAGTCCGACCGTTGCTGCCGGGATCGTGCCAATGCCCAGAACCAGAGCGAGCTGCGATTCACGCGTCTCGTTCTTAAAGCCCATGAGCTGGCAGCCCCCGCGCAGCAGCTCAGCGATATCTTTTTGAAAATAGGCACAAACGGCGATCAGCGAGCCAAAATGCACGGCGACATCAAACGCCAGTCCCTGGTCGCTCCAGCCGAGAATCGATGGCACGAGGACGAGATGACCTGAGCTGGATATCGGTAGAAATTCGGTGATGCCCTGCACGATGGCGAGAACGACGATTTGCAGCCAGCTCACAGCAAGCTCCGGTGGGCAATCCCTGGCGTCATAAAGTGTGGGTCCTGTCGGCGGCGGCAAATGCAGAGGGCTGGGAAATATTGCCGCGAGATATTCCCAGGCATTTGAAATTCTCACCCATCTCTGCCGGAAGAGTAAGTAATTTGACCTGTCTCGACAATTCAATCTGTCGCTCGGGCGGGTATTGCATCATGTTTTTCAGCTCATCCTGCAATCCGCCGTTCATTAAAAACTGCGCCTGATTCACGTAACCCACGATGTCCGCACCCGCAGTCATTGCGGCCGCAGCGATCGCCGTGAAATCAACCCAGGCCGTAATATCCTGAATGCCGGGCAGCAGCAACGCGTCGTTATGCGCGTGATGCCGGAAGTGACAACGCAGCCAACCATCACTGCGATCCGGCGCATAATATTCGCGGCGGCTGACACCGTAGTCGAACAGCAACGCAACACCCTCTTGCAAGCCGGCGATAACGTCCGCCACCCATCCCGGCGCAGCCAGTGACACTTCCGACACAAAACCGTACGGCAGCCTCATGCCCATATCGGCCTCGATCGCGGCGATTGCCGCAACGAGTTCAGGCGGCGCGACCCCCTCTAGAATCTCGAAGCCATCGTTTTTAATGCCGACGCGAAGCTGATGCACCGACTCCCGCCGCACAAAGCGCTCGACGGGCAGCGCATCGAGTACTTCGTTCGCGATGATCACACCGGTATGCCGCTCGGGAATAGCATCAATCCATTCCACCCGATGCAGATACGCAGCGCACTCGGCCCGGAGTAATTGCTCCTGCCGTTGCTTTAAGTCAGCCGACACTTCAAGAATCCGGTAGTGATCCGGCAAGGCACCGAGCTCATCAAGCTTGGTGAGTACATCGACTGCCAGCCTGCCACTGCCCGCTCCGAATTCGATAATGTCACCGCCATCCAGCTGCGCTAACACCGCAGCACATTGTCGCGCGACGACGTAGGAAAATAATGGCGACACTTCGGGCGCCGTGACGAAATCGCCGTCCGCGCCGAACTTGATCGCGCCTGCCGCATAGTATCCGAGGCCCGGCGCATAGAGTGCATGCTGCATGTACTCTGCGAAGCTGATGCTGCCGCCCGCGTCTGCGATGCGCACACGGATGTAATCCGCACATTTTTGGCTGTGTGCGGCACTCTCAAGGTCTGGCTTTGGCAGTGTCGAAGGTGCTTCGAGTATCATGGCTCTGTCGAAGGCTTGCTGAATGTCGTCTTTATATCGTGACTGGGCTGTGATGTCAGAAAACCTGCAAAATAAGGTCGCTCTCGTAACAGGCGCTGCGCGTCGCATTGGCGCCGCGATTGCGACGCGATTGCATAGTGACGGTGCCCGTGTCGCCGTCCACTACCGCGGATCCGCGACAGATGCCGAGCTGCTCGTTAGCCAGCTCAATAAACGACGCGCGAATTCGGCCGCGGCATTTCAACTCGACCTGCAATACACCGATGAATTACCCGGCCTGATCGCGGACGTCACGGACTGGGGCGGCAGGCTCGACATCCTGGTCAACAACGCGTCAACGTTTTACCCAACGCCTGCGGGCGACATCAGTGAGGATCATTGGGACGATCTCATGGGCGCGAATCTGAAGGCGCCATTGTTCTTATCCCAGGCCGCGATCACGGAGCTCCGAGCCACTCACGGAGCCATTATCAATATTGTCGATATCCACTCGCAAAGACCGTTGCGAAATCACACTGTGTACGGCGTTGCGAAAGCCGGGCTTGCGATGCTGACGCGATCACTGGCCAGGGACCTGGCACCCGACATTCGTGTAAACGGTGTTTCGCCCGGCGCAATACTCTGGCCCGAAGATGACATGACCGAGACCACCAGGAATTCCATTCTTGGACAGATTCCCCTCAAACGACCCGGGGATCCGGACGATATCGCCGCCTGCGTGCTTTTTCTCGCGCGCGATGCGGCCTACGTGACGGGTCAGATCATTGCCGTTGATGGCGGCCGGTCGATGGGCTGGTAACGCGGTTGTCGGAGCTGTCCTTGCACTGCGACATTCTCGTTGCAGGAGCGCTGCACAAGCAGCGCTCCTGCAATTAGTAAGCGTCGGCGTACTCGCGCTGCGGCGGGCCGCGCCGGCCCACCCTTTGCGCCGGCGACAAGAATCCGGGCTTGCTCAAAACACCGGGTGCAGAGGTCGACGCACACGCACCGACTTGCAGATAATTAAGCGCCGCCAGCAAATTAGGATCGTTATCTGCGCCGACCGCGATTTCCAGGTCATCAGCGACAATGCAATCCGCTGGTAATCCACCGAAGTAGTCTCCAAAGTCGTCGGCATTCACCGTTTGGAACGCAGTTGGCCGCAAAACCTTGCTGCAGAACTCCACTCCGATCTGGCCCACTGGCTTGCCGAAGGTTCGGTCGCCAACAATCGTAACCTCAACGTGCGGCTCCATACTGTTGGTCACGAGCTCGCTGGCCGACGCTGTTCCCTGGCTTGCGATAACAATCAGGCGTGACAAACCGATCGAATTAGCGCGTAACTCGAAAAATTCCCGATCGTTGTTGTCAGCACGATCCGCATTGAACAACGTACTCGAGAAAATCAGATTCTGCGCGACAAAACCTCCCAGGTAATCACCGAGTAATTCGGCTGTGCTCACTAGGCCGCCGCCGTTGAACCGCAAATCGAGAACAACGTCGGTAACGCCGGCCGCACGGAACTGGCCGAAGACCACATCAAGTTTCGGATCCGCGGTGCTGATGAACTGCGCGAACTCGATATAGCCAACACCCGGCGTACCCGTGACGGGAATGATTCTGAATTGTGGCACCGGATCGATCGTTACGATATCCACTGCAATCGATACCGTAAACTCATTGCCACTGGGCTCACGCATCGTGAAGTCGATGGGTGATGTGTCGAATACGGCGCCAACACCCTCAGCCGCCTCGATTGCAGCGATCGTCCTGCCGTTGAGTTCGAGAATTCGCTGTCCGCGGGCAAGAGGGGGAACGGCACGATTGGCAGGGCTGTCGACGAAGACACGCGTCAGGCGCAAATCATCAACCGCAACAAAGTTGCTGCTGAACCCATAGCCTTCGTATTTACCCTCGCCGAAAAACTGCGTGTCTGCTTCCAGTGTGTTAATGAAACTGAAGTTATCCAGCGGCTGAACCGTGATCAGGAACGCCAGTAGTTCCTCGGGACTGGCGTATGCGCTGATATCGACATTCGTCGGCAATAAATCGTTCCACAAATACCAGTCCTGCATCACGTCAAGTACAAACTGCTTCTGGCCTGTATTGGAACATTCGGCGACCTGGTTCTGAGCCCCCTCATCACCGCTGCTGCCACTGCAAGCCGTGAGCAAAGCGACGGCGATCATCAACAAAAACTTGCGCATTCGGAACTCCTGAGTTGGCTCGATAGTAGCGAAATGCCAGCCGCAAAAACGTGGCGTTTGTCCAATTATAGACAACAAAAAGACAGTATTTACTGCTGCTTTTTACAAAATAATGTCAACGAGCCTTAAGGGATGACGACTGGCGTCAAATGCCTGCCAGTGCTCGGCCATGGTCTTGCCGGTTCTTGGATGCATCAGACCTGGGTCCAGCTCAGCCAATGGGCGCAGGACAAAGCTGTAGTCGAGCACGTCACAGCGCGGCAACTTCAGGTCCGGTTCGTCAATAAGCTCGTCTCCGTATAACAAGAGGTCGATGTCCAGCGGTCTGGATGAATATTGGTCGGAACTTCTGTCCCGCCCTGCCAGAACATGAATTGATTCCGCCTGACCCTGGATCGCCCGAGGCGAGTCCCTGGACTGCAGCCGGACAACCATGTTGAGGAAATCCGCACCGTCGAATCCGATCGCGGCGCTCGAGTAGACCGCGGACAGGTCAATCTCACCGAATGTGCAACGCAGCTCCCGAACACCGAGACGCAGGTTTTCTTCGGGATCGATATTGCTACCAAGACCGAGGTAGACAGGAACCATCTTCAGCCTGCCGAATCCGGTCGCTCGCCGCGCTCGATCATGACGCCAACATCACGCGCACCGCGAATTGCCCCCGGTTTATTCACTCTGACGCGAACCCATGGGACGGCAAACTCGTCATTGATGATTGCGGCAATCTTTTCCGCCAGCGTCTCAACCAATTGAAACTCGGCATCGCCGACAAATTCCTGCACGCGTTTTGCGACGAGCTTGTAATTTAATGTGTCGTCCACGCTGTCGCTCGCCGCGGCCTTGCGAATATCGGCAGCCATCTCGAGATCGATAACAACGGTCTGGCGGATTTTCCGTTCCCAGTCCCAAATACCGATGACCGTGTCGATCTTCATCTCACTTAAGAAAATGATGTCCATTAGCGCGTCGCTGTTTCCTGAATTGATGTACCGGGCGAAGACAATAATTCGAGTGACCATCGCGCCTGGGCGCGTATCTCATCGGCATTAGCTGCGTCTGCAAGCCGAAGAGCACCGGCCAACGCAATCATCGCGCCATTGTCCGTGCAAAACTCGAGCCGCGGATAGTACACGTCTCCACTGAATCGGTCGGCTATTTCACTGCGCAGCAAACGATTCGCGCCAACACCGCCCGCCACGACGATGCGCTGCAAATTTTCGCTGTCGGCCGCCTGCAGAGCGCGACCGACGAGCGTGTCCACAGCCGCACGCTGAAACGAAGCGGCGAGATCAGCTCGGCGGCTGTCGAGATCACCCTGCTCCTCGACCTTGCGAACCGCGAGCATGACGGCAGTCTTGAGGCCCGAAAAGCTAAAGTCGAAGCCCGGACGCTTGAGCATGGGCCGCGGAAAGTCGAATGCACGTTCGTCGCCCTGCTCCGCCACTCTGGCGAGCTCCGGTCCGCCCGGATAGCCAAGGCCCAGCAGCTTGGCGACCTTGTCAAAGGCCTCGCCGGCCGCATCATCCAGCGTCGTACCAAGAATGTTGTATTCGCCGATGCCACGAACGGCGATCAGCATCGTGTGTCCGCCTGACACCAGCAGCGCGAGAAACGGGTAATCCGGGGCGTTTTCCTCGAGCATCGGGGCCAGCAAATGTCCTTCCATGTGATGCACAGCGACCACGGGGCAGTTCCACGCCAGACCCAGACCCGCCGCCATGCCGCCGCCCACCATGAGCGCTCCGACCAGCCCGGGCCCGGCCGTGTGAGCGATCGCATCCGGCCGCTCGATCCCTGCGTCGCTCAGTATTTTACGAATAAGAGGCAGCAGACGGCGCAAATGGTCGCGCGAGGCGATCTCCGGAACCACGCCGCCATAGACCGCGTGCAGGTCGATCTGACTGTGCAGGTCATGCGCAAGCAGGCCTTTCTCGGTGCTGTAGACAGCCACCCCGGTCTCGTCACAACTGGTTTCGATACCCAATACGTTCATAGGCGCGCATAGTACAGCAGATAACGTGCGGGGCCGTTTGCATTGCCTGAAATGCGCCGTTAGAATGGCCGGCTCTCAGTCCCAGACACGTGCTGGGATTATTTGTGTCCAGCCTCAAAGGAAGGCCTGATTTCAATGCCAAGTGTACGTATTAAAGAGAACGAATATTTCGATGCGGCCCTGCGCCGCTTCAAGCGCGCCTGTGAGAAAGCCGGCATTTTGACCGAGCTGCGTCGTCGCGAGTATTACGAGAAACCCACACAGGAACGCAAGCGCAAGAAGGCAGCCGCCGTAAAGCGCCACCTGAAACGTATTTCGCGCGAGGAAGCCAAGCGCAAACGCATGTACTAGACGCCTGTACCAGGCATGGGCACTCCCTGCCCTGTCCTGGCCGGGTACCCAGCGCATGCCCGATCTCCATTCGTCTGTTCTTCACCAGTCCACTCTGCATCAGGCCATGTCTCTAAAAGCCAAAATTACCGAAGATATGAAAACCGCCATGAAGGCCGGTGACAAGGACCGCCTGAAAACGGTGCGCCTCATTCTGGCAGACATCCAGCGCAAGGAAATCGACAGCCGCGAGGAACTGGATGACGCGGCAGTGCTTACGGTCATCGAGAAAGCCGTCAAGCAACGGCGTGACTCCATCGAGCAATTTGTGAAAGGCGGACGAGAAGACCTCTCCGCCATAGAAGAAGCTGAGCTGAAAATTATTCAGGCATACCTGCCTGAACAACTCAGCGACGACGAAATCGCAGCCTTGATTGACGAGGCCATTGCGGCCACGGGCGCAGACAATATTCGCGACATGGGCAAAGTCATGGGGGCGATAAAATCAAAGGCCGCCGGCAAGGCCGATATGGGCATCGTGGGTGCCATGGTAAAGGCGCGCCTGGCCTGAAAATTGCCTGTCTGGCGCTTCCTGAAAAAATCGCTATGCTAAACGAAACCGGCGTTCGACTGACCGGTCAGAATAATAATAGAGCAGAGACCCGCACGCACGGAGCTGGCGTTTAACATTACATGGCCGGACTAATTCCTCAGGATTTCATTGATGACCTCGTCGCACGCGCTGATGTGGTAGAGGTGATTGGGCGTCGCATTCAGCTCAAGAAAGCTGGCCGCGAATTCAAGGCCTGCTGCCCGTTCCACGATGAGAAGACGCCATCTTTTACCGTCAGCCCCAACAAGGGCTTCTATCACTGCTTCGGCTGCGGCGTGCACGGCACAGCGATTGGTTTTCTCATGGATTTCGACCACATGACGTTTGTCGAGGCTATCGAGAGCCTCGCGAGTTCGATGGGCGTCGAAGTCCCGCGGAACGAAAGTGACAAGCCCGCGCGTCGCTACGACGAATTATTCTCGCTCATGACTCAGGTTGAAAAACGCTGGCAGGAAGACCTGCGCGAGTCACAGACGGCTGTGGATTACCTCAAGCATCGCGGCATCGACGGTGCCACGGCGCAACGCTACGGCATCGGATTCGCGCCGGACGGCTGGAGCGCATTGCTCGACAAATTTGGCACGTCGGATGAGGCCATTGAGCGCCTGCTTGCGACAGGCCTTATTATTCGCAAGGACAACGGCGGCCACTACGACCGTTTTCGCGACCGCGTGATGTTTCCAATTCGAGATTCTCGTGGCCGGTGCATCGGCTTTGGCGGTCGCATCATGGGCGACGGCGAACCCAAGTATCTGAACTCCCCTGAAACTCTGTTGTTTCACAAGGGCCGGGAACTCTATGGTCTTTGGGAGGCGCGGCAGGCACTCAGGCAAATCGATCGACTGGTCGTTGTTGAGGGTTACATGGACGTCGTTGCCCTGGCGCGGCATGGCATCGATTTTTCGGTTGCGACGCTGGGCACCGCGACGACCGATGAACATCTGAATCGCGTGTTCCGACTCCGCGACGACGTCACGTTCTGCTTCGACGGTGACCGCGCGGGCAGGAAGGCCGCATGGCGGGCGCTTGAAACCACACTGCCGCATATTCGAGAAGGCCGCCAGGTCCGATTCGCGTTCCTTCCGGACGGTCATGATCCGGACTCCTACGTCAACGAATTCGACGCCGATGCGTTCATCAAAGTACTGGATGACGGTCTGGCATTGTCGGATTACCTGATTGGCGAACTGGCATCCCAGGTCGACCTCAACACAGTGGACGGCAAAGCGCGTCTCGCGGAATTCGCAAAACCGCTGCTGCAGAAAATTCCTGCGGGCGTCTACCGGGATCTGTTGATGGGTTCACTGGCGGACCGAGTTGGCCTGAGCGCAGAGAAGCTCGAACGATCGATTGGCCAGGGGCCGAGAAACGCGGGCGGCAGGAGCCCGGCCACAAGAGGCACGACGACGTCGCTGGGCCGCAGGATCGCTGCGTTCAGCGGCAAACCATCCGTCGTTCGTCGCGCGATCACGCTGCTGCTCAATCACCCGGAGGCCGGCGCAAAACTGGACGTGGAAAAACTCGAGGATGTCGGCCGACCGGGCATCGAATTATTGCTGCGACTGATTGAAACCGTGCAGGAAGACCCCACTATAACGACCGCCGGACTACTGGAGCGCTGGCGCCACGACGACGAGGGTCGTCACCTGGGCAAACTGGCTGCTGTCGAATTACCCAACGACGAGGAATTTGACCCGGCCGCAGAATTACACGATTGCCTGGATAAGCTGGCGCTGGCGGGACGCCGCAAGCGAGT
>SMUZ01049531.1_pt1 | contig 12723 bp, 9 predicted proteins | sample 2456421 | NCBI WGS metagenome assembly SMUZ01 (sample SAMN11095932, study PRJNA526329) | marine sediment metagenome | biome: Marine sediment; feature: Surficial sediment; material: Deep marine sediment; isolation source: Hadal surficial sediment | place: Pacific Ocean | collected 2014-11 | depth 0-1... | reverse complement strand
GCCAGATTCTCGGCCTGGCTTCGCGTCAGCTCCTCACGCGTGTTCCCAAGCGCCGATTCTAACTCGGAGATTTTGAGCTGGGCTGGCTCGTCCGCCACGAGATACGCGGAGTCTATCTCGCCTTGCTGATCGCTCGCCGTCTGTACCCACGCGTCGTTGGGCCCGCACGCCAGCAGAACGGCCAGAACGACTCTCGGGTTCGTCACGCAATCGCCCCTGTTGCCTACGGGAATAGTCACCCTACTAGCGACCGATTATAGAAAAATTCTGTCTGCAGATCTGCGACGCAGGCACGTCGACGCGCCGTCCGGGTTACAACCGGGCGTACACCCAGCGGACCAACGCGTCCTGAAACTCCTTGCCGGGACCTCTGTGTACCTCGGGCGCATTCAACATCGCAACAACCACGTAGGTTTTGCCGCTGGCAGCGTGCACGTAACCCGCCAGCGCCGAGACGTGATCGAGTTGCCCGGTCTTGACGTGCAGGTTGCCTTGCACCGCGGCGGCGCCGAACCGCCCCTGCGTCGTGCCGTCCAAACCGCCGAGCGACAGAGAAGCCAGGTATTCCGGACTGTGAGGACTTCGAACCGCCAACAACAGGACATCGGCGAGCAATGCCGCCGAGATACGAGTCCGGCGCGATAACCCGGCCCCGTTATCGAGGACCAACGACCCCGGATTCAGGTCTTGCTGTTGCAGGTACGTTTTGATGACATCGACACCGCCTGCTTCGGTCCCCGGTGGCCCCAAACTTTCAGCAGCCATCGTATACAACAGCTGTCGCGCCATGACATTGTTACTGAACTTATTGATGCTACGGATCACCTCGGCCAACGGCCGTGAGTGCCAGGTCAGCGCAGGCTCCGCGTCGTCGCGAATCACGTCACGCCGTAGGCCGCCGTGGATCTGCCCGCCGAGTTGCTGCCACAGCGTCACGAACACGCCGTGGACATAAGTATCGTGCTGCAATACGCTGCGGGCTAGCGTATAAGGGCTGCAGGCGGCGGGAAACTGCCCGGAGAAGACTGCGGTATTGCCGCTCACAGCGTCGCGCAGATCGAAACTGATTCCAGCCTGATAGCCCCGGCAGCGCCCGTCGATCAGTTGCAGTTCATTGCGAATATTCAAGTTACTCAGCCACGGATCAGCGCTGATGCGCACGCCCTGAGCCAGAAAGTCTTCGACAAAATGAAATCGCACTGTCTTGAAGTTGACCAGTAGCGCATCGGGCAGAACGTTGTAGGTTCGAAACGGCTGACCGTCGAAGATGCCCGGATCCCCGCCGTTGCCGTCAAAATAACTGGCATCGATGACAAGATCGCCGCGGATCTCTTCCAGGCCGGTTCTACGCAACGAACTCAGTAGCTTCCAGAACTCTTCGGTGACGAGGTAAGGATCCCCGTAACCCTTCAGGCCAAGGTCGCCATCGAGGCTCTGCCCGTCCCAACCACCGAGAAAATAGATCTCGGTAGGCCACGTGTAGGTCGGCCCGAGTTCATCGAGGGCCACCCATGTAGTCAGGAGTTTGATCGTCGACGCAGGATTACGCGGCTCCTGCGGAAAATGGCTCAAGATGGGCACGTCTGCATCGACGGCCTGTACCAGTAGGCTCAGACTATCAGCGGGAAGCGCATGACCGCTCAGGATTCGCTGCAGCGGCTCGGGGAGTTCCTGCGCAACAGCCGCGCTGGCTGCATAACTACAGAGGATTAAGGCATACAACCGACGCATGGGTGGTCATTGTGCTCCAAATCACGGCACGAGGGACAGACGCGCCGGGCAGCGGTTGAAGTCACTTGTTCTACCTGGACGGGCCTCGGGTCACCCTTGTTGAGCAGATAGTCTGAGCGGCGGCGGCCGCCAGGGTAGCCTTGGCTAAGCTAGTGGACTAACGCCTTGGATGATAAATTTGGGCCCTTTGTCGCGCTTGCCGCGAACGTCGCTCACGAGCTTTGTGCGCTCGCCGTGGCAAACCAGTTCGGCATAGAGTGAAACGATGGTTTTGGCGTGCCTGCCAATCTGGCGCGTCGACATCTTGCGGATGGTGGCCTTGATGCATGGCTCCCTGCCGATCGGCGTCACCGCATGCAAAGCCTTGTGGAGATCTTCGAATCTTGTCCGCATGGCTTCTGGTAGCTCATCGTTCTTCAGGTCTTCCAAGTGTTCTGAGTAGGCTGCAGTAAGTCGATCCTTAGCCGAGCCCTCGCCAACGAGAGCAGCCATTGCGGCCTCAAACCGCTGATCCAGATAGGGCATTTAAAAGCCTTTTTTCTTTGAATTGTCGGTAGCAGTCATCGATCCGCTTTCGCGGGACGTTTTTTTGCTACTTGGAGCAGCAATCAACGTTCTAGTGACACAAACTATACCAAATTCTGGGAATCAATCGCAACCCCACGATATCGACAGCGCAATCTTATGTAACTGTGCGCTCGACGCTCTGTCCCACGTCATGCCGTCGCCGAGCGAGTCTCCCGTTTCCTACCGATGCCCAGCTTTTTCATCCGATCGGTGAAGGTCGAAGGCTTCAGCCCGATCAGCTGAGCTGCACCTTCCGGTCCCGAGACTCGCCCATTGGAGAGACTCAACGCAGCGAGCAGGTTCTCCTTTTGCAGCGCGACGAGATCTTGTTCGGTCATCAGTTGAGATTGGACTCGATCCGGTTTGCTTTCCCGGAGCCGCGACGACCTGAGGATGTCCGCCATCGCGAGGTCGAGTCGAAGTACTTTCCCCTGCGATAAAATTACCCCTCTCTCGATCACATTTTTCAGCTCCCTGACGTTACCAGGCCAGTCGTACTTGCTTAGCAGACCCACCTGTTGACGCGACAGCGTCAGTGGCCGGTGGCCGAAGTCAATGCACGCCTTCTCCAGGAAGTGGCTAGCCAGCTGCACGATGTCCTCACCACGCTCGCGTAGCGGAGGTACTTCGATCGGGAACACGCTAAGCCGATAGTAGAGATCCTCGCGAAATCCGCCTTGTTCGACAAGTTCTTCCAAGTCTCGATTCGTTGCGGCGACGACTCTGACATCCACCGAGAGCGTCGTATCATCGCCAACACGCTCGTATTGGCTCTCCTGCAGCACCCGCAACAGTTTGCCCTGCAGCTCTATTGGAATCTCGCTGATCTCGTCGAGAAACAAGGTGCCGCCGTCGGCGAGCTGAAAACGGCCGATCCGATCGCGGTACGCCCCGGTAAACGCTCCCTTCACATGACCGAAGAACTCGCTTTCAAATAATTCGTGCGGAATCGAGGCACAGTTGACCTTGACCAGCGGGCCGTTCGCTCGAGGACTACGAGCGTGGATAACGTGGGCGACGAGCTCCTTGCCAACGCCGGATTCGCCCTGGATCAACACGCTGGCCGAAGTCTGAGCGACGGCCTCCAGACGCGCCAGCATCTTCTTCAGCGCCTGACTCTCGCCGATGATGCGGCCGAAGTTCATCGACACCTGAACTTCCTCCCGGAGGTAGTCCCGCTCTCGCTCTAATTCTTCGCGCAGGCGCGCATTTTCCTCAAACGCCGCCCGCAGTTGTCTTTCGGCACGGTTTCTCTTGGTCACATCTTTCAGGGCCACATACAAAGTAGTGACTTGACCGTCCTCGTCCCGATCGGCCCGCGCCGACACCAACGCTTCGATTTTTTCGCCATCTTTGGTCAGATAGTTTCGCGGCGCGTTGTCCAGCTCACCCTGAGCAATGATGTCCACGAGGGCGCGCTGGTCCAGACTCCTGCGCGAGTCATCTGCCATGAAATCGGTAATATTGCGACCGATGACTTCTTCTCTGCGGTAACCGAGCTTGGTCAACCAGCGATCGCTCACGTACACGATGCGTCCGCGGCTATCGACGGTATGCAACATAGCCGGCGTGTCACGGTAGATATCCCGGTAATGTTGTTCATTGTGCGTCTCCGCGCCGAGCTCTGTGTACACGGCCACCGTACGCACATGGTCACCGCCGTCCTCCTCGCGCTCCGCGACCACATTCGCCAGGCACGCTACAGCGTCCCCGGTCTTGGTCAGCAGCTCGACGGGCACGTCGGTTAGACGCCCAACGCGGCGCAGCAGCGGCATATAGGCCTCGACGATACTCCGCGCCGATTCGGGGCTGCTGACATCCTGGGGACGGAGAGCAGTTAATTCGTCCCGACTGTAACCGAAACGAGTCAGCCAGGCGTCACTGGCATCGAGAAAGTAACCGTCCTGATTCAAGGACACCGACAACGCCGGGCTCTTCCGGAACAGCCATTGGTAACGATCGGCTATCAACATAAAGGAAGTTTACGATAATCCGTAATTATTTTCAACGGTATTCCGTGATATTACGGTATTCCGTGACATAGTAATTATATAACAACTTGTTTTTATTGATTTAAAAAGTTGGCACGCCCTTTGCATTAGTAACGACATAGAGTCCGATTCCAACCCCAATTTTTTTCCGGAATTTCGGCAGACAAGGATGATCATGATGTTGTACAGACCACGACCAACGGCCCCGTCGGCGAACCTTGCGACCATTCTGGCGGTCCTGGCCCTCGGCCTAGTCAGTGCTCCCCTCGCAGCCATGGAAGAGGTCACCGTAGACGGTGCCCGAGTGGCTGCTGAAGCCCGAGCACAAGACGCTCGCTTTAAGTCAGAAATGGACACGTTCGCGAAGACGGTAAGTCGTCACTTCAAGGGAAATCTGGCGTTCGATCTGCAGCAGTCGGTGATGCCACCGCTGAGACTGGCAGGCGCATTCGCCCACAAGCGGGGCTAACCAACGCGTTAGTGACCGCAGGCCTGGCTGGCAGGTATTTCGGGGGCCGGGGATAGCGACCGGCGCGAAACGGAGTTTTGGGTAATATTCGGAGTCAAGGATGTCCGGCTCTGGCCCCCACCTTTTTCTACACAGGAGCCTACTCGGCCAGAAACTCCAGCGCCCGGCCGCGAGGCTCATCGAGGATGACGCCATCTTTGAAGACGACTGCGCCGTTGACGACGGTCACCACGATGCTGGAGCTGAATGTCACTCCCTCAAGCGGCGACCAGCCGCACTTATACTGGAGCGTCTCCGGCGTAACATCGTACGGCCGGCTCAGATCGACGACCACCAGATCGGCATAGTAACCCTCGCGCAGGAACCCTCGGTCCACGACGCGAAAGAGGCGCGCGGGATTATGCGCGACTTTGGTGACGATCTCCTCCAACGTGAATACACCGCCGTGGTATTGCTGCAGAAGCATCTGCAGGGAATGTTGGATCAGAGGTAACCCCGCCGGCGCTTTGAAATAAGTTTGCTCTTTCTCCTGTCTGGTATGTGGTGCGTGATCGGTCGCAATGACATCGATCAGATCCTGTTGCACGCCACGGATCAGCCCGTCCCGATCCTCGGCCGTCTTGATGGCGGGATTACATTTGATGCGGGCGCCCTGATCGGCATAGCGAGACTCGTCAAACCACAGATGATGGACACAGACTTCAGCGGTGATGTGCTTCGTCTCGACCGGGCCTGGGTCGAATAGTTCCAGCTCCCGCGCGGTCGTGAGGTGCAGGACGTGGAGGCGGGTCGCGTGGCGTTTCGCCAATTCCACCGCGAATGACGAGGACTTGTAGCATGCCTCCGCCGAGCGAATCTCGGGATGTGCGCTGATAGGCACATCCTCGCCGAAGCGCTGCCGGAAGCGTTCTTCATTAGCCCGGATGGTCGGCGAATCCTCACAGTGCGTCGCGACGAGCAATGCGGCATTCGCGAAAATCTTCTCCAGAACGTCGTGATCGTCCACAAGCATGTTGCCCGTAGACGCGCCCATAAAGATCTTGATGCCACAAGCATCCGCAGACGTGACTCGCTGTAGCTCTTCGAGGTTGTCGTTCGTCGCGCCGAGATAGAACGCGAAATTCGCGAAGCTACGACCGGCGGCGCGAGCATATTTGTCCACGAGCGCCGCGCGGTCCGTTGTCGGCGGGCTGGTGTTGGGCATCTCCATGAAGCTCGTCACGCCACCGCAGATGGCGGCGCGTGACTCGCTCGAAATCGTCGCTTTGTGCGTGAGACCCGGTTCCCGCAGATGCACTTGATCGTCGATCAGACCGGGTAGCACGTGGCATCCCTGAACATCGATCACCTCGTCCGCCGAGCCTGCGGACAGACCGGTATCGATACTCGCGATCCGGTCGCCGTCGAGCAAAATATCCGACTCGAAAATTCGACCCTCGTTCACGAGCGTAGCGTTGACCAACAAGATTTTACTCACGTCACGAAGCCGTCCGTTGCGGTGATAAGTTCGTGTGTGATTCCGGGCTCATAGGCCGAATGGCCGGCATTGTCGACAAGCCGAAAATCCGCCTCCGGCCAGCGTGTCGCAAGTTCCCAGGCAGTCTCCATCGGACAGACCACGTCATAGCGGCCTTGTACGATCACGGTGGGAATCAGGCGAATCCGATCCACGCCGTTGAGTAGTTGGCTCTCGTGCTCGAAAAATCCCGCATTCACGAAGTAGTGCGTCTCGATTCGCGCCAGCGCTATTGCGAAATCGGCTTGCTCAAACGGCAAGGTGTGCGCAGGATCCGGGAGCAAATGGCTGGTCACGCCTTCCCAGTACGACCAGGCACGCGCGGCGGCGACCTTGGAGTCCTCGTCATCGCCGATAAGCCGCCGATGATAGGCGCCCAGCAGATCCTCGCGCTCGTCGACCGGGATGGGTTCGAGAAAACGCTCCCATTGGTCGGGAAACAGTACGCTGGCCCCGCGTTGATAGAACCAGGTGAGTTCTTTCCGACGCAGCAGAAAGATTCCACGCAATATCAACTCGCTGACCACATCCGGATGCGCCTGGGCGTAAGCCAATGACAGCGTGCTACCCCAGGAGCCACCGAACACCAGCCAGCGGGTAATCCCCAACGACTCTCGTAAGCGCTCCATATCGGCGACGAGATGATTCGTCGTATTGTCCGTTAACGACGCTTTCGGACGGCTGCGCCCCGCGCCGCGCTGATCGAACACGATGATTCGATAGCGCCGTGGATCGAAAAACCGCCGCGCGCCCTTGTCGCCACCGCCTCCAGGCCCGCCGTGCACGAAGACAGCCGGCTTCCCTTCGGGGTTGCCGCACTGCTCGTAGTAGATCGCATGCTCGCCGTCCAGCGGCAGATAGCCGTGGTCGTAGGGTTCCAGCGCGGGATAAAGCGTGCGCTGCGTCACTAATGGTCCCATCGATTCTCCGCGTAATCTGATACCCCTAGACACTAGCTGCGTTCTCGTCGTCCGAGAGCTACACAATGCCATCTCCACAGCCAGCGACGCCAGTATCTTGGCGGCCGAGCAACCTAAATTCCCGGTGAACCCCTATGTAAACGGCGTTCAGGCGAATATCATGAATCGTAACCATACATGGCACGCCGCATCGAGCGGAACTAGTGCCGGCTGCAGCAAGGCTTCTACAACCTCGGACCGGATTGAGAACACCATGAAGCGATCGACCGTTGCTCTTTTCACGCTGACAGTCGTTGCGGCGTCCATCGCAGGCTGCGAAGGAGGCGGCAACGACGTTGATGCCATCGAACGAAGTTCGGAGTTAGCCATAGGCGATGACGATCTCGACATACCGTTCGAGGAGTTTACGCTCGACAACGGGCTGCGGGTAATCGTTCATGAAGACCGCAAGGCCCCGATCATCGCCACCAATCTCTGGTACCACGTCGGCTCTAAAAACGAGAGCCCGGGCAAGACCGGCTTCGCACATTTGTTCGAACACCTGATGTTCAACGGCACGGAAAATTACAACGATGAATACTTCGGGCCGTTCCAGGAAGTTGGTGCAACGAATATGAACGGCACCACGAATACGGATCGGACGAATTATTATCAGACCGTACCGACGACAGCACTGGACCTTGCGTTGTGGATGGAGTCAGATCGCATGGGCCACCTGTTGGGGGCTATCGATCAGGACAGGCTCGATGAACAACGTGGCGTCGTACAGAATGAAAAGCGTCAGAGCGACAACCAACCGTACGGCAAGGCATTCGACTACATCACCGAAAACCTGTTTCCGGTGGGACATCCATACTCGTGGTCGACGATCGGCTCCATGGAGGATCTCAACGCCGCGAGTCTAGAGGATGTCCGGGAATGGTTCGCAACCTATTACGGTCCGAATAACGCCACGCTGGTATTGGCGGGCGATATCGACGTCGCTACCGCCAGAGAGAAAACCGAGCTCTACTTCGGCCATATACCGCCCGGACCGCCACTGGCACGGCTCGATACCTGGATACCGACGCTCACCCAGGAACGCCGTATGATCGTGGAGGAACGCGTATCCCAGGCACGCATCTACAAGACCTGGCCGATACCCCAGTGGGGCGATGTCGAGTCCGAATGGCTGGCACTCGTCGACTCTATCCTCGGCAATGGAAGAACCTCACGATTCTATCAACGACTCGTCTACGATGAGCAGGTTGCGACGGATATCGGAGCTTTCGCGAGTTCGGATGAGATTGCCGGCGGCTTCGTGATCTGGGCGACGGCCCAACCGGGTCAGGACCTGGCCGAGGTCGAGCGCCTGCTGGATGAGGAAGTCGAGCGATTTCTCGAAGATGGCCCGAGCCGAGATGAACTCGCCAGAGTCGTGACCGAGACCAGGGCAGGTTTTATTCGTGCCATCGAGCGGGTCAGCGGTAAGGCGAGCATACTGATCGAGGGCGCGGTGTTCGGCGGCCGGCCCGACGCCTACAAAGATTCGCTCGCCATCATGGATGCCGCCAGACCTGATGACCTTCGGGACGCGGCGCGCAAGTGGCTTTCCCAGCCAGCGTTTACGCTTGAGATCCATCCGTTCAGCGACAGCTTGACCGCCACGACCGAGGATGCGGACCGCTCGGAGCCGCCATATCCTGCGTCGTTCCCGCAGGCTGAGTTTCCGGAGCTTGAGACCGGCGAGCTGTCAAACGGCATGCGCCTAGTCGTCGCGACCCGGGATGCGGTACCCGTCATTCACCTGAGCCTGCAGTTGAATTCCGGTTACGCCGCGGACCAATTCTCGCGGCCCGGCACGGCCAGGTTAACGCTGGATATGCTGGAGGAAGGCACCGTCAGCCGGAATGCGCTGCAGATCAGTGAGGAGCTGGCCGAGCTTGGCGCGGACCTGCGAATTGGAGCCAATCTGGATTATGCATTTATCAGTCTATCGGCGTTGACGGAAAATCTTGAACCGTCGTTGGAAATTTTCGGCGACGTGATTTTGCATCCGACGTTTCCTGAGTCCGGGCTCGAGCGGCTAAAGCGCTTGAGCATCGCCGCGATCCAACGCGAAAAAATGTCCCCCATCAGTATGGCGCTGCGAGTCTTCCCGCCACTGATCTATGGGCCAGGACATGCCTATTCTCTGCCCATGACCGGATCAGGAACCGAGGCTTCCGTCGCCGCGCTGCAGCGTACTGACCTGGTCGATTTTCACGCGACCTGGTTCAAACCGAATAATGCAACCATGATCGTCGTGGGCGACACGAATCTGGCGGAGATCACGCCTCACCTGGAAACGCTGTTCGCCGCTTGGACTCCGGGCGATATTCCAGAAAAAACCATTTCCACCGTCGCGCTCCCGGAGCACACCAGGGTGGTCTTGATCGACCGGCCCGGATCGGAACAGAGCTTTATCATCGCGGGCCATCTGATGGCGCCTAAATCGGATCAGCGCGAGCTTGCGATCCAGGCGATGAATTTCACCTTCGGCGGCAGCTTCACGTCGCGTATCAATATGAACTTACGCGAAGACAAAGCATGGTCCTACGGCGTCCGCTCCGTCATCATCGACACGATGAAACAACGCCCATACTTCATCTATGCGCCAGTTCAAACCGACCGGACAGCGGCATCAATGCTCGAGCTGGACCGCGAATTCCGTGAGATCAGAACCACGCGTCCAGTGACCGCCGAGGAAGTCAACACCAGCAAGAGACGCGATACCTTGAGGCTCCCCGGTCGCTGGGAGACCGCACGTGCCGTCATGAACGACATCGCCGAGATCGTGCGCTTCGGGTTGCCGAAAGACTACTGGCGACGTTATCCGGATCTCGTGGCAGCTGTGAATGTCGCGGAAGTCAATGACGTCGCGCGCGCGCTCCTCGCTCCGGACCGGCTGACCTGGGTCGTCGTCGGCGATCTTGACCTCATTGAAGCCGACATCCGCGCCTTGAACTTCGGTCCCGTCGAGCTCATGGACGCGGATGGCAACCTACTGAGCGATTAGCCCGAATCTCGTCTAGAACACCGCATGATCACGCCGAACAGTGCTTGATCAGGTTGCCTACTTGTGGGACATTGCGCCCCGAACTGATGTCGTCCTGGCACGACACCGAATGTGACAAATCAAGAAGATCGGGATAGTCATGATCAGTTGCCACAACCTGACCAAACGCTTCGGGCCACTACTCGCGGTTGATGATCTGAGTTTTCAGGTTGAGCCGGGCGAAGTTCTGGGATTTCTCGGCCCTAACGGAGCCGGCAAAACCACGACGATGAGAATCCTCGCCGGCTTTCTACCAGCGACGTCGGGCAGTGCAACGGTCTGTGGATTCGACGTCGATACGCAAAGCATCGACGCCAAGCGACGGATCGGTTATCTGCCCGAGGGTGCACCTAACTATCCGGAGATGTCGCCGCGTTCCTTCCTCGAGTTTATTGCCGACATCAGAGGACTCGAAGGCGCGACTCGAACGAGCCGTCTCGATGAAGTCTATGGGCTCCTGCATCTGGAGCCCGTTCTGGAGCAGACCATCGACACGCTCTCTAAGGGCTATAAACGTCGCGTCGGTCTGGCCCAGGCTATTCTCCACGACCCCGACGTATTGATCCTGGACGAGCCCACTGACGGCCTCGATCCGAATCAGAAATATGAGGTGCGTCAACTCATCAATCAAATGTCGCAGAGCAAGATTATCGTGATCTCGACTCATCTACTCGAAGAAGTCGATGCGGTGTGCAGCCGCGCGATCATCATCGCGCACGGCCGAATTCTCGTCGACGACACACCCGAGAAACTTAAAGCGCGCTCACGCTTCCACAACGCCGTATCCGTGAAACTCGTCGACCGCTCGCAGTTGGACGAAGTGCGCGGCGGTATAGAGTCCCTGGCCGAAGTTGACGCGATCGAGATGGACAGTAACTCGGATCGCCTCACCGCTTTCCCGGCCAACGGTCAACACCCGTTGGGCGCCATTACAGCGCTCGCAATCGCCAAGGGCTGGGAGTTCTCCGAAATTCACCAGGAATCAGGCCGTTTGGATGAAGTATTCCGCACGATCACGGGGGGAGCCAACGCATGAACATCATGCTCGCGATCATGCGCCGCGAACTCCGGAGCTATTTCCTAACGCCAGTGGCCTATGTCTTCATCGTAATCTTCCTCGCCTTGACGAGTACCTTTACTTTTTATCTTGGCAATTTCTACGAGCGCGGCCAGGCAGACCTTGCGCCGTTTTTTAATTTTCACCCCTGGCTTTATCTCTTCCTGGTTCCCTCGTTGAGCATGCGTCTTTGGTCTGAAGAGCGTCGATCCGGCAGCATCGAGCTGCTGATGACGCTCCCCGTGGAACTCTGGCAAGCCGTCGTCGGTAAATTCCTCGCGGCCTGGACGTTTACGGGACTTGCGCTCGCCCTAACGTTCCCTATCTGGATCACCGTCAACTACCTGGGCAATCCGGATAACGGCGTTATCGTCGCCGCTTATATCGGCAGCTTGCTGATGGCGGGCGGCTTTCTTGCAGTCGGTTCGTGTATATCAGCGACGACGAAAAACCAGGTCATTGCGTTTATCCTCGCGGTAGTCGCTTGCTTTCTGTTATTGCTCGCCGGATTCCCTCTCGTTCTAGAGGTGTTCTCCGCCTGGGCTCCACAGGTTTTGGTGGACGTTGTCGCAAGCCTGAGCTTCCTGACGCACTTCGCGAGCATCAGTAAGGGCGTCATCGACCTTCGGGATCTAGTTTACTTCGCCTTATTGATCAGCGTGATGCTTTACGCCAATACGATCGTTCTACAACTAAAGAAAGCGGATTGAGACGCCCGTGACCACACAACAGCAACGAAGGGTTGGACTGGCGTCATTGGGTCTGCTAGGTCTCACGTTCGTCGCCGCATTGATCGCGAGCAATACTCTGCTCAGGGGGATGCGTATCGATCTTACTGAGAACGACCTCTATACGATCTCTGCAGGGACTAAAGAACTGCTCGAGACAATCGACGAGCCGATAAACCTCTATTTCTTTTTCTCCGATCAAGAAACGGCGAATGTACCTTTTCTGAGAAGCTACGCGACACGAGTCCGGGAGACATTGGAGGAATTCGCGCGGGTCGCCGAAGGCGGACTTATCGTGCACGTAATAGACCCCGTACCATTCTCCGAAGACGAGGATCGGGCGGCACAGTTCGGACTCGAATCGATCAGCCTGGGTGCATTAGGCCAGGCTATCTATTTCGGTATCGCCGGAACCAACAGTGTCGGCGACGAAGATACGATCGCTTTTTTGCAGCCCGATAAGGAAACCTTCCTCGAGTATGATCTTGCGAAACTAATTTACAATCTCGCCAACCTCGACAAGACAGTCGTGGGTTTGCTGGCGGGCGCCCGAATGAACGCAGGTTTCGATCCTCAGACGCAACAGTTCACGGAGCCGTGGGTAATCACCACTCAGACGCGGCAGTTCTTTGACGTACGCGAGTTGACACCAGGCGCCGAGAGGATAG
>SMUZ01001569.1_pt1 | contig 12730 bp, 9 predicted proteins | sample 2456421 | NCBI WGS metagenome assembly SMUZ01 (sample SAMN11095932, study PRJNA526329) | marine sediment metagenome | biome: Marine sediment; feature: Surficial sediment; material: Deep marine sediment; isolation source: Hadal surficial sediment | place: Pacific Ocean | collected 2014-11 | depth 0-1... | reverse complement strand
GAACCTGTAGTAATCCACTCCGGCCTGAGTCAGGGTCAGCGGCTGGAAGCCTGGGCAGAGGCCCGCGCCGGTCGCGCTTCCCTCATCGTGGGTACGCGCTCCGCCGCGTTCACACCCATGCCCAAAGTGGGCCTGATCATCCTGGATGAGGAGCACGATGTCTCTTTCAAGCAGCAGGATGGTTTCCGCTACTCAGCCCGGGATGTTGCCGTCAAGCGGGCAGCGCAGTTGAACATCCCCGTGGTGCTGGGCAGCGCCACCCCATCCCTGGAATCTCTGCACAATGCCTTTGCCGGCAAGTACGCCTGGCACCGGTTGCGTGAGCGGGCAACCTCTGCATCCCTGCCGCGTTGGCGCGTGCTGGACCTGTGCCAGCAAAACACTTTCCACGGTTTGTCCGCAACAGCGCTGGACGCCATGCGTGAGGCGATCGAAAGGGAAGAACAGGTCATGGTTTTTCTCAATCGCAGGGGTTATGCGCCGGTGTTGATGTGCCAGCAGTGTGGTTGGTATGGCAGCTGTGACCGTTGCGATGCACGCCTGACCTGGCACCGCAGCGCCGGCCTGTTGTGGTGTCATCATTGTGGCAGCCGCAGAAGCGTGCCAAAGCTGTGTCCCGACTGCGCGGCGGATGACTTGAAGGGAGCGGGTGAGGGCACCCAGCAACTGGAAGAGGCCCTGGAGCAGCACTTTCCGGGGATTCCGGTATTGCGCTTCGACCGTGACCGCACCCGAGGTAAGGGAGTGATGGCCATGCAGCTCGCCGAAGTGATGAAGGGCGAAACCTGCCTGCTGGTTGGTACCCAGATGCTGGCCAAAGGCCATCACTTCCCCAAGGTAACGCTGGTGGTGATCGTCAACATCGACCAGGCCTTGTACAGTTCGGACTACCGTGCACTCGAGCGCATGGGCCAGCTGTTGCAACAGGTCGCGGGCAGAGCAGGCCGGGTGGACAAGCCCGGCACCGTAATCCTGCAAACACTGCACCCGGAACATCCGGCGCTTGAGTTGTTGTTGACCCGTGGTTATGAAGCTTACGCCAGATGGTTGCTCCAGGAGCGCCAGTTGGCGGGGCTTCCACCCGCGGGTTACCAGGCGCTGTTGCGCGCGGAAGCTCACCAACGGTCTGATGTGGAAAAGTTTTTACGCGAAGCGATCGAGCTGTTTCCGCAGGGGGAGGCGCTTGTTCATGGACCGATGCCGGCCATCATGGAACGGATGGGGGGGCGTTCACGAATGTACCTGATGCTGCTCAGCCCCAGCCGGACCAGCCTGCACAGGCAGATCGATCAGTGGCTGCTGAGCCTGCGTAATTTACCTTCTTCACGCAAAACCCGGTGGGCCATTGATATCGACCCGTATGACCAATGACACTGCCGATTTGGATGAATCTGAGCCACAGTATTGTCGCCGAAATAATGGTTATTTTGTATACTTCCGCTTCAGTATTTGAGGCGAGTGCGCAGGACCTGTTTTATGGAACCAGAAGTAAAAAAAGTTGTACTGCCGGAAAACGCTGCGATCGATGCTCATGCAGCATTCAAATCCCTCAGCCAGACTGTCAATGAACTGATCATTGGCCAGCACCGGTTGATGGAACGATTGTTGATTGCCCTGCTCAGCAATGGACATTTGCTGGTTGAAGGTGCTCCGGGCCTGGCTAAAACAACGGCGATCAAGGTGGTTGCAGACCGGATCGAAGGTGACTTTCACCGCATTCAGTTTACCCCTGATTTGCTGCCGGCCGACCTGACCGGCACTGAAATCTACCGGCCACAGGAAGGCAGTTTCGAATTTCAGCAGGGACCGATTTTTCATAACCTCATTTTGGCGGACGAAGTCAACCGGGCGCCCGCCAAGGTTCAGTCGGCTCTGTTGGAGGCCATGGGAGAGCACCAGGTGACGGTGGGGCGCGTTACCTATCGCCTGCCGAAATTGTTCCTGGTCATGGCCACGCAGAACCCGATTGAGCAGGAAGGTACCTATCCCTTGCCGGAGGCTCAGCTTGACCGTTTCCTGATGCAGGTTTCGATTGGCTACCCTGACGCCGCGTCAGAACAACTCATTCTCGAACTGGCTCGCCAGCAGGCGCGTGATGAGTTGGGTGCGACTTCATCCCCAGGCACGATGGTAACCCAGCAACAGGTATTTTGTGCACAAAGAGCAGTGCTGGATCTGTACCTTGCACCGGCCCTGCAGGAATACATCGTGCAGCTGGTGCTGGCCACACGTAATCCGGGTAGCTGGGATAAGGACCTGTCAAAACTGGTGAGTTATGGAGCAAGCCCCAGGGCAACCATCGGCCTTGACCGCTGTGCGCGGGCCAGGGCCTGGCTGGATGGCCGGGACTACGCGTCTCCCGATGACATACAGGCAATGATTCACGATGTCATGCGTCACCGGGTGTTGCTTTCCTACGAAGCGGAAGCCGATGGCGTCACCGTCGATGAACTGGTCAACCGTCTGCTGGAACTGGTTCCGGTCCCATGAATCTGGCCCGTCGCCCTGCCCATGACGGGGATGGTATTCACCTTTGCGCGGCAGAGCTTATCTCTTTGCGGCCGCGATGCCAAGCGCTCAGACTGCCCATGCGGCAACCTGCAGCCTCGTCAATGGCGGGTGCCTACCGATCGAGGTTTCGTGGCCGTGGCATGGACTTCCTTGAATCGAGAAATTATCAGCCGGGTGACGACATCAGGAACATGGACTGGCGGGTGACCGCCCGCACCGGCCGCCCGCATACCAAGGTGTTCCAGGAAGAGCGGGAGCGGCCGGTACTGGTCGTGCTGGACGCGAGTCCCAGCCTGTATTTTGGTACGCGACGGGTATTAAAATCTGTAGCCGCTGGGCAAATCGCTGCCGCTGTAGCCTGGTCAACCGTGCGGCGCGGTGACCGCATCGGTGGATTTTTTTTCGCACCGGGGCGCCATCGTGAACTGAGGCCGGCCGGTGGCCGCCGGGGCGCGATGAGGATGATCCAGGGACTGGTGGACTGGTTGCAGCCTGAACAGGACTGGGCTGAAGCACCCGAACCGTTGTCCAGTGCGCTGGCACGGGTACGCCATACCGTTCGCCCCGGCAGCCTGGTCATTATCATCAGCGATTTTTTTGGCCTGGACGAAAACTGCAACCGTCATCTTTCCCGCTTACGCCAGCACAATGACGTGATTGGCTGCCAGGTGCTCGATGCTGCCGAGCATCAACTCCCCGCCGGACATTACCCGATAACGGATGGTGAACAACTCTCGGTACTGGACATGGGGCGCAAAGATTCGAGAAGCAAGTACGAGGACATGAGCTTCAAGCATCTCGATGAGCCCCGCCGGCTGTTTCAAAAGCACCAGTGTGGCTGGCTGGTACTGCATACCAGTGACGACCCGGTAGAGGTCCTGGGCCGTGAATTGCGCATTCTGATATAGGCCTAATATTGCCAATGAATACCGACCCGTCACAATTACTTGCCCAGTTGCAGGACATTCATGCGGTGGGTAGACCCCTGTGGTGGCCACCGGCTATTGGCTGGTGGGTGTTGGCCCTGGTGCTGCTGTTCCTGATGGTTGTTGCCACCCGGTTTTTGCGGCTGAAGCTGGCGGCACGCAAGCGCCGCCGTGAGTGGCTGCGGGCACTGGATGCCATAGGCCGGGAGCTGGATCCACAACGTGATGCCCATCAGTACCTGGCCAGCCTGAATCGTCTGTTCAGGGCGGTCGCACTTAAGGCTTTTCCTGGCACCGGCTGTGCCGGCTTGCAGGGGGAAGAGTGGGTAATATTCATCAGCTCATTGCTGCCTGAAAACGCAGATTACTCCAGCCTGGCAGCCCTTGCCCGGGGGCCGTATGAGCCTGTCCCTCGGTTCGATGTTCAGTCCCTGGCTGCGCATGCCAGAGTGTGGGTGCGCCTCTATGGTTGAAGGCGCACCATTAGAAGGACTGACTCTGTTCTGGTCCTGGTTGTTGCTTCTGCTGCCGCTGCCGTGGCTGTTCAGAAAGTTTTTCCCCGCGGCGCCCGGGGCCAGCATGCAAGCCCTGAAAGTACCCTGGTTTTCGATGATGACCGCTCCGGGTTCGACCTGGATGAAGCAGCCGGTACTGGCTTTTGCGGCCAGCCTGGTATGGTTTTTTCTGTTGCTTGCCGCAGCCCGTCCCCAGTGGGTGGGTGAAATTGAAAACTTTCCGATTAGCGGCAGAGATCTGTTGCTGGCGGTTGATATATCCGGGAGCATGGATACCCAGGACATGGTCTTGAACGGTAAAGCGGTCAACCGCCTGGCGGTGGTTAAAAAGGTCGCCGGTGAGTTTATCCAGCGGCGCAAGGGAGACCGGGTTGGCCTGGTTCTGTTCGGCAGCCGTGCCTATCTGCAGACTCCTCTGACTTTTGACACCCTGACCACCTCTATCCTGTTGGATGAATCGGAAATCGGCCTGGCGGGCAGGGAAACGGCTATCGGTGATGCGATTGGTCTGGCCGTGAAACGTTTGCGTGAAGATGCTGCCAGCGAACGGGTACTCATCCTGCTGACCGATGGCGCAAACACCTCCGGTGAGGTGCAGCCGATGCAAGCCGCAGAATTTGCTGCGCGCGAGGGCCTGAAAATTTACACCGTGGGTGTCGGCGCAGACGAGATGGTGGTGCAGGACTTTTTCGGCTCCCGCCTGGTGAATCCTTCAGCCGATTTGGATGAAGACACCCTCAAAGCCATTGCCGAGCGAACGGGAGGCGCTTATTTCCGGGCCCGTGACGCCGAGGCGCTGGCCCGGATTTACCAGCAACTGGATGAAATGGAGCCGGTGGCAAGCGACCATGAGGCTATCCGGCCGGTTGATGAATTATTCTTTTTGCCTCTGTCCATTGCTTTCCTGCTGGCGCTTGCTGCGACTGTGTTGGCCATGCAGCCGGGGATGCGCGGGGGAGTGATGGCCTCATGAGCGAGTTAATGCTGGTGCATTTTATTCGCCCCTACTGGCTGTTGTTGTTGCCTCTGGCGGTCTTCTTGCCCTGGTTGTGGGAGCGCACGCGCAGGGCTTCGGGAGACTGGACGGCGGTCTGTGACCCACACCTGTTGCGTTGGTTGAGTGTCAGCCAGAACGGTGGGAGCGCGCGCGTCGGCGGCCGATGGCTGGCCGGAACGGCGGTGTTGATCTCGATCCTGGCACTGGCCGGTCCAAGCTGGCAGAAATTGCCGGACAGCTCTTTTTCGGCCCGGGATGCCCGCATGATTGTGCTTGACCTGTCACGTTCGATGTTGGCGCAAGACCTGCGTCCGAACCGCCTGACCCGAGCCCGTTTCCGGCTCGCTGACCTGTTGGATATGACCGAGGAAGGCCAAGTTGGCCTGGTGTCCTACGCGGGCGACGCCTACGTGGTATCGCCCCTGACCAGTGATATGAATACCATCGCCAACCTGTTGCCGGCCTTGCAACCCGATATCGTCCCGGTTGCCGGCAGCCGGGCGGACCGGGGCCTGGAAATGGCCGCATCCCTGCTGGGCCGCGCCGGCCTCAGCCACGGTGAAATTCTGTTGGTTACGGACTCGGCGGATTCCGCTGATGCGGCCAAGGCGAGGGATTTGAAGAAACGTGGCATCATCACATCTGTATTGGCCGTGGGCACCGTTGACGGTGCTCCAATTCCCAGTGGTGCAGGTTTGATCAGTGACCGTTCCGGCAACGTCGTGATCGCCCGGCTGGACCGTGCCAGCCTGCAGGCCGTGGCAGAGGCAGGCGGCGGCAGATATGTGGAACTGGGCGCAAGCGCTACGGAAACTTCCTTGTGGTTGAAACCCGATGGCAGTGAATTTGCGCGTCGTGAAGGCGCGCTGGGGGAACGTTGGCAAGACGCCGGCCCCTGGCTGGTGCTGTTGTTGTTGCCACTGGCACTGCTTGGATTCAGGCGTGGCCTGTTGTTCATCCTGCCCCTGGTGCTCCTGCCCGGGCTGTGCTGGCCGCCGCCAGCCAGTGCCGGTTGGTGGGACGATACCTGGCAGAGAAAGGATCAGCAGGCTTACCAGGCACTGCAGGCGGATGACGCGGGAAAGGCCGCGGCGCTGGCAGTCGATCCGGCCTTGTCCGGACAAGCCTGGTACCGCAGTGGGGAGCATGCCAATGCGGTTGAAGCTTGGTCAAGGCTGGATGCAGCCGATGCTCACTATAATCGCGGTAATGCCCTGGCTCACCTGAGGGAATACGATGCGGCCATCCAGGCTTATGATGAGGCGCTCGCCATCGAGCCGGACATGGAAGATGCATTGATCAACCGTGCATTGCTCGAACAAATGAAACATCAGCAGGAGCAACAACGCGAGGGCGAGGAGGGTGAATCCGGGGAGAGCGAGCCTTCCGACGATCGCAGCGATGGAGATTCTGCGCAGCGCTCTGAGGGTGCCGAAGGCGAAGAGGGTGGCCAGTCAGACGAACGCGAAGGCGAGCAGCCCGAAGGTGAACAAGCCGAAGGGGAGACGGGCGAGAAGGAAGTTGAGCCAATAGATTATGCACAAGCCTGGTCGGAAGAAGACGCCCAGGCCATGGAGCAGTGGCTACGGCGGATTCCGGATGACCCGGGCGGATTGTTACGGCGCAAATTCAGGAATCAACATCAGCGTCGTGGCGCACCGAAAGATGAGATTGAGACGTGGTAATAAAGATCAAGACTGCCCGAAGGTTTAGCTGCCTGCTGCCGGGCTTGGTCGCTTCGGCCCTGATGTGGCTGTGGGTCATGCCACTGCATGCTGCGGAAGTGACTGCGAAACTCGACCGCAACAGAATCATCGAGGGTGAAACCATTACGTTGACATTACAAACTGACGACCCCAAGCAAACGCTCGATGCCGACCTGTCGGTACTGGAAAATGATTTTGTCGTGCTCGACCGGCGGTCTGAAACCCAGATGTCCGTCATCAATGGCCGCCAGTCTGCCACTGTCCGCTTGATGCTGGTGCTGGAGCCACGGCGTAGCGGTGACCTGCAGATTCCACCGCTGAATGTGGGCGCAAGTACAACCCGGGCCATTAAAGTGCATGTAGACCCCGCGCCGGAACTCGAGTCCGGAGAGCTGCCGCCGGTTTTCATTGAAGTGGGCATCACACCTGAAGATTCTCCCCATTATGTCAATGCGCAATTGGGCTTGAACGTACGTGTGTACTACCGGCAAAACCTGACCGAGGCAGCCATCAGCCAGCCGGAGCCTTCACCGGCCTCGGTGCGCCTGTTGGATGAACTGGCTTTCCAGGCTGACAGAAACGGTGTTCACTACCGCGTATTGGAACGGCACTACGCAATTTTCCCGGAACGCTCAGGGGACCTGACGATTCCGCCCCTACAATTGACCGGCCGCCTGGTGGAGCGCCGGAAAGATCGGTTGTGGCAGCCGTCCGTGCGGGGCCGCCGGGTCCAGGTAAAGAGCGACCCCATCCAATTGACGATCCGGCCAAGGCCGGCCACCGCTGCGGGTGTTTCATGGCAGCCCGCACGTCAACTGGAGTTGTCGGAGCAGTTATCGTCGGTGGATGGCCTCAGAGTGGGGGAGCCCGTTACGCGTACCGTGATTGTCGATGCAGTTGGGCTGGAAGAAAACATGATTGCCGAACCGGCCTGGCCGGAAATCAGCCATGCCCGGATCTACCCGGACCAGCCGCAGGGCATCAGCCGCGATGACGGACAGTGGGTGCTGGGCCACAAGGAATTCCGCTACGCAATAGTGCCTGAAAAGGAAGGTGCACTGGTCTTGCCGGAACTGACAGTGCACTGGTGGGACACCATCAGCGATCGTCAGCGCACGTCGGTGCTTCCCTCCCACGTGATCCAGGTACAGCCATCGGCCGTGACACCTTTACCGCAGCAAACCCATGCTGCGACTGCTCCCATGGCTGGGGGCACTCCCCAGGATCCCGGCGTCAGTGGCGGGCTGGATTACTGGCGCTGGTTGACCCTCCTGTTCGCCTTCGGGTGGCTGACAACACTATTTGGTGTATGGCGTGGACGCACGCGGAACGCGAGCCCGGGGAGCAGCAGGCAAACCGTGTCGGGCGATGACGAGTCCCAGCTCCTCAAAAGCCTGAAACAGGCCTGCAATCTCGGCGACACTGGACAGGCGCGTCGAGCCCTGGGCGCCTGGCTCGACCGATTTGGTCCGGCCAACTCGTCGGGCAGTTTGCTCGACTTCGCAGCAGATCTTGAAGATCAATCCCTGCGGGCCGGTGTTTACGCGATGGACGCAGACGGCTTTCGTCCGCACAACAATGGGAGTTGGAACAGCAAACAATTCTGGCGGCAATTCGAAGCCTGGCGCAAAGTCTGGCACGCCTCATGTGCCACTGAGATGCCCTCCATAACCGACCTCTATGCAAAAGAAAACCGCAGCGCGGGATGATTTCCGCGGGTGAGGTATTCTTCAACGCTCAGGGATTTTTCATCACCAGGCTGTCGATGCCGTTGTCGGCGAGTTGGTTCCTTAATTCCTCGGCCTTGCGAGCGCCGTTGACGGGGCCGATGTGTACACGGTGCCAGGTGGCTTCGTCGACGTTTGCAGTCTGAATTTTGGCAACGATGCCGATCAGTGCCAAACGGGCCTTCAATTGTTCGGCATCGCCGGCTTGCCTGAAGGAGCCTGCCTGCAGCAAGTAGGTGCCCGTATCGGTTTCCGGGCCCATCTTCTGCCCGGAGCTTTGTGCGGGCACAACTACTTTCAGTTCCGGCAAGACGGTGAAGAAATCGTAATGGGGTTTGTCCTGTTCGGCATCGGCGGGTGAAATGCCATCCGCGATAGCAGGCTCAGGCTGCTGCCGGTTTGATGTCTCGCCGGCTACTGGCTGCTCGATCCTGGGCGCAGGGATATAGCCCTTGGCAAAAAGATACCAAGCGAGACCAAGGCCGATCAGGATACCAGCGAACAACCACATCCATGCCGGTGTCCCCTGCCTTCCCCTGTTTGATTTTCTTCGCCTGTTTTTCGCCATTCACATTTCCTCTGGAGCCACAACTCCCAGCAGAGCCAGGCCTTTGCTTAAAATGATTTTTGTTGCCAGGACCAGGTTCAGCCGGGCATTGCGGAGATTCTCCTCTTCCACGAGGAATTGATGTGCGTTGTAGTAGGCATGCAAATCGGTGGCCACGGAGTGGAGATAGTGGGCCAGGAGGTGCGGTGTGCGGCTACGCGCCGCGGACTCAATGGTTTCGGGAAAACGGCTCAATGTGCGTGTCAGCGCCAATTCGTGGTCCTCGGTCAACAGGTCCAGCGCAGCCTCCCCGATGGCTTCATTGTGGTACAGGTCTTTCTGCTCCAGGTTGCGGAGCACGCTGCAAATCCGGGCATGAGCATACTGGATATAATACACGGGGTTTTCGTTGCTGTGAGACTTCGCCAGATCGAGGTCGAAATCCAGATGTTGCTCATGCGAACGCATGATGTAAAAGAAACGGGTAGCGTCTTTGCCTACTTCTTCGCGCAATTCGCGCAAAGTGATGAACTGCCCCGAGCGGGTCGACATCTGCACTTTTTTACCATGGCGAAACAATACGGCGAACTGGACCAGCAATACTTCCAACCGGTCGGGGTCCTCACCCAGGCCTTTGGCCGCGGCACGCAGGCGGGCTACATAGCCGTGATGGTCGGCCCCCAATACATAGATGGCGCGGTCAAAACCGCGTTCGATCTTATCCAGAAAATAGGCAATATCCGATGCAAAATAAGTGGTCCGGCCGTTCTCACGAATGACCACACGGTCTTTCTCGTCACCCAGCGTCGAAGCACGAAACCAGGTTGCACCGCCCTTTACATACAAGTGGCCGTTTTCGCGCAGACGTTCAATCGCAAGTTCGACAGCGCCACTGTCTTCCAACTGCTGTTCGGAGAACCACAGGTCGAAATGCACATCAAAGTCCGACAGGTCATCCTTGATATCATCCAGGATGCTGTTCAGGGCCGCGTTGAAAAAAACGGTATAGCCCTTGCTTCCCAACAGCTCCCGGGCACGCTTGATCAGGGCGTCAATGTGGATTTCCCCATCTCCGTCCTGGGTCAGTGAAGGAGGCAAGCCATCTTCAACATCCTGGCCGGTGAAACGCCATTTGTCACCTTTGTCGGCCCGAACAGTGCGGGCGATGTCATAAATGTAGTCCCCTTGATAGCCGTTTCCCGGGAACTGTATCTGCTCGCCGCACAACTCTAGGTAACGCAGCCAGACGCATACTGCCAGGATGTCCATCTGGCGGCCATTGTCATTGACGTAATATTCCCTCTGAACCTTGTGCCCCGCACACTCAAGGATGTTACCCAAGCTGGCGCCGTAAGCAGCCCCGCGGCCGTGCCCGACGTGGAGCGGTCCGGTCGGATTGGCCGAGACATACTCTAGGGTTAAGTTTTCCTCTTTTTCAGGGGTCAAGTTTCCGTATCGATCACCCTGGCGGATTACATCCTTGATGACCCCGGAAAGTGCCAGGCGGTTGAGAAAGAAATTAATGAAACCAGGACCGGCGATCTCGGTCCGGTCAAGCTGCCTGGAGCGTGGCAGACGGTCGATAATGGCCTGGGCCAGTTCGCGTGGCGGCATGCCTGCAGCTTTGCACAAAACCATAGCAAGGTTCGAGGCGAATTCGCCATGTTCCGGAGACCGGGTCCGCTCCAGTTGAATGGCAGGTTCGGGCTCTTTGGGTAACACACCTTCACGTTGCAAATGCAGCAGGGACTGTGCCAGCAATTCTTCTATATGTTCTTTCACACGATGGGTCCCTTGCCTGCCATCGACAGAGCGGCCTTGGAAACGGCATATTGTAAACCCTAGTGTGGTGAAAGACAGCCACCGCTTGCATCAACATCATTTGCCAGGCTGTGGATAACTCTGTGTGTAACTCACAGACGACCGAAGTGTGCTGATGAGCTGTGTGCATCTCGGCATATGTTATTCGTTCATTTGTATTGAATAAATACTTAAATATCAGTGAATTACACAAGAAACTTGTTAGCCAATGGTTGGAAATCTGAATAAGTTGATGATTATTTATTGGCGGCAGGTTCTGTGTATAAAAATTTGCTCAAAATATTCTTTCGAGCCAGCCTGCAGTGATAACATGCCTGCTTCATGAATCCCCTGGAAAATAAGAACATAGTCCGCTTCATGCTTGAGTATCTGGCAAGAATCTAATGGCTGGCTGGATGTCGCTCGGACTGTTTCTAGCCATTGGTCTGGCCTTGATGGCAGGATTTCCGGTAGCTTTTACCCTAGCGGGTGTCGGCCTTCTTTTTGCGGGACTGGGTGTGCTAAGCGGTACTTTCGATCCGGTCTTCCTGGAGGCTCTGCCCAACCGGATCTTCGGCATCATGACCAACGGGACACTGATTGCGGTACCGCTGTTCGTGTTCATGGGTGTGATGCTGGAGCGCTCAAAACTCGCGGACCAGTTGCTGCGATCCCTGGCTGCAATGATGCGTGGTACACCGGGCGGGCTGGGAATCGCTGTTGTGTTGGTGGGCGCGATGATGGCAGCCAGTACTGGAATCGTTGGTGCGACTGTGGTCACGATGGGCCTGATTTCGCTCCCTACCATGCTACGCAAAGGCTACGATCCCGCCGTCGCTACCGGAACCATTTGCGCTTCGGGTACTCTGGGGCAGATCATCCCGCCTTCCATTGTCCTCGTGATGCTCGCGGATGTGCTGTCGAACGCGTACCAGCAGGCGCAACTCCAGATGGGTAACTACAGCCCGGAAACCATCTCGGTTGGTGAGTTGTTCGCCGGTGCGCTGGTGCCCGGGTTTATGCTGGTTGGGATGTATGTTCTGTACCTGTTGTTCCTCGCCAGGCTGAAACCCGGCGCCCTACCGGCAGATGTTGAGGCCGCTGAAAGCAAGGTCAGCATCGGCCGCCTGCTGGTCCTGGCAGCCGGTCCGTTGTTGCTGATTGTCGCGGTACTCGGCTCCATTCTCAAAGGCATTGCCACGCCAACCGAGGCAGCGTCCGTTGGGGCGGTCGGCGCGATGTTACTGGCCCTGGCAGTAGGCCAGTTGTCCTTGGAAACCCTGAACAGCGTTGTTTTCCGGACGACCCGGATTTCCGCGATGGTATTCATGATCCTGATCGGCGCGTCCCTGTTCAGCCTGGTTTTCAGGGGCTTCGGCGGTGACAAGTTGATTGCCGACTTGTTGACCGGACTCCCCGGCGGCGTAGTTACCGCCATGATCATGGTCATGCTGGTGATGTTCCTGCTGGGATTCGTACTCGATTTCAGCGAGATTACTTTCGTCGTGGTGCCCATAGTCGGTCCGGTACTGATGGCTATGGGCGTCAACCCGATCTGGCTGGGCGTGATGATCGCACTGAACCTGCAGACTTCGTTCCTGACCCCACCGTTCGGTTTTTCGCTGTTCTACCTCAGGAACGTCTGCCCGGCCAACGTGCCCACCTCCGCCATCTACCGCGGGGTGATCCCCTACATCATCATCCAGGTAGTTCTACTCTGCCTGCTGGCCCTGTGGCCCCAACTCATCACCTGGCTTCCCGGCGTGGTTTATCCCGCCTAGTGCACCAGAATGAGCCAAATTTATCTTATACTAGGATTCTGGGCGGGTTTCCGGCTTTTAATCAGGTAGAATGTCCTGAACTCAGTCGCGTTTGCTCAGCATAAGACAGTTGCCTGGAGGGTATTGAAGTGGAGAAAAGAAAGTTTCTGGTTATCGTTGATCCTTTTCATGAGAGGCATCTCGCATTGGAGCGTATGCTCGATATCATCCACCAGAGGGG
>SMUZ01090584.1_pt1 | contig 12748 bp, 14 predicted proteins | sample 2456421 | NCBI WGS metagenome assembly SMUZ01 (sample SAMN11095932, study PRJNA526329) | marine sediment metagenome | biome: Marine sediment; feature: Surficial sediment; material: Deep marine sediment; isolation source: Hadal surficial sediment | place: Pacific Ocean | collected 2014-11 | depth... | reverse complement strand
TATGCCGCTGACGGCAGAGAAACTCTGGCGCGCGATAAATGGAAATCCTACTTAGTCTACTCAACCGCCTCCGCATCGGGCCGTCCAGCGGTACCTGACACCATGTTGCGTGCTTCTTTACTCGATTGTTTCGTCGGCTTGCGTCCCCGGGTGATGTTGAATGGTTCGGTGTCGATATCCTCGAGCTCTATCTCACCCGCAATAACGGCTGCCTTCCAGGCATCCTGTTGTGGCTGACGCGCCTGAAATTCAGGCATCACTTCTTTCGCGAACAGTTCGAGGCTGTTGCAGATGTCCTCGTGGGTGTTTTTACCGGCCTGATTCAGCAAAATCACCTGATCCACGTTGCTGTCTTCGAGCTCTTTGAGACGCTCGCGAATGGTGTCGGGGGATCCGATCAACTCGCTACCGGTGCGGATCTGACCTTCGGCTGTCTTTTTCCACTCCTGGTAACGTTCCCAGAAATTAATGCTGCCGGGTTCGAACGGACCTTCGGTGCTGTACAGTCGCAAGGTGAATTGGAAGAACGTCCAACCATCTGCTTTCTGCCAGGCTTCTTCGTCGGTTTCTGCACACATGAAACCTGCCACCACGGCGATGTTGGGGTTCGTTTTATAGTCGCATAACTTTTCCAGGTGGTGGGTGAAAGTGTTGTAGTAGGCGTTCACCCAGGCACGGGAAGCTTCGAGATTGACGAATTTGAAGCACAATGCACCCATGCCGCGGTGGGCGGCGTATTTGATCGTGTCGAGCTGCGAGCAAGCTACCCACAGCGGTGGATGGGGTTTTTGCAGGGGTTTTGGAATCACTGCACGCAAGGGAAACTTGAAGAACTCGCCGTCGTACTCCCAGCCATGATTCCAGAACATCGGTAGCATACATTTGACGGCGTCTTCCCACACATCCCGTTTGTCGCGAAAACGGAGATTAAACGGATGTAACTCGGTCACCGAGGCACCCTCGCCGAGTCCGAGTTCAACGCGACCATCGGAAACGAGATCCAGCGTGGCGATTCGCTCCGCAACCCGTGCCGGATGGTTGGTGGTCAGTTGCACGATGCCATGGCCTAAGCGGATGTTTTTCGTGCGCTGGCTCGCTGCGGCGAGGAACACCTCGGGTGCCGAGGAGTGGGAATACTCTTCGAGAAAATGGTGTTCGACTTCCCAGGCATAGTCGTAGCCGAGTTTATCGGCCAGTTCGATCTGATCCAGCCCGTTCTTCATTAATTGATGTTCGCTGAATTCGTCCCAGTCTCGAGGTAGCTGGTGTTCGTAGAAAATGCCGAATTTCATGTTTCCCCTCCCGTATCAAGCGTTAGCCGAACCAAAGTTATCAACGCTGCTCGTGAACTTCCAGTCCCACAGGTATTCGAGCCCAGATTCGCTCGTGCATGTAATACACCCCAATCTTCGCAAATACTTCTATCAGACCTATCTCCAGTGCAATTCTTGTATCGCCGGTGATCACCCAGGCTATGAGGATGGTTGTTGCTGTGGCGATGAACCGCCAGGTCAAGCCTTTCAACAAACTACGTGATCTCGACTCCCGGGGGCTGCTGTCGCTCATCGGTTTTTCATCTGTACGCTTGAGCGGGTAATCTTCCCTTAAATCGCGCCTCCACACCACGCCTCGCCTGCCATGAGGCTTGACAGCAACCTGACATCCCCCGGATAGTCGGACGAAGAAGTCGTTTTAAACGGGGGAACACGAATGGCTTATCCCATTATTTCCGCGGATTCGCACATAACTGAACATCCCAATACCTATGTGGACAATATCGATGCGGCCTGGAAGGACAAAGCGCCGAAGATGATCGATGGGGGTGAGAAGGGGGATCTTTTTGTCATCGACGGCATGGACAGACCAATCGCCATGGGACTCCTGGCTGCTGCCGGGAAGCCACCGGAAGAGCTTACGGTGGCCGGTGTCAAGTTCGACGATATGCACCGCGGGGGTTGGGATCCCGACGCGCGCCTTGCCGACCAGGACCGTGACGGCGTGGCGGCGGAGATCATCTATCCGACGGTAGGGTTGTTGTTGTGTAACCACAAAAACTTCGACTACAAAAAGGCCTGCTTCGACGCCTACAACCGTTGGATTGCCGAGTATTGCGGCCGCCATCCGGAGAGATTACTCGGCTGTGGGCAAACGGCGATGCGCACGCCTGCCGAAGGTGTTGAGGATCTGCACGCCATTAAGGCTCTGGGTTTACGTGGTGTGATGATGCCCGGAGATCCGGCGGAGGAAGACTACGATTCGGAAATCTACAACCCGGTGTGGGAGGCGGCGATCGAACTCGACATGCCACTGTCTTTCCACATACTGACCTCGCGCGGATCGCACACTCGCGGGCCGCGAATCAACAGCTTTTTGGCGATCATTCGGGGTAACCAGGACATCATGGGCACGCTGATATTTGGTGGTGTGTTCGAACGTTATCCAGAACTCAACATCGTCTGCGTGGAAGCAGATGCCGGTTGGGTGCCACACTATCTGTATCGTATGGATCACGCTTACACGCGTCACCGGAACTGGCTGGCGAAGGGAATTGAACTTTCCCGGCTCCCCTCGGAGTACTTCAAGGATCATATCTACACCACTTTTCAAGATGACTGGGTGGCGTTCAAGACGGTCAACGAGATGGATTGGCGGCGGTTGCTCTGGGCGAATGACTTTCCCCATAGCGACTCCACCTGGCCGCGCTCGCAAGAGATCCTCGCCGAGCAGACGAAGACCCTGACCGCGGAGCAAAAACGCGGCATTCTCTGCGACAACGTTGCCGGGCTGTACAACATTGATCTGACAAATCTCAAGGTAGCAGCGTGAGTTATACGGGAGCAGATCTCATTGCCGACGGCCTCGCCGCCTTCGGCATCAAACACGTGTTCGGCATCGTGAGCATTCACAACATGCCGATCTTCGACGCCATCAATCGGCTCGGCAAAACTCGGATCATCGATGTTCGTCACGAGCAAGCCGGTACCCACGCGGCAGACGGTTATGCCCGCGCCACCGGGAACATGGGCGTGATGATCGCAAGCACCGGGCCGGGGACTACAAATACGGTTACAGGTCTTTATGAGGCGCGTTATGCCTCGTCAAAGGTATTGGTGATCACGGGCCAGGCGGAAAAGGGTTTCTATGGTAAAGGCTTGAGTTATGTGCACGAAGCGGAAAACCAGCTGCCCATGTTGCGATCGGTTGCGCGCCGAGTAGAGAGTCCGCGCCACATCGATCAGCTGGCAACGGCATTCAACACTGTCGTCAATGACATGTTTGATGGTCGTAATGCTCCTGGTGCGCTCGAGATCCCAATTGATCTGCAATATGCCGAAGCGGCTACAGCCGAGTTCCCTGTCCCGCTGGTAAGCGTTTTTGCACCGGATGAGAAGAAGCTGACTGAACTTTGCGAGCGGCTTACCCGTGCTAGCCGCCGGGTGATCATCGCTGGCGGAGGAGTCATCGCAGCGGGAGGGTCAGCGGCATTGATCCGCTTGGCAGAGCGACTCGATGCGCCGGTAATCACGACAGTGGATGGGCGTGGATCGATCCCCGAGGATCATGAGCTTTGTATTGGCAACTACTACCAGAGTGCCGGGATTTACTCGGCCATAAAAAATGCTGAGGTAACGCTTGCCATCGGAACCAAGTTTGCCGTCGGTGTCGAAGCGCAAGGCGCGCGGTTCAAGCCGCCTGGTGATCTGCTGCAGATCGACATCGATCCGAACATGATCGGGCGCACTCATCGCGCAGACATTGGCGTTGTCGCGGATGCCCGGCTCGCACTCGAAGCGCTCGGAGAGACTCTGGACGGCGTATCACCCAACGATGCGCAATTCAACCAGACCGTCTGGGAAGCCCGGGACGGTGTACACGCCGCCATGCGCAAACGGCTGGGGCCCGATTACGCGACCATGATGGATATGATGCGAGCCAAGTTGCCTAGAAACGGGATATGGGTGCGTGACTCGACGATCGCGGCCTACAACTTTGGCAATCAGCTATTCCCGATCTATGAGCCACATACTTCCATCAACCCGTCCTCAGGCGCTATTGGACCTGGTTTGCCGATGGCGCTCGGCGCAGCGATTGCCTCCACCGCAATTTCAGGAGGCCGGAAAACGTTGCTCATCCACGGTGATGGCGGGTTCATGTTTCATGCAACGGAGTTGGCTACTGCCGCCCAGTATCAGGTGCCGTTGGTCATTGTCGTATTCAACGATTCCGGCTACGGCGTGCTGCGATGGCTGCAAGACGCTCGTTTTGGCCGCATCAACGAAACCGATCTCGGTAAGATGGATTTTACGATGATGGCCGAGAGTATGGGCGTACCCGGTCAGCGTGTGCAGAACATCGAAGGTTTCGAGACAGCGTTGGACCTAGCCATGGAAACTGACGGACCCTACCTGATCGACGTCGATATGGAGCATTTCGCACCTATGGAAATTTCGATCATGCCAAAAAAGAAGACGGCCAGTGTCCATTCGTTGTGAGAAGGCGTGGTTGCCACGAACCGATCTGAACGGCCTGTATGGGCACATGGGGGTATTTCAGTTCGGCAACGATGTCGAAGAAGTTATCTTCATCGGATATGCGGGTGGACGAAGTCTCTTTGGACTCAAGGGGGAGATCGTTAGTGAGTTTGAACGCTTGGCTGATGCCAGTTGTTACCGTTTCGAGATTAACACGGCTTACCTCACCAGATACCAGGAGTTGCTGATGATCCACGTTGCTGATCATGGCGTTTTGCCACCTTATAACGAACCGATGCCTAATCTCGGTCGATTGAGCCCTTAGCTGTGGATTTCAGCCTTACCGAAGAGCAGGAGATGATCGTCGGCATGGTTCGGCGGTTTGTTCGTGAAGAGATCGTACCGCTGGAGCTGGATCTCGATCCAGACGCGGATTCGCTCAAGGTGGAGGATCAAACCCGCCTGGTCGAAAAGACGAAGGCTATGGGTCTGTATGGTCTCGACATACCGCCGGAGTATGGTGGGCCAGAGCTCGATCTCGTCACCCGCACGCTCATGGCCATCGAGATGTCTCAACATCGGGCAGGCTTGTATGCCCCGTGTTACGGCGTGTTTGGTGGTGCCGGGCTGGCGCAACTTTTCGAGGCGACGGAAGCACAAAAAGAACGTTATCTCTTCCCGACGTTACGCGGCGAGAAGCGGGGTTTCTTCGGCCTCACCGAATCCTCAGGCGGCAGTGATCCCGCTCGGGCCATTCAGACGAAAGCAGTACGCGATGGTGATGACTGGGTCATCAACGGCGGCAAAATTTTCATCAGCGGTGCCGACAAAGCAGACTTCGGTTTGGTTTTTGCCCGTACCGATCCTGACAAAGGCCGCAACGGGGTCACCTGCTTCATCGTGGACACCGACACCCCGGGGTTTTACGTGCGACGCATCATCCACACGTTGCGCTCGGCACACTATGCAACTGAACTGCAATTTGAAGACATGAGAGTGCCCCACGCCAACGTGCTCGGCGAAGTCAACCGGGGGTTTGCAATTGCCAATGACCGGTTAACGCGGCAACGTATTCCTTATGCTGCGGGGTGTATAGGTGTCGCGATCAAAGCCCACGAATTGGCGTTGGAATACGTGCCTCAAAGGGAAACCTTCGGGGCGCCACTGTCCACCCGTCAGGGAATTCAATGGATGCTTGTAGACAACGAAATCGACATTAAACAAGCTACCTGGATGACCCTGGAAGCAGCGGACAAAGCGACAAGGGGGGAACCGTTCCGCAAGGAAGCTGCCATGGCGAAGTTGGTGGCAACCGAAGCCGGCAGCCGGGTGGTTGACCGTTGCATGCAGATGTTCGGTGGTTATGGGGTAACCAAAGATTTCCCGTTCGAGCGCTGGTATCGGGAAATGCGTATCCGCCGGATCGGTGAAGGACCCAATGAAGTCCAGCGGCATATCATCGCCCGGGACATTCTCGGTGCTTCATTGCGTTAGCTTGTGTTGTGCCACGCGACTTGGACCTCGCATGCGCAGGAATGGGATTTAAGTCAACATTTTTGTACGCAACGTGCATATCAAGATTTCCGGACTTGATGAATCAGCAACCGCTGATCTCCTCTAAGAAGTGGCACTCACCATCGATAAGGCCCGAAGCCTCTCCTACTTTGGCTGATTCGGGGTCATTGATGTAGGTCATGAGTAATACCTCTCCAAATCGAGATGAATGACAGCTATTTTGCCAAACTGCCACCGTTGCGTCGGGCGATGTCCGCCAATCCCGCTTCGCGCATGCGTTTGTCCATCCAGCGGCCGCGAATCATCACGCCCTCGATGGTTGTGCTGTTGGTTATATTTTGCAGTGGGTTTTTCGAGAGCAGCACGAGATCGGCGGCGAGTCCTGGTCTGAGCTGGCCAAATTCTTCTTCCAGGTCGAAAAAACGTGCCGGGTTGGTTGTGCCGGTTGCAAGCGCTTCGAAGGGTGTCAGCCCTGCTGCGACCATGGACTCGAGTTCCCGGTGGATGGAAGCGCCGGGTACGTTGAAGTACTGGGGTGAGTCCGAACCAAGCAGAATACCGACGCCGCCATCGTGTAAGGCTTTGATGATGCGACTGCGCAACGCGAGGAACTCAAGCCCGAGATCATCGTTGCTGATCGCGTTGTGCGCCCGGCGGCTGAAGTTCGCCAACACGGTTCGAGGCAGATAGACGTTCTGCGGTCTGCTAATCAAGTCTTCCGCGGTCTCTCCGGAAGATGAATTCTCCAGAAGCGTCTGGGTTGGTACGATCCAGACGCCAGCACGGTGGGTAACGCGCACGAGATCGGTGAGGCGGGTATTGTCCACATACGGGGTTAACCCGACACCGAAGCCCGCCCGGGCACGTTCTCCGTGCGCATCGGGTGCAACGACCATTGCGGCGATATAGCCATCGAGGTGATCGATGGTGCGTTGGCGAAGTTCGAGCGTGTGCAAGAGTCCCACCGCAGCAGGCACGTGGCCGGCAAAGCCGATCCCTTGTAATTCAGCTTCTTGCGCCATCGCGTCGTATTCGGCGAGCGTTAGCCCGGGATGGATCTTTAGAAAGTCGTAACCGGCGGTTTTTTGTGCCCGCACCATCGCGCGTGCCTGCTCGGGGCTCGAGACCGAATTGCCGTTGAAGGAAGGTCCTGAAGTGATGAGTCTTGGTCCCAGAACCTCATCGTTCATAAGTGCTTGTTTGAGTATCAGGTGATCCGGATGCCCAAGCATGCCGCGTACCGTGGTAATGCCGTGGGCGATCCACAAAAACAGCACATCGTCGCGATACTGCTGGCCTGAATTCGGGGCGGGAACGTGGGCGTGCATCTCCGCGAGTCCTGGCATGAGATAACCGCCCCGCATGTCGATCACTCTCGAGTCGATGTTTACACTGAGATCCCGGCCGATGGTTCTGATCCGTCCATCGCGAACCAGCAGATCGGCGTGGATCGGTTCAGGGGATGCCATGGTGATGAGTTGGCCGTTTTTGAACAGGTACTCGGACGCACCACTTGCTGCGAAGCTGCTCAACAGGAGTGCTACCACGGTTGACACTTTGGAAATGCTTGTGGGTCTCATGACATTGTTCTCCCGTGTTCGCCGACGAATCGCTAACGTCATCGATGAGCCGAGAGCGTGCGTTACCCCGACCATGTCAGTCCGAGTAACTCACTCCCATCCCGGCACGCACGTCGTTGTTCACCCCATAGCTCGCAATCGGGTAGCGCAACCCATTGCGGGATAAATGGTCCATACCACTGATCACTTTCGGTAGGAAACGCGGTGGTATGGCCATGAGGAGTTCATCTTCCATCACGCCGCCGTAACGACGCTCCGCAAAACAGGGAATGGACAGGCTCGGCTCGCCTGTGGCAAGTGCTCTCCCCCAGGAATCGGCACACGAAGATTCACCGACGCAACTCCATTCGAGTTTCTTGTAGCCGGTCCATTGTAATCCGTTGATGAACAGGATCATTTGCGCTGGAGTTGCGTAAATGAGGCAGATATCGGGTGGGTGCAAACGGCCGCTTGCCAGCGGGCTGACCGCCATGGCTGTGTATTTTCCGTGGGGCGCGACATCCATCGCATGTTGGTGGGCACTGGCTTCTTCGGCATTCTCGTACCAGACTCCGGCCATGCGACTTCCGGTCAGCCATTCTTCGCTGCGTGGATGTAGGCCGATCACCGTGCTGCACTGGGGCCCGACGAGGTCTTCCACGGTTATTCCAACAGTCCAGCCGTTACGTGACGCCTGACCGACGATCTGATCGGTGGTATGGATGGCGGAGGGGCGGCGAATGCGTGGGACGGACTCCATTTCGGCGATGGTGGTGAACAGCTTCATGCCGATGGGCGTTGTGCGCAGGCGTAACAGTCGATTCAACGAATCGACCAATTCAGCCCAGTCGAAGTGGGTTTGGTCGGTGGCTATGGTTTCGCTCATTTTGTTCTGTCGTGGCTGTCTTTCGATAATGATTGCACGCTTTCTCGATTACAGACAAGATTTGTGGACCGGAAAGCAAATTGAGTTGTAGTGAGTCGGCCCCTTGTCGGTTTTTTGTTGTTCTGCCTCATCCTCGGCAGTATCGCGGGGCTCGTCGGGTGGTGGGTGGGGCCGACCGTTCTCTCCCTTGCTCTGGACGATAAGCAGCGCAATGAACCCTACCACCTTCTTCATTTTGTGGCATTGAAACCTGACGAGCGGGAAACTTATGTCAGGGCTTACCAGACACCGATGCAGCAATTAGTGATAGACGATGGTGGGCAGCTCCTGTGGCAGGCAGATACGCTGCGGTTGGTGGAAGGTTCGGTGCGCGACGAGTGGAGCCAGGTGGTGCTTGCCCGATTCCCTCGGGCGGCCGAATTTGTCCAGATGATCACCAGCAGCCAATATCGCCAGATCAGTTCTGCGAACCCGGTTGAGCGGGTTGTCGTCGGCATTCGAGAGGCACCGGACAACTTTGCGCAGAATGCGCCAATAGTGCTTTATTTGTTTCAACTCGATGAGGTGGCTGCAAACGAATTCCAACTGATGACCCAGAAGATGCTCAATCTTGATCAGTACGGTGGCCTGGTCGTCTGGGAAACAGAGATATCCGTGCTCGAAGGGGAAGTCGAGAACTGGGACCGGTTGATTGCATTGCAGTTCGCAACGATCGAGCGGGCAGAATCCTGGCTTAGAGATCCGGCCAGTGTTACCGAGCGTGCCATCGCGAGGCGAAACATGCAGCAGGTGGTGATCTTATTGCTCCACAGCAATCAGTAATGCAAGTGAGTACTCAATTTCTGGGCAGGCTAGAGTCCGGAAGAGTGACGGCGGACCCAGAACAATCCGACTAATCCAAAAGCCATGACACCGAGAGTGGATAGATCCTGCTCTGATTGATCGAAAGGAGTGGCGGGTAACGACCCTTCAAGCTCGCCACCCGCCGGGTCTTCGTATGTTGACCCCATCGCCGTTGTGCCTGATAAGGAGGTTTTGGCGTATACGGCTGTTTTTATCACCTCAGGGTCGACCGCTGACGCAGTAACCTCAGCGGTGGTTGCGGATGCCCATAACGCAGTTCCCAGAAAAAAGATGATTAGCGGTGTGGATTTCACTTGTTCTCTTGCAGCCATCGATTCGAGTACGTGATGAAGTGTATTGAAGGAGGTTGCGCTATGCAGCGCGATACTTGTATGAAATGTAAGAAATTGTTAGTGGCGTTGGTGTGCATCCGTGGCGGCAGCCCCGGCGCCCTGTGCCGATCCGGCTTACCGGGCTTTCGACTTCTGGCTGGGTAAGTGGGACGTGCACTTAGCAGATGGTCAAACTGCTGGTACCAATCACATTACCTCGGCACAGCAGGGCTGCTTGCTTATGGAAAACTGGCAGGGTGCCCAGGGAAGCACCGGCACCAGTATGAACTTCTATGACCCCGTAGCGGGCCAGTGGCAACAGATCTGGGTGTCTCCCGGTGTGATTATCGACATAGGTGGCACCCTGGTTGATGGCAGCATGGTCCTCGAAGGTCTGATCACCTACACCGGCACAAACGAACACTTTCCCTTCAAGGGCATCTGGACGCTCCTCGATGATGGGCGAGTCCGCCAGTTCTTCGAGGAATCCCGCGAACCGGGCCAATGGAAACCTTGGTTTGAAGGCTTCTATACCCGGATTGCCGAAGGGATGTCGTCCTCGGAAGACACCGCGCTCGACAATCCAGCCTCATTTTGATTTCATCAGTGGTATTGCTTTCGGGTTTTCGGGGGACGATTCAACATGCCAATGATCCTTAATGAAGAGCAGAACATGCTCAAGGACACCGCCAAAGATTTCTGTACCAACAGCACGCCTATCGACCGGCTGCGTAAGCTGCGCGATGAGGACAATCCAGATGGGTTCGATCGCGATACGTGGGCTGCCATGGTCGAACTCGGTTGGGCGGGAATTCCGTTTCCCGAGGAGCATGGCGGGCTGGCGTTTGGATACAAAGGTTTAGGGGTGGTGACCGAAGAAACCGGCCGTACCCTGGCAGCGAGCCCACTGTACGCCACGGTTTGGGTTGCCGGTACCGCCATCAACATCGGTGGCAGCGATGCGCAGAAAAGCGAGTTGCTGCCGAAGATCGCGGGGGGTGAACTGCTGATGACCCTGGCGCTGGAGGAGTCCCACCGTCACAACCCATATGGAATAGCGATGACGGCAGAAGCCTCGGGTGATGGTTTTACCCTCAACGGCGCTAAAACCTTCGTTTTGGATGGTCATGTGGCCGATAAACTCATCGTTGCGGCACGGACATCGGGCGCTGCTGGAGACCGCGACGGCATTACCCTGTTCATAGTGGATCGAACTGCAACTGGCGTGGAAGTAAACCGCACCAGAATGGCGGATTCCCGGAATGCCGCGAACCTCGTCTGCAAAGACGTCAGTGTTGCGAAAGAGGCGGTACTTGGCGTTAAAGACAACGGTGCTGACGTGTTGGACCCTACCCTCGATATTGCAAGAATCGGCATCGCCTCGGAAATGCTGGGTTCGCTGCAGGAGTGTTTTGAGCGCACGATCCAATACCTGAAAGAGCGAGAACAGTTTGGTGTGCCGATCGGGTCATTCCAGGCGCTGAAACATAGAGCTGCAGACATGTTTTGCGAGGTGGAGCTGTCGAAATCCTGTGTGCTCGAAGCGCTCACGGCTTTGGATGAACAGCGCGATAGTGAGGAAATAGCGAAGTTGGCCAGCCTCACTAAGGCAAAGGTTGGCGAGACCTATCATCTGGTTTCCCGCGAAGGTATCCAGATGCACGGTGGCATCGGCATGACGGATGAGTTCGACATCGGTTTCTTCATCAAACGCGCAGCGGTGAGCGAGCAGACCTTTGGCGATGTGAACTTTCACCGCAACCGTTACGGTGAACTCGAAGGTTACTGATATCTGCACGGGGTAGGGGTGGTTATTTTTTGACTACCCCTATGCTTTCTTTGTCCGTCAACGGGTCGATCGTACCCACTCGTAAAACTCATCCACCACATCCTCAGGCAGGGGATTAGCAATCATGCCGATGGTCTTGGCGACGTTTTCCTGATCAAAAAGGAACGCTCTCATCACGTGATCCGGATACTCGCTGAGCGGCAAGCCATAGCCACCCTGAGGTTTCGCGGTTAATGCATCGAGGTGATACGCGCGGGCGGTTTTCGTGCCAATGGGGTGACAGTAAACGCACTTGTTCTCGTGGGTGATTATCCGTTGGATCGTATGGGAATAAGCTTTGAGTTCAGCGAGTGGGTTTTCATGAGAGAAGGCGATGCCGTCGAGTGAGAGCGCCGAGCGCAGGAGCAGCGGGATGTTGAGGTCGTCAGGGACGGGTTTGCGAAAATGGAGTACGGGCCCAAGTGTCCGAGCAGAGATCTCCTGTACGTCATCCTCCCACGTGTTCATCTTGTTCGTTCGATAAAACCAGACGAAGCGGTACATGTTCGGCTCATCGTCGACCCCAACGATAATGATGGGTTCGTACGCTGCGTATTGTTCGAGGTCCAGGAAGTACTGTTGACCACGGCGATTAGCCAGCGTCAGATAGCGAGTGCCGGGTGCTGTGCGATCCCTGAATTTGAGCAAGTCGAATGCGAGGTAGTTGTCGAACTTCCACTGTTTGAGTTCATGAAGACGCTTGCGGAAGAAATAGCGAAATATTGCTTCCACGTCGGAACTCAGCCGATAGGACTTGAGGAGGTCGAAGTGGCTGCGCAACGGCTGATTGTCGAAAGGGGGTGAACGCCACGCCAGGTATGCATCGAGCAGCGCCATGAATTCTACTCGGGAAGAGGGTAATCCGAAAAAATGCAGAATGATGTCCTGGGTCATGCGGCCCATAATTGAGCTGCGCAGTTCGCCTTTGGGTACAAACATGAAGGTGGCTGGTACTCCCCGTTTACTCAACAGGGTCGCTGTCCGCCGGGACTGATAGACGAGATCATCGTCTGTCGCCTCTTCCGCCAGGACAAGCCGTTTGGGCCGTCTACCTGTCGGTCGAATTGACAGCTCCGACACATCGGCCCCGAATAGAATGACAACGGAAATTTTGTCAAGCGCCTCGGTGGTATAGAGATTCAACAACTGCGTGGTAAACGAGCTGTCTACGAACAATTAGTTGGCACCTTCGTTGTCGGCAAGCGCGTTGTTCAGACATTGTATTACTTTCGATTTGCAGGACAATCGCTTGGTGGCGAAACCCTGTTGACGCCACTGATCGAGTTGGCGCTCGGAAGGCATGCCTAGCCACG
>SMUZ01075812.1_pt1 | contig 12764 bp, 13 predicted proteins | sample 2456421 | NCBI WGS metagenome assembly SMUZ01 (sample SAMN11095932, study PRJNA526329) | marine sediment metagenome | biome: Marine sediment; feature: Surficial sediment; material: Deep marine sediment; isolation source: Hadal surficial sediment | place: Pacific Ocean | collected 2014-11 | depth... | reverse complement strand
GTACAGATAGCCGGTTTGTAAACGGCGCAGAACGCCGGCCAGGCGGACCACCGAGTTAGCCGTTCCGTTAACCATGATCCCGTCGATAAGAAAGGCATCGCCCTTTTCTGAAAACAGTGTGCCAATCCGACGACCACCGCCGGCGAAGCCACGAATCCACAGATCGTCGAAGAAGTATTTTTGATCGAGCAGCGTGTGGATACCCGACAAATGATCTTTGATCATTTCCGGAATGTCCGGTCGCCGCAGATACAGGAACCACGCAGTTATCAGGCCGCCCAGCGCGAGGTACAGCACAGGCGTCTGGTAAGAGTGTTGCAGCAACCCTAAGCCACCGTGCCAGGCCTCGCCCATTTGCGCGAGCACGTCGCGACTGTGGTCAACGAAGATTGCGTCGCCGAAGTAACCCTCGAATAACACGGGCGATACCGTGTACCAGCCAATAATTGCCGATGGGATTGCCAGCAGCACCAGCGGAATTGTTACGACCCACGGTGTCTCGTGCAGGTGTGACTTTGTCTTGGCGTCCATGCGCTCTTCGCCGTGAAAAACCAGGAAGAACATACGGAAGGTATACAGCGCTGTGATAAACACGCCGAGCAACACGCTCAGGTAAGCAATCCAGTAAATCCATTGGTCGGTTTGCTGCCAATGAGAGTCTTTGACGGCTTCGATCAGCAGATCCTTGGAAAAGAAACCGGCCGTGCCCGGAAAACCGATCAATGCGAGCGAACCAATCAACGCCGTCCAATAGGTGATCGGCATGTACTTGCGAATGCCACCCATCTTGCGAATGTCCTGCTCGTGATGCATCGCGATGATGACCGAACCTGCAGCGAGGAAGAGCAATGCCTTGAAGAACGCATGCGTCATCAGATGGAAGATCGCGGCACTGTAGGCAGACGCACCGAGTGCGACGGTCATGTAGCCAAGCTGTGACAATGTTGAGTATGCGATGACACGCTTGATGTCGTTCTGCACGATGCCCAGCAAGCCCATGAAGAATGCCGTGAACGAGCCGATGAGTATAACGACCCCGAGGGCCGTGACGCTGAGCTCAAACAGCGGCGACATGCGCGCGACCATGAAGATGCCGGCCGTGACCATCGTGGCAGCATGAATTAATGCCGATATCGGGGTTGGGCCTTCCATGGAGTCTGGCAGCCACACGTGCAATGGCACTTGCGCCGACTTGCCCATCGCGCCAATGAACAACAGGATGCATATAACGCTCATTGCATTCCACGGCGTACCCGGAATGACTTCGATACTTTGATCGGCGATTGATTCTGCTTGCGCGAACACCTCGACGTAGTCGAGTGAATTCGTGAACATCACAATGCCGGCGATGCCGAGGATAAATCCGAAATCGCCAACACGATTGACGAGGAATGCTTTGAGGTTCGCGAATATCGCTGTTTCTCTCTTGAACCAGAATCCGATCAGGAGATAGGACACCAGGCCCACGGCCTCCCAGCCGAAGAACAGCTGCAGGAAGTTGTTCGACATGACGAGCATGAGCATTGAAAACGTGAACAACGAGATATAACTGAAAAAACGCTGGTAGCCCGGGTCGTCCTTCATGTACCCGACCGTATACACATGCACCATAAACGATACGAAGGTCACGACGACCATCATCAGCGCCGTCAGGCGATCGACGAGAAAGCCAATCTCCATACGCAAGCCATCTGTCACAGCCCATGTGTACAGGTAAATATTCTCGGCAACGGCCCCGCCCCACAGCATCTGGTACATCACATAAAAGGACAGTACGCAGGACAGGCCCACACCCAGAATCGTGACCCAATGCGAAGCAGCCCTGCCGAGTCGCTTGCCGAACAAGCCTGCGGCAATTGCTGCCAACAAGGGCGCAAGAACGATTGTGAGGTAGTAATCAATCATCCGCGGCTAGCCCTTTAAGATGTTGAGTTCTTCGACGTCGATTGAACGTCGGTTACGGAACAGGACGACAAGAATTGCGAGCCCGATCGCCGCTTCGGCTGCCGCGACCGTCAGTATGAAGAACACAAATATCTGGCCCGTCTCATCACCCAGAAAACGCGAGAATGCGATGAAGTTAAAGTTGACTGCGAGCAACATGAGCTCGATACACATGAGTATCAGGATAAGGTTGCGGCGATTGATGATGATGCCCGCGATACTCAGTACGAATAACATCGCCGACAGCGTCAGATAATGCTGCAGCCCGATCATAATTTCTTCTCCGATTTCATCTTGACTATTCGGACTCGATCCTTCGCGCGTACCGCTACCTGAGCCGCGATATTCTGCAATTTAAGGCCCGGACGCTTGCGCATCGTCAGCGTAATCGCTGCGACGATCGCAAGTAACAAAATGACGGCTGCAATTTCGAATGCGTAGACGTGTTCCGTGTAGAGAACGGCGCCCAATGCTTTCGTATTGTCGTATCCCTCGGGATTGGTGCTGAAAATCCCGGGAATCGCAGCGCTTGAACTCTTGTACCAAATCAGCTGGATCAGCTGCACGACCATGACTAACGCAATTCCGATCGCGACGGGTGCGAAACGTGTGAGTCCACGTTTCGCGGATTCGACATTGACGTCCAGCATCATGACGACAAACAGGAACAGCACCATGACCGCGCCGACGTAAACAAGCACGAGCACGATCGCGAGGAATTCTGCTTCGGCCATCAGCCACAAGGCCGCAGCCTGAAAAAACGTCAGCACCAGGAACATCACGGCATGCACCGGGTTACGCGAAAACACAACGCCCAATGCCGCGCCGATCAGCATGGCTGCAAATGCATAAAATAAAATGGCCTGAAAAAGCATCTCTTTCCCTACTGGTAAGGCGCGTCCGCCGCCTTATCTGCCGCTATCATTGCTTCGTACTTATCACCTACCGCGAGCAATTTGTCCTTGGTCATGATGTTCTCGCCCGGCGCTTCCATGTGGTATTCAAGGATGCGCGTTTCGACGATGGCATCTACGGGACAAGCCTCTTCACAGAAGCCGCAGTAAATACATTTGAATAAATCGATGTCGTAGCGCGATGTGCGACGGGTTCCGTCTTCACCTACCTCCGACTCGATCGTTATCGCCAGTGCCGGACAGACAGCCTCGCAAAGCTTGCAGGCGATACAACGCTCTTCGCCGTTGGGATAACGCCGCAACGCGTGCAAACCGCGGAAGCGATAAGACTGTGGTGTTTTCTCTTCGGGATAATTGATCGTGACGCTCTTCTTGAAGAAGGTTCGCAAGGTCACAGACAGCCCGCGCAGGAGCTCCCAAAGTAAAAATGTTTTTATGTAACTGATCGCTTTATTCATAACAAAACCTGCCGTTAGGCGCCCAGACCCGACCAGGGACCAACCCGTAGCCAGGCCATAACGCCCTCAACGCCGATCCAGATAATGGTGATGGGAATGAATATCTTCCAACCCAGGCGCATGATCTGGTCATAGCGGTAACGCGGGAACGTCGCGCGATACCAGAAGAATGAGTACATGAAGAAACAGATCTTCGCGAACAACCAGCCGAAACTGGGCGCCGCCATAAACGCGAGCGGCGTCGCTTGCAAGAACGTCCAGCCTTCAAACGGAGATGCCCAGCCACCGAGGAAAAACACCGAAACCAAGGCTGAAATCAGCACCATGTTCGCGTATTCGGCCAGGAAAAACATCGCAAACGCGACACCCGAGTACTCAACGTGAAAACCGGCAACGATTTCCGACTCGCCCTCTGCCACGTCGAAGGGTGCTCGATTGGTCTCAGCGACCCCTGAAATCCAGTACACGATAAACAGAGGGAAAAGCGGTATCCAGAACCACTGACTGACCCCACCGGCCTGCGCTTCGACAATTACGCCCAGATTCAGACTGCCGCCGGCCATCAGTACGCCGACCAACGCAAATCCCATCGCGATCTCGTAGGCAACAATTTGCGCACCGGTGCGCATGGCGCCGAGGAACGCATACTTGGAGTTGGTCGCCCAACCCGCGAGGATCACGCCGTAGACACCCACCGATGTGAGCGCCAAAACGTATAAAAGACCCGCATTGATATCTGCGATCACGAAACCCGGATGCAGCGGCATCACGGCCCAGGCCGCAAGCGCCGGCGTCAGCGACAACAACGGTGCAATCACAAACAGGAACTTGTTCGACTTGGCCGGAATAACAACTTCTTTGATTACGAGCTTAATAACATCGGCGAACGGCTGTCCGAGACCAAGCGGTCCAACCCGGTTAGGCCCAACACGATTTTGCATGCGGCCAATCACCTTGCGCTCGAAGTAGGTCGAAAATGCGACGACGAGAATGACACTGATCATGACGAACAGAATCTTCCAGGTCGTTATCGTGAGGTATTGAACCAGCGGCGGCAGCGAATTCCAGATATCCTGCACAAACTGCGGCACGAGCTTTTGCAGAAAACCGAGCATCAGTCAGTGTTCCCCGCTGCGCGTCGCGCTTCTGGCGTGAGCTGCAGTGCATGCGCACGCCGCACAAGGCCGTCGCCGGAATACAGCGGCGTATCGATTTCCGCGTCCGGCGCATCCTCACCATCAGGCTTCGCGATCTTGCCTTTGCCGGCATACTGATTGCTTGGCGTCACATCGCCCAGTTGCTCGACTAACTCGTCGCGCACGTCTTCACTTGTCACGTAATCAAAGCCGTCCGCATCGACGAGGTTGCCAATGACTCGCAACACTTTCCAGGCGGGTCGTGCCTGCCCGATTGGGGTCGCGATACCAGCAAAACTCTGCCAGGTCCCTGCGACGTTGACATAAGTACCGGAGGTCTCGGCGAATGTACCGATCGGCAATAACAAGTCCGCCGATTTGAGCAAGGCAGCGGACACAAACGGTGTAAGCGCGATGACATAGGCTTGCTTTGACAATTTGGCGACGGCGTTCTCGGTCGCGTGGATATCGGCGTCCGGCTCTATATTGACCAGTACAACGACATCAAGTGATGCATCAATCATTGCTGCGGCATCCAGGCCCGTACTCGAACGTGGCTGGCCGCCTTGCGCGCGATGCGGCAGCAGTCCGGCCAGTTGAGCCCCGGCACTGTTCGCACCCTCCGAGACATTGCCCAGTTTGGCGCCCGTTAGTTCGGCGATTGCCGCCGCCAGCGCACGTACGGCCGAATAAGCCGCATGCCGGCCCGCAATATTGCCGAGCAGTATCAGCGCATCATCTGCGCCGGACAGCGATTTGGCGATTGCATTGTGACCTGCATCGGCTTTTACGCCCGTGCAAATATCGGCGACCGACGCGGGCAATTTCTTGCCGTTCGCCGCAGCCACGGCGACTCCAGCCAGTAATTCTGCAATACCGGTGCCTGACAGGCTCGTCGCCACGTCGAAAAATACTTCGTATTCGCGGCTATTCGCAAAACTGACATCGGCACCCGCAAGCGCCGCTTTGCGAAGGCGATGCGCCAGGATCGGTGCTTCGTGCCGAATATTCGAACCGACAACGAAGATCGAATTCTGTGTTTCGAGGTCGGCGATGTCGCAGCCAAGCCACGTGTAAACCGGGTCATTAGCCTGGTCCGAAAAATCGCGGCGTGAAATCCGATGATCGAGATTATTCGTACCGAGGTGGTCGGCAAGTCTCACAACAAGATGCGCTTCTTCAACCGTCACACTTGGCGACGCCAGGAACGCAATCTTGTCAGCCTCAGCCCTTTGCAACACGTCTGCCGCTTTGGACAACGCATCCTCCCATTCGATCTCACGCCATTCGCCACTCACCTTGATACGCGGCGTTTCGAGGCGGTCACCGGAGTAAATAGCTTCGTAGCTGAATCGGTCCCGGTCTGAGATCCAGGTCTCGTTGATGCTCTCGTTTTCACGCGGTACGACGCGTTTAACGGTGCCGCGCAAAACATGCGCATACATGTTCGAGCCAACACAATCGTGCGGCGAAACGGTCGCGACCTGAGTCATTTCCCAGGCACGCGCACTGTATCGGTAGGGTTTGTTATTCAGCGCACCGACCGGACACAGATCGATAATGTTTGCCGACATCTCGTGATCGACACTGTTCTCGATGTAAGTGCCGATCTCCATGTTTTCGCCGCGACCGACCGTACCCATCTGCGGCATGCCGGCAACTTCCTCACCAAAGCGCACGCAACGCGTGCAATGGATGCAACGCGTCATGTCTGTCGAGATGAGCGGGCCAATATCCTTGTCCTTGACGACGCGTTTACCATCGTTGTACCGAGACACGTCCCGGCCATAGCCGATCGCCAGATCCTGCAATTCGCACTCACCACCCTGGTCGCAAATCGGGCAGTCCAGCGGATGATTGATCAGCAGGAATTCCATCGTCGCTCTCTGCGCCGCGATGGCTTTCGGCGAACGCGTGAAAATCTTCATACCCTCGCCAACCGGCGTCGCACAAGCCGGCATGGGCTTCGGCGCTTTCTCCACCTCGACGAGGCACATGCGGCAATTCGCGGCGATGCTCAGCTTCTCGTGGTAGCAAAAACGTGGGATATAGACGCCGATCTTGTCGGTCACCTCCATGACCATTTGGCCTCTTCGAGCCTCGACCGGCTTGCCGTCAATTTCAATATTTACGATGTCATCTGTCATAACAGCTTACGCGGCCGCGGCCGTTACGCCATCGACGACACTGCGTCCATGGTGCTCAATCATGTATTCAAATTCGTGGATGAAGTGTTGCAGGAAACTCTGCACGGGCCATGCAGCAGCATCGCCCAAGGCACAAATCGTGTGCCCTTCAATCTTGTTCGCGACGTCGAGCAAACGAGCTAGGTCTTCTTTTTTGCCCTGGCCGTCCACAATGCGCGTCAGCATGCGGTACAACCAGCCGGTGCCTTCGCGACAGGGCGTGCATTGCCCGCAGGACTCTGCCATGTAAAACCGCGCGATCCGGCGCAGCATTTTAACCATGCAAGTCGTCTCGTCCATGACAATGACGGCACCCGTGCCAAACGACGAACCCGCCTCTTGCAAAGAGGTGTAGTCCATCGTGCACTCCATGATGACATCGGCCGGCAATACCCGGCATGACGAACCACCCGGAATAACGGCCTTTAACTTGCGACCGCCCAACATGCCGCCACACAGTTCCAGCAGTTCTTTAAAACTAACACCCATCGGCAATTCGAAATTGCCGGGTTTTTCGATGTGACCGGACACTGAAAACAATGCCGTACCGCCGGAATTCTCCGGCCCCAGGCCTGCAAACCAGGATGCGCCCTTATTGAGAATCATTGGCACGCTGGCAAGGCTCTGGGTGTTGTTAATCGTTGTCGGCTTGCCGTAGAGACCGTAGTTAGCCGGGAACGGCGGCTTGAACCGCGGCTTACCCTGCTTGCCCTCCAGTGACTCGAGCAGCGCCGTTTCTTCACCGCAGATATACGCGCCCGCGCCGATAAAGGTGTACAGGTCGAAGTCTATTCCGGAGTCCTTAATATTCTTGCCAAGAAGACCCGCGTCGTAGGCCTCTTTAAGCGCCGCTTCGAAACGCGGCACGGGTTCATCAATGAACTCGCCGCGAATGTAATTGTAGCCAACCGTCGCGCCCATCGCATAAGCGGCAATCGCCATACCTTCGATCAGCGCGTGCGGGTTGTATCGCAGGATCTCGCGATCATGACAAGTGCCTGGCTCCGACTCATCTGAATTGCAAACTATGTACTTTTGACCAGCCGTCTTCGGCATGAAACTCCACTTGAGGCCCGTCGGGAAGCCCGCACCACCACGGCCACGCAAGCCGGATGCCTTCACTACGTCAACAACCTGCTCAGCTGTCATCTTGCCGTCAAGAATCTTGCGCCAGGACTTGTAACCGTCGAGCTGCTCATAGGTCTTTAGCGTATGCGGCTCGTCTGCCGAAAACGTATTGAAGCAAACCAGATTCTGTTGTAAAGCCATCAGTCCAACTCGTCCAGTATCTTGTCGACCTGCGCTGTTGTCAGGTTCTCGTGATACTTGTGATCGACCATCATCATCGGCGCACCGCAGCAAGCTGCCAGACACTCTTCTTCGCGCTTGAGATAGATGCGGCCATCGGCCGTGCTCTCGCCCGTCTTGATGCCGAGTTTTTTCTCGACGTGTTCAACAAGGTCGTCCGCGCCGCGCAGCATGCAGGATATATTTGTGCAAATAGCGACGTTGTGGCGACCAACCGGCTTGGTTTGGAACATTGAATAGAAGGTCGCGACCTCGTAAACCTGAATAGTCGGCAAGTCGAGGTACGCCGCAACGGCATTCATCTGTTCCGCCGTGAGGTAGCCTGCGTTTTCGTGCTGCACCGCGTGCAAGGCCGAAAGTACGGCCGAACGCCTGCGGTCTTCCGGAAAACGGGCTTTCCAGTGTTCAATTTCGTCTTTGACGTGAGCAGATAGTTCGATTGCGTCGCTCATCGATCTACCTCGCCAAATACGATGTCCTGCGTGCCTATCACGGCAACCACGTCCGCCAGCATGTGTCCCTCGACCATTTCCGCCATTGCGGACAAGTGTGCAAAGCCCGGCGCGCGAATTTTCATCCTGTAGGGCTTGTTCGCCCCGTCGGATATCAGGTAGACAGCAAACTCGCCTTTCGGATGCTCGATCGCAGCATAGGCTTCGCCGGCGGGCACACAATAGCCTTCGGTAAATAATTTGAAATGATGAATCAACGACTCCATGTCATCTTTCATCTCCACGCGGCTCGGCGGCGTAACCTTGTAATCGTCAACCATGACCGGGCCTGGGTTTTCCCGCAGCCATTGAACGCATTGCTGAATAATTCGATTGGACTGCCGCATCTCCTCGACACGCACCAGGTAGCGGTCATAACAATCGCCATTCACGCCCACGGGAATATCGAAATCCATGCGGTCATACACTTCGTAGGGCTGCTTCTTGCGAAGATCCCATTCGACGCCGGAGCCGCGCAGCATCGGTCCCGAGAAACCCAGTTGCATCGCACGTTCGGGTGATACAACAGCGATGTTCACTGTGCGCTGCTTCCAGATTCGATTGTCTGTCAGCAATGTTTCGTACTCGTCAACGCAACCCGGAAACTTGTCGGTAAATGCCTCGATGAAATCGAGGACCGATCCCTCACGCGCTGCATTGAGCCGCGCCAGGTCCTTCTTGCTGCGAAACTTCGATTCCTGATATTTCGGCATCGTATCGGGCAGGTCGCGATAAACACCACCCGGACGGTAATAGGTAGCATGCATGCGCGTGCCGGATACTGCTTCGTACAGGTCCATGATGTCTTCGCGCTCACGGAAGCAATACAGGAATATCGTCATCGCGCCGATATCGAGACCGTGCGCACCCAACCACATCAGGTGATTAAGAATTCGCGTGACCTCATCGAACATGACGCGAATGTATTGCGCGCGCTCCGGCACTTCGACTCCCAGCAGTTTTTCGATCGCCAGAACGTAGCCATGCTCGTTGCACATCATCGACACATAATCGAGTCGATCCATGTAGCCGATGCTCTGGTTGAACGGTTTGGACTCGGCGAGCTTCTCGGTCGCGCGATGCAGTAAGCCGATGTGCGGGTCTGCCTTCTGAATAACCTCGCCATCCATCTCCAGCACGAGGCGCAAGACGCCGTGCGCCGCAGGATGTTGCGGGCCGAAATTCATTGTGAAATTCTGGATCTCAGCCATCAGTACGATCCTTCAGATCCGCGGAGTAGCGATTGTCATCGCGAATAACACGCGGCACGAGCGTGCGTGGCTCGATGCTGACGGGCTGATAGGCCACTCTGCCTTTGTCGGCGTCGTAAATCACTTCGACGTTGCCTATCAGCGGGAAGTCCTTGCGAAACGGGTGCCCTATAAAGCCGTAGTCCGTCAGAATTCTGCGCAAGTCCGGATGACCCTCGAAGAGAATCCCGAACAGGTCGAACGCCTCGCGCTCGAACCAGTTCGCGCCATTCCAGATATCGACAACCGACCTGACAATCGGTGGGTTTTCTGTGCCCGTAAACACGCGCAGGCGCAGTCGAAAATTATGCTGCAGCGACAAGAGGTGATAGACGACCGCAAAACGGCGACCATCGAACTCGTCCGACTCGTCGAGAATGACGGGCATCATCTCGACTCCCCGGCTGAAACCCGTGCCGGACGCATCGCTGGTATTCCACTCGTCCATTCCGAAATGGAGATAGTCGACACCGCAGACGTCCATGAGCATCTCAAAACCAAAATCAGCCTCGTTACGCAGCGCCGTCGCGATTTCAATCAGATCGCCTTTCGCAAGCTCATAAGTCAGCTCGCCGCACGTTGATGGAACGCGCTTCATTTGCTCCCCGAACCGCTCGTCGATTCGAGCGGCCAGTTTTTCGTAACGATCACTCATGTCTGAATTGCTTACCTGGCTATTGTGCTCGTGCGGCGTATTTTATTCTGTAGTTGAATGAGCCCGTAAATAAGGGCTTCTGCCGTCGGTGGGCAGCCCGGAACATAAACATCCACTGGCACGATGCGATCACAACCGCGAACGACGGCATAGGAATAGTGGTAGTAGCCGCCGCCGTTGGCGCAGGAGCCCATCGAGACGACCCAACGCGGCTCTGGCATCTGGTCGTAAACCTTGCGCAGCGGCGGAGCCATCTTGTTGGTCAACGTGCCGGCGACGATCATGCAGTCCGATTGCCGCGGACTCGGCCGGAATATGATGCCGAAACGATCGAGATCGTAACGCGACGCGCCCGCCTGCATCATCTCAACGGCACAGCAGGCAAGACCGAAGGTCATCGGCCAGAGCGACCCTGTGCGGGCCCAGTTCATAACCGCATCAACGCTGGTTACGACAAAGCCTTTTTTCTGCAGGCTGCCGCCCGCTGCGGCGCTGTCTTCCACCTTGGCCTCTAATCCCATTCGAGGCCACCTTTCTTCCATTCGTAAATAAAGCCAACGACCAGCAAGGCCAGGAAAACACCCATCGCAAGCAGGCCGAATGTTCCCACCGTATCGAGCGACACTGCCCAGGGGAACAGGAATGCGATTTCCAGATCGAAAATAATGAACAGGATGGCGACAAGGTAATAGCGCACATCAAATTTCATGCGCGAATCGTCGAATGGCTCGAAACCGCACTCGTAAGGCGAGAGCTTTTCATCGGTCTTGCTACCGCTGCCGATGAGGAAACCGAGCCCCAAAAGGACCAATCCGATCCCGGTCGCGACACCAAGAAAAATCAGAACGGGTATGTATTCTTGTAGCATTTTGCCTGCTTAAACGACGCAGAATGCGCCTCGAATTTCAGTGCAATATTGTAAAAGAAATTGGTGCTCTGAGCGAGACTCGAACTCGCACGGCTTTCGCCACTGCCCCCTCAAGACAGCGTGTCTACCAATTCCACCACCAGAGCCTTTGCTAAACCTATAAAAACCGAGGGATTATTCATCTTCCGGGATGACCGGGAGGTCGTCTTCAATCGCGGCCTCTGCTTCCTCAGGCAGCTCTACGTCAAGTGAGGGCAATTCATCCGCAGAAGTACCGCCCACGGGCGCTGTATCGCCATCGGCCGGGCCCGCGTCGATTGAAGTCTCAACGGGCTCAGAGCCCTCAAGCAGACTGCTCGGCCCTTCAGCGCGCTGGCTGCTCATGTAGGCCAGGGTCAGGCTGCTGGCAAAAAACGCCGTCGCCAGAATCGCTGTGGCCCGCGAGAAAAAGCTCGACGAACCGCGTGAACCAAATACCGTGCCCGAAGCACCCGCGCCGAACGCAGCGCCCGCATCGGCGCCTTTGCCGCGTTGCATGAGCACGAGAATAATGATGAGCAACGCAAGCAGCGTGTGCCCGATCAGAACGGTTTTTTGAATCGTATCCATTAAGACCTCAAAGTGTGGCAGCTGCCTCGACTATGGCGAGAAAATCAGCTGCTTTCAGCGACGCACCACCAATCAGTCCGCCGTCGATATCGGGCATGCCAAACAAACCCGCCGCATTGTCGCCCTTCACGCTGCCGCCGTACAGTATCTGTACGCCAGCGGCAACGTCCGCGTCCTGCGCCTCGAGTACAACGCGAATAAATCGGTGTACGTCCTGCGCCTGGTCAGGCGTCGCGGTCATTCCTGTTCCAATCGCCCACACTGGTTCATAGGCAATCACGGCCGACGCAATCGCGCCGATACCGCTGTTATCAACCACCGCGGCCAACTGCTCGTTGATCACGGCCTCTGTATTTCCTGCCTCGCGTTGTTGCAGCGTCTCGCCAACACACAAGACCGGCGTTATTCCTGCGGCCAGCGCCGCGGCAAATTTCGCAGCGACCTGCTCACTCGTCTCACCGTACAACGCCCGACGCTCCGAATGCCCCACCAGGGCATACGTGCAGCCCATCTCCTGCAGCATTGCAGGCGACGTTTCGCCAGTATGGGCACCAGACGGATGCTCCGAGACATTCTGCGCCCCCAGCTGCACGTCACTGCCTGCAATCTGCTCGCGGACGGCGGCCAAATACGGAAACGGCGGACAAACCAGTACGTCTGGCTTTGCGGCACTGTCGGCAATCCCTGACAGACCTGAAATGATGCCGCCGATCAGCTCGCTATTCGCGGCTGAGTCGCCATTCATTTTCCAGTTGCCGGCAACCAGAATCTTACGCATATCGGCTATTCCACAGGTCTAACGGCGCGCAAGGATACCGAGGCTCTGCGCGCAAAGCAACGCGTATTTATACGATTTTCAGCCCTTGGCAACGACTATGCAGAGGCCGCAGCGACGACGTCTGCGAGCCTTTTCGCCACGTCATCCACGACTTGCTTATCCTGCCC
>SMUZ01015923.1_pt1 | contig 12764 bp, 7 predicted proteins | sample 2456421 | NCBI WGS metagenome assembly SMUZ01 (sample SAMN11095932, study PRJNA526329) | marine sediment metagenome | biome: Marine sediment; feature: Surficial sediment; material: Deep marine sediment; isolation source: Hadal surficial sediment | place: Pacific Ocean | collected 2014-11 | depth 0-1... | reverse complement strand
GTTCCGGTCGAGCACATACGGATTGCGGCACTGCCCGCCGCGCCCGCTCCAGCCGCTCGAGGAGCGGGTCGAGCGAAAGTTCGCCCACTCGCTCAGGTTCGCCTTGCCAAGCAGCACCGCCCCCGCCGCACGCAACCGAGCGGCCACACCGGAGTCCTCGGGTGGCACCCAGCCGCTCAGCGCCAGCGAGCCGGCGGTGGTCGTCATCCGGTCGGCGGTGTCGATGTTGTCCTTCAGCAGGACCGGCACACCGTGCAGCGGGCCGCGCGGCCCCTGTGCCCGACGCTCGCGGTCGAGCTCGTCGGCGATGGCGAGGGCATCCGGGTTCGCCTCGAGCACGGCACGCAACGCCGGCCCCTGAAGATTGAGCTGCTCGATGCGAGCCAGATAGGCCTCGGTGACCGACCGGGCGGTCCACTCGCCGGTCGTCATCCTCTCCTGCAAGCCGGCGAGGGTGGTCTCTTCGAGAGCGAACTCGTCGACCACGGTCGCCGCGGCCGGGGCCGCCGGCTCGGGCGACGGCGCCGGCCCGCAGGCGATCGGTCCGGCGACCACCAGCGCGCCGCCGACCGCCGACGAGCGCAAGAAGTCGCGCCGGGACACACCGGGGCTCGTTGTTGACTGCAGGCTTGCCCGCAAGCGGCTGTGGGCTCTGGGCGTTGGGTGTTGGGCGCTCACGGCTGTCTCCCTACGGCACGGTTATCAGCATCGGCACGACCGTCTCGCCCCAGTGCAGACGCAGCTCGGTCTCCTTCCCCTCGACCATCGGAAAGTAGTACGCCAGCGTCTCGAGATAGTCGCCACGTTGCGGCGTGATGGTGAGGCGGAGCGCATCCTGGTCCTCGCCCGGATACGGTGTGTGATACACGTCGGCGGCGTTGCTGAAGATCACCGTCCAGTCACCGGGCCGGGGAATGGCCCAGATCGAGTAGCTGCCGGCCGCCAGCGGCTGCCCGTTCACCGTCACGTCGCGGCTGAACGACACCGCGGTCGCATCGTTCGCGCCCGGATTCCAGACCTCGTCGTAGGCGACGATGCCGCCGAACAGTTCGCGTCCACGGGCGACCGGTCGGTCATACACCACCTCGATGTCGGTGTTCGCCACGCGCTGGAAGACGGACCCGCTCTGGCTCTTCTGCACGTCGTCGGGGGCGAGGATCGGAAGGTCGTCGCTCGGCTGCACGCCCCGGGCACCCGGTCGCTCGCCGATCGCCTGCGTCGAGGGCGCCGCGGCGTCGCCACCACACGCACCCAACAGACAAGAGATCAGCACACCGGCCGAGGCGGTCAGGGTCCTCAGCGTTCGTCTCGTCATCTCTCCTCCTACGGATGTCAGCGTACATCGGCGTAATGGGAACCGACGGGCGTGCTCCCAACGCGACACTCCAAACGCGACGGGGTCACAGCAACCGAGCGCTGGGATCATGGCGGACGTGAGCCCGCGCCGGATCCTGTCTCACGCCGCGGCCGGCGGCGCCCCGGGGTGCCGCATCACCGCCGCGGCGGCCGCACCGGCCAACCCCACCACCATCAGCCCGACGAACGGGATTGTGTAGCTCCCGGTCGCATCGAACGCCAGACCGGCCAGCCAGGGCCCCAGTCCGCCGAACACTCCGGTGATCGTCATCCGGATTCCGGTGGTGACCGAAAAGGCCCGCCGGCCGAAGAAATGTGCGAACACCACCGGGATGCTGATGTACGCCACCCCGAAGCCAAGGGCAATCATCGTGATCGCCACGTACGCCAGTGTCGTGTCCGCGGCCAGCAATAGCCCGCCGGCGCCGAGTCCCTCGAAGGCGAGCGCGACCGCCAGCGCGCGCTGCGGCGAGATCCAGTCACCGACAGCCCCCATCAGGCGCCCCCCGATGCTGATGAGCGCCATGGTGCCGACGAAGGAGATCGCCACCGCCTCTGGGTGACCGACATCCTCCATGTGGAGGGTCAGGTGCGGTACGACCGTGTTCCACGGGACCGAGTAGGCGACGCCGCAGACGAGCATCAACGCGAACTGCGGGGTGCGGATCGCCTGCGCCGCGGTCCACTGGTCGGCGACCGAGGCCATCTGCTCCCTGGTCGCGGCGGCGGGCTCGCCAGGGTCCTCGCCGTCACGCCGCTGACCCAGCACCTCCGGCGTCTCACGTACCAGCAGCGCGGCAACGAGTGCCAGGGTCACCGAGAGCGCCGCGATGGAGGTCCAGCCGACTCGCCAGTCATAGTGCGCCAGCACCCAGATGTCGGCGAACGCCACGAGCCGGCCAACGATCCCGCCGAAGGTAAAGATAACCCCGAACACGAGCGCGCGGCGGCGAAGAAACCAGTTCTGTGCCAGCGTCTGGGCCGGCAAGATCGTCGAGAACCCGATGCCGATGCCACCGAGGATCGAGAACCCGAGATAACAATCGAGCGCGGTGTCGGCACGCCCGAGCAACAGCAGCCCGGCCGCGGTGGTGCAGAAGCCGGCCGCCATCACGCGCCGCAGCCCGACGCGCACGATCGCCAGTCCCACCAGCAGCCCCACACACTGATACAGGAAGGTGAACAGCCCAAATACGCCGCCGATGTCCCCGCGATCGATACCGAGATCCGCGGTGATCTGGGGAGCGAACATGCTCCAGCTGTAATACATGGGCGACATCCCGAAGCCGTAGCAGAGCCCGGCTACGAGGACGATGACCCAACCGTAGAAGCGGCGGGAGCGCATAGGGATACAGGAGTCAGGAGTCAGGAGACAGGAGACAGCAGGCAGCAGGTGGGCTTCGCCGATTCATCTCATTCCTCAGATTGACTTCGCCCTCCCGTCGTATGGCTAGCGGTCGACCCGCGGCACCGCCTTGCGTGGCAGCAGCTCGTCGCGCATCGCGGTGTTGTAGGCGAAGATCGCCGCGACCACCGCCATCTGCACCACGTCGTCGCGCTGCACCCGGTCGACCACGTCCATGTTCGAATGATGGGTGCGTGCGTTGTACTCCAGACGGTCCTGGATGAACTGGAACCCGGGCAGCCCGACCGCGTCGAAGGACGTATGGTCGGTGCCGGAGACGCTCCGTGGCCCCAGCGTGGTCACGCCCAGATCGTGCAGCGACGCAATCCAGTCCTCGAACACCGGGGCGACCGCGAAGTTCTCCTGCAGCCAGATGCCACGCAGCCGGCCCGAGCCGTTGTCGATGTTGAAGTAGCCCGAGAGCGTCTCGTGCGCCGGGAGCAACCCCGTCGTCCGCGGGTCGCCGAAGTGCCGCCGGACATAGTCGCGCGAGCCGAGCCGCCCCTGCTCTTCGGCGCCCCACAGCGCGAGCCGGATCGTCCGTCGCGGGCGGGCGCCGATCGTGTGCAGGATCCGCATCACTTCCATCATCGCCGCCACCCCGGTCGCGTTGTCGGTGGCGCCGGTTCCGGCGTGGGTGGTGTCGAAGTGCGCGCCGATCATCACCAACTCGGCGGCGAGGTCGGTGCCCGGGATCTCGGCGAGAATATTGAACGCGTTCATCTGGCCGGCGGCATCCGTCTCAGCGTGGAACGTCGTCTCGACGTGCAGCTCGACGCGGACTGGCACCTCCTTGTCGAGGATCCGCACCATGCGGTTGTAGTGCTCGACCGCCAGGGTGACCGAGGGCACGACGTTGCCGGCGTTCTCGTCACGAGGGCCACCGCGGCCGACGAAGATCGTGCCGCCGTCGGTCCGTTGTGTCTGATAGGGCAGTCCGCTACCGGCACCCATCATGAAGCGGTCGCCGCCGCGGTCCAGCACCGCGACCACGCCCTCGTCCAGATAGAACTGCTGGAGCCGGTCGTTGAAGGAGAGCCCATCTCGCCCCCCCCGGTCACCGCGGCGGCGGCGCGCCGGTGGTGGCACCTGGGTCCGACTGGCCTCGGCGAGTTGCGCGTCGGTCATCCGCAGTACCAGGTTGCCCTCGAGCATCCGCACCTCGCGTGCCGGCTGCGACAAGACGATCTTGCCGCGCAGGGTGCCGCGGTATGTCTCGAAGTCGGCCTCCGTCCGGATGTCCACCCGTGTCACCTCGGCGGTCACCGTGCCGTCGGTGCTCGACGACCAGGACTTCGGATACCCGATGATCGGCATCACCTGCGGCTCGATCATGTGCGCGTGAAACCGCTCCAGCGACCAGCCGTGCCCGAACGCGAAGCGCTCCGCGTGCACGTTCGACAGGCCCCACGCGCGCAGCTTCTCCATCGTCCAGACCCTCGCCTGTTCGATGGCCGGGGTGCCGGTGACGCGCGGCCCATAGACGTCGCTCAACCAGCTGATGTGGTCCATCACCTGCGACCGGCGCAACCCTTCGTCCCGGATCGCGGCCAGTGTCGCGTGGTCGAGCGGCTGCGCGGCGAGCGAGGCTGTCATCAGCACGGCGGTGGCCGAGACCGTGACCATCGTGCGGGTCATCGATGACATGAGCTTTCTCCTTGAAACCTGCTGATCCTTACACGACGCCGGCGCGAAACGCATCGGTTTTTCGGAAGTCGCACGGTGGGCACGAGCGGATAGGGCCGTCAGTAGTGTATCGGCACGTACCAAATCGTAATCAACCCGTCCTGACTACGCGGATGACAAGCGTCCCAGATGCCATGAAACCCTCCTGGAAACGGACGCCAGCAGGCGTGTGGGCCAGAAACCCGGCGGTGGCACTGTCCTTGCCTTCTTCACGATCCGGGCGATAGCCTGCCGTGTGGCATGAGGACGGATGATGGCCGAGTTGCAGACGGGACGGAATTCGCCGCACAACCTCTGGGCGGTCGGGAGGCATGGTGTGTCAATGCCGCGGTCGGACGCGGAGGGGAATGTGCCACCGGCCAGCCCCGGCCTGCCGGCACCGCCGGACCGTGGCCAGGAGGCACGGCCGGCTGACGACGGCGAGGGGATCCCGCAGACGTATAGCATCACCCTCGACCCGGAGGTGCGGCTGGCAGACTCCAACCTAGGGACGGAGGAGGCACCTCCCAGTGCCGAGGCACGTCCCATTGATCTCGAGCCGCTGGCCGGCAGCGTGGCTGAGACCGGCAAGATCCAGCTGGCTCCCGGTGCCGGCGACAGACGCGATGCCCAGAACGGCGATTGGGTCATGGGAGCGGTCGGAAGCTCGATGCCGGCCCCGGTCCAGACGGCGCCCCGGGGCCCGTGGTTCCGGGTCGTCCTGCTGCTGCTGATGCTTCAGGTGCTGACGGCGGTGGCGCTCTGGACGCCAGCGAGGTTGCAGGCAGTGGCGGCCAGCACGATGAGACTGCTGCTGCCGACCGACATCGCGGAATCGCGCACCGCAGCCGGCCCAGGCCCGCTGGTCGGACAGCTCGACGTCACCTCCTCGCCGTCGGGCATCGAGCTGTTCGTGGACGGTGAGCGTCACGGTGTCACGCCGGCGCAGCTGGTCCTGCATGCCGGCACCCATGAAGTGACACTCGTGAGCTCGATCGGGACGGTGCGCCGAAAGGTCCGTGTCAGACCGGGTCACCGAACCCTGTTCAGCGAGGCGATCTTCCCCGGTTCGCTGGTCGTCTCCTCCGCGGTCGAGGTCGAGGTGCGGATCAACGGCAATGCGGTCGGCGCGTCCGGCGGCCACGAGCTTGTGCTCGCGCCCGGCTCCTATCAGCTCGAGCTGCTGATGCTGGACGGCGGTGCCCGCACGACGCACACCGTGGAGATTTTCCCGGGCCAGGTCACGACCCTCGACGCCGGCGAAGCGCGCGGGAACGACGACTGAACGATACACGAAGGCTTCTGGCCTCGGGCTCCAGCCTGCAGGCGCGCGTTCGGCTCCGCAGCGCTTGGTGCACTCCTGTGACCAGCGTTCAGCCCCCGACGTCCATCGTTCCATCGCGTGCGTTCCGTGCCAGCGGCTACGGCCTCGAGCCAGCACCGGCGTCCGCCGCCATTGTTCTCTCGGTGCGTCCGGAGCGATAATTCGGACATGGCTCACCGACAGCCGCCCCGCAGCACGGAGGGGCGCATCCGGGACACGTGCGTCCAGGACATCCGATACGGCGTCCGCACCCTGTGGCGCAGCCCGGGCTACAGCCTGCTGGTGGTCGTGACACTCGCGCTCGGCATCGGCGCCAACACCGCGATCTTCAGCGTCGTCAACGGCGTGCTGCTGCGGCCGTTGCCCTATCGCGATGGGCACGAACTGGTGGTCGCACGCCAGCAGGCCACCGGCGCCGGGGCCGAGAACATTCCGTTCTCGGTGAAGGAGATCATCGACTACCGGGATCAGCTGCAGACCCTGGACGGCTTCGTCGAGTATCACGGCATGTCGTTCACGCTGCTCAATCGCGGCGAGCCGGACCGGGTGCTGACCGGCGTGGTGTCGGCCAACTTCTTCGATGTGCTCGGGGTGCAACCGCTGCTCGGCCGCATGTTCGTCGACACCGACGACGACCTCGGCGCCGAACCGGTGCTGGTGTTGAGCTATCCGTACTGGCAGCAACGATTCGGTGGCGACCCGAACATCGTGGGCGCGGTCTTCGAGATGAACGACCAGCCGCACACGGTGGTCGGGGTGCTGCCCCCGATCCCACAGTATCCGCGTGACAACGACGTCTACATGCCGACGTCGGCCTGTCCGTTCCGGGCTCGCGGCGAGGCGCGCATGCACGAGAACCGCACCGCCTTCCGCGGCATGACCGCGTTCGGCCGGTTGCGGGACGGGGTGACCGTCGAGCAGTTCGGCACCGACTTGGCGACGGTGGCCAGCCGGTTCCAGCAGGACTTCCCCGACGTCTATCAGCCCGATTCCGGCTACACCGCGGTTGCCGCGCCGCTGAGTGAGGAGCTGACCAGCAACGCCCGTCCGATGCTGCTGCTGCTGCTAGGCACCACCGGGCTGGTGCTGTTGATCGCCTGCGCCAATGTCGCCAATCTCACGCTGGCCAGGATGCTGGGGCGCGAGCGCGAGCTGGCGCTCCGGTCCGCGCTCGGCGCCGGTCGCGGGCGCATCCTGGCGCAACTGCTCACCGAGACCACGCTGTTGGCCCTCGCCGGGGGGGCGCTCGGTCTGGTGCTCGCCTGGACAGGTCTCGACCTGCTGGTGTCGTTCGCTGGCCTGCTGACGCCCCGCACGAGCCAGATCGCGCTCGACGCCTGGGTGCTCGTCTTCACGCTCGGGTTGTCGGTCGCCACCGGGCTGGCGTTCGGCATCGTGCCGGCGCTGTCGGCGCGCACCAACGTCGCGAGCGCACTGAAGGAAGGCGGGGCGCAGACGACCGAGACCGCCGGCACGCACTGGTTCCGGACCCTGCTGACGGTCGCGCAGGTGGCGGTGTCGTTCATGTTACTGACCGGCGCCGGGCTGCTGCTGACCAGCTTCTACAAGCTGCAACAGGTGGACCCGGGGTTCAACCCCGAGAACGTCCTCACGGCCGAGGTGTTCCCCAACTGGTCGAAGTACCGGACTCCCGAGAGCCGGCGGCAGCTGTTCACCGGCGTGCTGGACCGGATCGAGAGCCGCCCGGGCGTGCTGTCGGCGGCGGTGGCGAGCGACGTGCCGCTCGAGGGACAGCCGGCTCAGCAACAGGCGTTCGAGATCGAAGGTCGGCGCTACGAGGACCCGGACCTGCGTCCGGAGCTCGAGGTGCGGGTGGCCAGCCCCAGCTACTTCGAAACGATCGGGGTCGGGCTTCTGTCGGGACGGGCGTTCACCAACCTCGATGACGAGGAGGGACTCGGTGTCGCGATCATCAGCCGGTCACTGGCCCGGCGGCAGTGGCCCGACAGCGACCCGGTCGGCCGGCGCGTCACCTTCGACGGCGGCCGGGACTGGCTGACGATCGTGGGCGTGGTCGGCGACGTGCGGTACAGTGGACTGGACAGCGACGCTCCCGACGCGTTGTATCGGCCGTTCCTCCAGGTCTCGGGCGCGACACGGATCCTGGTGCGGGCCCGCATGGACCCGCTCTCGCTCGCCACCGAGGTCCGCGCGGCGGTCCACGCTGTAGATCCAGAGCAGCCGATCGAGCGTTTTTCCACCCTGGCACAGGCGCGCACCGACACGCTCGCGACCAGGCGGCTGACGATGATCCTGCTGGCGGTGTTCGCCGCCCTCGCCCTGCTGATCACGGTGACCGGGATCGCCGGGGTCATCGCCACGTCGGTCAGCCAGCGGACACGCGAGTTCGGAGTGCGGTTGGCGCTTGGCGCGGAGCCGGCGAGTCTGCTCGGGATCGTGATGCGTCGGGGGTTGACGATGGTGGTGGCCGGGTTGATCTTGGGTCTCGCTGGCGCGTTCGCGCTCAGCCGCATCCTGACGAGCCTGCTGTTCGACACGATGCCCACCGACCTGTCGACCTTCGCCATCGTGTCGCTGGTGTTGTTCGTGGCGGCGCTCACCGCCTGCTTCCTCCCGGCTCGCCGTACGATGCAGGTCGACCCGATGGTCGCGTTGAGAACCGAGTGACCCACGGAGCTGACCCGGCCAGGCGCCGGTCAGACCATCGTGCTCGAACCACCAGCAACCGATACACGATCGAACGCGGTGTTTGGAGGAAAGCATGCGCATCGGACGACTCGTCAAGTACGCTGGAATCGCGGCCATGGCAGGCGCCGTGGGGTTTTTGCTCGGAGGCGGGGAGCTCCCGAACAGCCTGCGCGGGGGGCCTCGCGAGCTGGTCACCCAGGCGCGGGACGCCGCTGAAGCGCTGCAACCGGAGGAGACCACGGTGACCGGCGCGCTCAACTACCTGCGAGACCGGGTCGCGGAGGGCGCCCGCCGGGTGGCCGGGCTGTTTGACGACTGAGGGCCCGGCGTCACGCCACCGTATCGACCACGAGCCGCCGTACAGGTCCTCGAGCAACAACGGGGGCGACCCGCAGCGTCACGATTCCCCTTCCTGGCATGGTCGAGACTCCTGCCTTGTGTGGCGGTCCACACAGGGGGGGTCCGGTCCTGCACTGCCACGCGCCACCTGCGTTGATGCGCCGGTCCGGTGCCGAGAGGCGACAGAATTGTAATGTCCGGTGCTGTCATTGGACACATCGGGTTCTGCCGGTCTCCGAAGACGCCCCACCGGGTGGGTTCATCGTTCGCCCGAAGCACACATGCTGGCAGACTTCTTGCTCGATAGTGGCTGACGGGCTTCGCTCATGGCATCGGTGACTCGAGCAGCGTGGTCGCTCGAGGCGGACCGATCAACGCGGCGTGGCACGACCGGTGGCCTCGAGGTCCACGCCAGGTGTCGCCTGTCCACGGACCACCTGACCGGCCACCACGTGGGGGAGGACGACGGTGCGTGTTTTCCAGAAGGCATCCCGGAAGCAGCGAGGCTTCCTCAGCACGGTGAAGCAATCCGCGGACTCGCTGCTCGGTCTGCTCAACGACATCCTCCACAAGTCCAACGTCGAGGCTCGCCACCTCGACAACGCCAAAGTGGAGACTGGTCAGCCGTCGGCGAGCGACCATCGGTCGCTGCACGTCCTGGTTGCCGAGGACAACAGGGTCAATCAGCTACTGACCCTCAAGATCCTCGAGAGGCGTGGCCATCGCGTCGTCGTGGTGAACGACGGGAAGGCGGCGCTTCGAGCGCTGGAAAAGGACACCTTCGACCTCGTCCTCATGGATGTGCAGCTGCCCGAGATGGGAGGGCTGGCGGCGACGGCCGCGATCCGGGAACAGGAACAGTCGACCGGGCGGCACCTGCCTATCGTCGCCATGACCGCGCATGCCCTGCAGGGCGACCGCGAACGCTGTCTCGACGGAGGGATGGACGCCTACCTGCCCAGGCCGATCGACGCCAAGGGTCTTATTCAGATGATCGAGGTGCTCGCCGCGCCCTCGGTGGACGCCGACGCGAGCAGGCGTGATGACGACGGCTCGCACACCCCGGCTGCCGGCGCCCTGCGGCAGACGAAGCCAGACGAGCCTGACAACGTCGGCATGGAGCCGCGAGAGATCTTCGACCCGGCACCGATCCTGGCCAGCGTGGAGGGGGACGAAGAGCTGCTGCGGCAGGTCGTGGAGCTGTTTTCTGAAGATGCGCAGGCCGTGCTCTCGCAGATTCGCGACGCCATCGAGCGGCAGGACCCGGAGAGGCTGACCGTTGCCGCCCTGTCGTTGCAGGGGGCGGTCACCAATTTCGGAGCGCAGCGTGTCGTCGATGCGGCACGGAAGATGGAGTCGCTGGGGCGGCACAAAGATCTGGACGGCGCACGGGCCGGCCTGGGTTGGCTCGAGGACGAGGTGAATCGTCTTCGGCACGCGCTGTCGGAGTTCGTCACACCGAGCGACAGATGCGTCCCCACGGATGCCGAAAGCGTCTTCCGGAAGCGGGCCATGACGCCGGGAGATCAGGAGTCATCGCGCATCTTGATCGTCGACGACGACCAGGAGACGCGTCGGCTCATGCGCCACGAGCTGGAGCGCGACGGGTATCTCGTGGAGGAGGCGGCCGATGGGGTGTCCGCGATCGACGTGTACCAACGGACCAGCCCGGACATCGTCTTGATGGATGCCCACATGCCCGACAAGGACGGCTTCACCGCCTGCTCGGAGATCCGGAAGCAATCGGGCGGCACGACGATGCCGATCCTGATCATGATGAGTCTCGACGACGGAGGATCGATCGCCGACGCGTTTCATGCAGGCGCGACGGACTGCCTCAGCAAGCCTCTGCACTGGGCCGTCTTGCGGCACCGGTTGCGGCGTGTCATCGAGGCCAGTCGGGCGCAGAAGCGCATCGATCACCTCGCGCATCACGACGCCTTGACCGGCCTTCCGAATCGCCTGCTTTTTCTCGACCGCCTGCAACAGGCCTTGGCCCGGGCGCGGCGCTACAAGGAGATGGTTGCGGTCGTGAATCTCGACCGCAATGGCTTCAAGCAGATCAACGACACGATGGGGCACGAGGCCGGCGATCAGCTGCTGATGGGCGTGGCCCGCCGGCTGGTCACCTTCGCGCGAGACTCCGATACGGTGGCGCGCTTCGGGGGCGACGAGTTCGTCTTCCTGATCGGCACCGCCTCGGAACGCGGCGTGGGCGTCGTGGTACGACACATCCTCGACGCGCTGTCGAAACCCTTCCGCCTCCCGCAAGGCGTCGTCTCGATCACCACGAGCATTGGCGCGGCGCTCTATCCGACGGACGGCACCGACATGCAGACGCTCCTGACGCAGGCCGATACCGCCAAGTACCGCGCGAAGCGACAGGGACGCAACGTGTTTCAGTTCTTCAGCCGGGACACGGCGGGCCGGATCTCGACCTACCAGGCCGCCGAGAGCACGCTGCGTGCCGCGCTGGAGGGCGGAGAGTGCTCGATCCGGTATCGACCGGTCGTCGACAGCACCACGACGGAGATTGTCGCGGCCGAGGCCATCGTCAGCTGGCCACAGCCAGAGCTGGCAGCGCTGCCCGCCACGGCGCTCGCGTCGTTAGCCGAGACCAGCGGTCTGATCACCACGTTTCAGGCAGGGTTGTTGGCGCGGGTCTGTGGCGACATCTCGGAATGGCAGCGGCCGGACCGTCCACCATTCCGTGTCGCGCTGAGTCTCTCGGCCCGACCGCTGATGCAGTCGGACTTCGTGGACATGCTACGGCGCATCCTGACCGAGACCGGGCTCGATCCTGGCCTGCTCGAGCTCGATCTCTCAGACGCCACGCTGATGCAGAACCCCGCGCAATATCTGCCCCGGCTCGGAGCACTGAAAGCGCTGGGCGTTCGCCTCGCCGTGAGCGACTTTGGCACCGGGTGCTCGTCGCTGAGCTACTTGAGGCGCTGTCCGATCGAGCGACTGAAGATTGCCCCGTCCCTGATAGGTCACATCCCGGACGATGAAGACGACTCAGCCATCGTGACGACCATCATTGGGATGGCGCACAATCTTGGCCTCCGGGTCGTCGCCGACGGGGTCACGGCCGAGAAACAGCTCAAGTTCTTGCGCGAGCGAGGCTGCGAGGCTGTGCAAGGGGACTATGTTGGTCGAGCCGTTCGGGCCGGAGACGTCACACGCTTGATCGCGCAACGTGAGACCCGCGGCGGCGCCGTCATTGTGCAGTGCACGTTGCCCTACTCCGCCTGGACGCGGCATTGACGGTCTCGTCGATAGCAACGCTCGCGACCCCGCCCTGTGGCGGCCGTGCGTCTCGAATTCCCAGTTCTCCCGTGAATCCGGGCCTGGAGCGAGGTTGCGCTTTACCTGCGGTGTGACCTACGCTGGCGCGCGTATGACGGCTGTTTTGGTCACCTTGCTCCACCTCGTCGTCACGGCCGCAAAGCTCTGTGGCCCCGGCGGAGTGCGCGCGGTCATCGCGGAGAATCTCCTGCTCAAACAACAACTCATCGTGCTCCGCCGTCCGCGGCAGCGTGCGCCGAATCTGACCAGCACCGAGCGTGTGTTGTGCGGACTCGAGTCGATCTTCCTGGGTCCGGGACGGATCTACAAGGTCGCGATCGGCGTGCGCCCCGCGACACTTCTGGCGTTTCACCAGGCACTGGTGCGCCGGAAGTACCGCCGCCTGTTCTCGTCGAGTCGGCGCCCGAAGAAGCCCGGCCCGAAAGGGCCGAGCGAAGCGCTCGTCCGGGCCATCGTCGAACTCAAGTCGCGCAATCCTCGGTTCGGATGTCCGCGGATTGCGCGCATCATCGCCCAGACGTTCGGGCTCGACATCGACAAGAACGTCGTGCATCGCGTCCTGTCGAAGCACTACCGTCAGTCATCGGGCGGAGGTGGCCCCTCGTGGCTGTCGTTCATCGGACACGCGACGGACAGGTGCTGGTACGCATGGAGGAGGAGAGGCGGCTGGCCAAGCAGAAGGAGAGCCAGGAGAAT
>SMUZ01039722.1_pt1 | contig 12779 bp, 14 predicted proteins | sample 2456421 | NCBI WGS metagenome assembly SMUZ01 (sample SAMN11095932, study PRJNA526329) | marine sediment metagenome | biome: Marine sediment; feature: Surficial sediment; material: Deep marine sediment; isolation source: Hadal surficial sediment | place: Pacific Ocean | collected 2014-11 | depth... | reverse complement strand
GTCAGCTCACCGCCTCAAAGAAGGTGGCGACGCCTGTCAACTGGAAGCAGGGCGACGACGTGATCATCCTGCCGTCGGTGTCGGATGAGGCAGCCAAGGCGACGTATCCCGATGGCTGGCAACAGCCGCTGCCCTACATTCGGATCGTGCCGCAGCCGAAGTAACGGCGCGCCAGACCGTGCGAGAGATCGGCCTGCACTGCGGCTTCAGGCGTTCGTGTCAGCGCCCGGATGAGACCGGTTTCGGCGGTCGTCTCCGGGCACCCCTTCTCCTCCTCGGTCGTACCAACGCACCTGCGAGAGCTCCGCTTCGCTAGCTGAGCGTGTCTCACAGCCCCGCTACGCGGGGGCTAGAGATACACTCCTTGGATACCCCTGACCCCACGGCGTGTCGTCGGTGACAGTGGTACCCGACTGACGTCGGGCGTGGCGTCGGGCCACGCGCGGTCGGCGTCCGAGCGGTGTCCGATTCGGCTGCCAGAGAGACAGCCGTAGACTGGCAACCACATGGTGTCGGCGTGCGGTGTGACATACGACGAGGCCCAGCGTCACGGTGTCGAGGAGTGTCGGATCGGGGATGTCGTCATCCCGCTGCCGGGAAAGCGTTTGTTGATCCGCATGAAGGACACCGAGCGTGATGCCGACCGGATGGACGTGCGGTTTCTCGAAACCCGGTTACCGGAAGAGAACCGGTACAGTTCCCCGAGTATGATCGGCTGGTCGTTGGCCCCAGCAAGAGGAAGCGCATGCCATCTTTCGACGTCGTCTCCGAAGTCAACATGCAGGAAGTCAAGAACGCAGTGAACCAGGCCACCCGGGAAGTCGGGACCCGATTCGACTTCAAGGGCACCAACGCGAAGTTCGAGCTCGACGACGCCGCGGTGACGATGCGCGCGCCGGACAAATTCCAGCTCGATCAGATGTTCGACATCCTCAACGCGAAACTGGCCAGCCGCAAGGTGAACGTCAAGTGCCTCGAGCGTGAGCCGTCGCAGCAGAACGTCAGCGATGCCTGGCAGGTCGTGAAGGTGCGCCAGGGCATCGAGAGTGACCTGGCGCGGGAGCTCGTCAAGATGATCAAGCAGACGAAGCTCAAGGTCCAGGTGGCGATTCAGGGACAGCAGCTGCGCGTGTCAGGGAAGAAGCGCGACATACTGCAAGAGGTGATCGGCCTGCTGAAGGAGGCCAAGGTCGACCTGCCGCTGCAGTTCACCAACTTTCGCGAGTGAAGCAGATGCACGATTTCAGCGTCGACCTACGAATTTCGCTCGTCGTGCTGGCGTTGCCACTGGCTGCCGTTGCCGGCCAGACCTCGGGCGGCCAGGCTGACCTGCAGGGGCTGTGGACCAACTCGACCACGACACCGCTCGAACGCCCGGCGACGATGGCGGACCGAGCGGTGCTCACCGACGCGGAGGTGGCCGCGCTCGATGCGCAGGCGGTGGGGCGTAACGACCGCCCGCCGCGCCCGGGCGACCCTGGGACCTACAACGAGTTCTGGTGGGAACGGGGGACGCGGTTGCATCGGACTTCGCTCGTGGTCGACCCGTCGGATGGTCGGATTCCGGCGATGACCGTCGACGGGCAGGCCCGAGCCGCGTGGGCGCGCGGCGGCGATTCCTGGACCAACCGTAACCTGGCCGAACGGTGCATCACGCGGGGCGCGCCAAAGCGTCCTGGTGGCTACAACAACAACTTCCTGATCCTGCAGACACCGGGCTACGTGGCGATCCTCCAGGAGATGATTCACGAGGTACGTCTCATCCCGCTCGACGGGCGGCCGCACATCGGTGACGACATCCGGCTCTGGATGGGCGATTCCCGTGGCCGATGGGACGGCGACACCCTGGTGGTCGAGACCACCAACTTCAGCGACCAGATCGTCTTCAACTCGTACAACTGTTGCCCCGGCGCTGGCGCGAACCTGCGTCTGGTCGAGCGCTTCACGCGCGTGGGCGCCGACACGATCGACCACCGCTACACTGTCGAAGACCCCGCGACGTATGCCGTGTCCTGGACCGCGGCGATTCCGATGACCCGGCTCGAGGGGCCGATCTACGAGTACGCCTGCCATGAGGGGAACTACGGCATGGAGAACCTCCTGCGGGGCGCGCGCGTGCAGGAGGAGGCCGCCGCGACCCCGTCCACCGGGTCGAGATGAGCGGTTCCCGGGATGGATCACCTCACCGTGCCGGTCACGGGCGGCGATCTCTTCGTCGCCCGGTGGGGGAGCGGCCCGCCGGTGCTCGCGGTGTACGGCATCACCGGGTCGCACGCGGCCTGGCCCTGGGTGGCGGACAGGTTGGTGGGGGCGGTCAGTCTCATCGCGCCGGATCTGCGTGGTCGTGGCGCCAGCAACGGGCGGCCCGGCCCGTTCGGCATGGCGGCGCACGCGGCGGATCTGGTTGCGGTGCTCGACCACATGCTGGCGGCCGTGCGCGGTCACGAGGCTTGCATCCTCGGGGCGTGTACCCCAGGATCATCCTTGCCACGGGACACACCTACCCCACGGTGCCGGGCCAAGTCGGCGCCGTGGCAGAGGAAAGCTGGCATGCTGGACGGCAACACGCGCTACACTCTGGCCTTGTGGGCAGGTCGGGTGACCCTCGCGCTGGGCGTGACCGGTGCCTGCGGCGGGGCGGCGCCGGACCCGGAGACGATGGACACGAGCGCACCGGCGGCGGCCGTCCATCGCGACCCGACCCTGGGCGTGGTGCCGTCCGCACCGTTCAAGGAGTCTAGCCCCCGCGTAGCGGGGCTGTGAGAAACGCTCGGCTAGCGAGGCGGAGCCTCGTTAGACTGCACCCGGGACTAACGGGAGGGGGAGTCATGCAGACACTGAGAGGACGTCGTCGACTCGCACTGGGCGCGGTCTGTCTCGCGCTGATTGCCGTCGTCGTGTTGGGGCAAGCGATGCTCGGCCGGACGGTGGCCGCACAGGGCAACATGGTCTTTGGCCCGATGTTCGAGGTCGACCCGTTGTGGCCGAAACCGCTGCCGAACCACTGGCTGCTCGGCACGACCATCGGCGTGTCGGTGGACGCCCGGGACCACATCTGGATCATCCACCGCGGCGATTCGCTGTCCGCCGGCGAGGTGCCGGCCGCGCAAGATCCACCGAACGCGGCCGAGTGCTGCTTCCCGGCGCCGCCGGTGCTCGAATTCGACCAGGCGGGGACGCTGGTCGGATCTTGGGGCGGTCCCGGTGACGGGTACGAATGGCCGGCGTCGAACCACGGCATCTTCGTCGACCACATGGACAATGTCTGGATCGGAGGCAACGGCGGTCCCGACGCGCAGATCCTGAAGTTCACCCGGCACGGTCGCTTCCTGATGCAGGTCGGTCGCTCGGGCGCCAGCACCGGCAGCAACGACCCCGCGAACTTCAGCCGAGTGGCCAAGATCTTTGTCGACCCCAAAGAGAACGAGGCCTACATATCGGACGGCTACGGCAACAAGCGGGTGGTGGTGCTCGACGCCGACACCGGTGAGTTCAAACGCTTCTGGGGTGCCTACGGGAACACCCCGGACGACACCGACCTGGGCCGTTACGATCCGAACGCCGAGCCGGCGCCGCAGTTTCGCAACCCGGTACATTGCGCCGAGCTGTCGTTCGATGGGCTCTTGTATGTCTGCGACCGGGTGAACGATCGGATCCAGGTGTTTGAGCCCGACGGTACCTACGTCCAGGAACTGTTTGTCGCCAAGGACACGCTGGGCGCCGGCTCCGTGTGGGACATCGCGTTCTCGCGAGACGCCGGCCAGAAGTACATCTATCTTGCCGACGGCGTGAACGAGAAGATCTACATCATCGACCGCGCGTCGATGCAGGTCCTGTCGAGCTTTGGCGACGGCGGACGACAGCCGGGTCAGTTCTACGGGGCGCACAGCATCATGACCGACTCGCACGGGAACATCTACGTGACCGAGACGTTCGAAGGCAAGCGGGTGCAGAAGTTCGTCTACAAGGGCGAGGGCCCGATCCGGGCGCCGGATCAGGGTGTCGTCTGGCCGGCGAACTAAGAGACACCGGCAGCGCGGGATGTGGCCTGCCGCTCTTCTGGCTTCAGGCTGCGGGCTTCAGGTACTCCAGGCGGTGGGTTTCCTACGGACCCACCGCCTTTTTTTGTTGGGCTGCGGATAGCGGCGGCGCCTCTCCAGCCGTGTGATGGGCGCCGTCAGAGCCAAGCCCAAAGCCCGAACGACACGCTCGGTGTTCCTGGCGAGGCGTTCGCCTGACAAAGCGCGACGAGCGAGCAGCCAGGTGGGCTGTGACCGAGGAAGCAACGCAGCTCAGGTGGGCGCCTCGCCAGGAACACCTAGAACATCGCGATCGGGTTCACCGGCGACCCGGTGCCGTTCGGAATCGGCAGCGGCGCGATGGTCAGCATGAACTCCCATCGGCCCCGTGCGGCGGCCGCCTCGCTCAGCGCTTGGAAGTCGGCGCGGTCGAGCAGGTGGATGCCCAGCATCGTCAAGGCGAAGTTGTGGAGGGCGAGCCGGGGCAGGTCGCCGTCCGGCTGTGGCATGTAGCCGGGGGTCTCCCACCCGGCAAGCGCGACATCGCGCTCTCGCAGCCACGGGATCACCGCGTTGTCGAGACCGGCGGCCTCCCGGCCCGTGTCGAACGGGCCGATGTCGTCCTGCCTGGCCCATCGACCCCACCGCACGAGGAAGGCATCGCCGGGCCCGACGCGCACTCCGGCCATCTCCTCCCACGCCTCGAGATCCTCGACATAGATGCGAGTGCCCGGCTCCAGATACGGCACCCCCTTCAGGCGTGGGATGTCATAGAGCACGCCCCGCGTCACGATACCGTCCTTCATGTTGAGGATGGAGTTCTTCATCGCGCCATCCTCCATCGTCACCAGCTCCGCCACGTCATAGCCGTTCCACATCTTGCCGTCGAAGAAGATGTGGGCGAACGCGTCGAGATGTGTCGTGCCCGGGCCGTGGATGCAGGGGTAGGCGATCCGGTCTGCGGCGGCGGATCGTGACGCGCGCACCATCGACCATTCGATCGGGCACGGGTTGTCGAGGCTGACGTAGGTCTGGGCGTCGGACGCCAGTGAGACAGTGAAGCCCTCGGTGACGAGCGCCGCCGCCGCGGCGCGTTTGGCTGGTGTCACCAGGTTGAGCGCGCCCAGCTCGTCGTCCGGTCCCCACCGGCCCCAGTTCGAGAGCTCCCGCAGCCACCGCTCGTATTGGGCCGCCGTTACCAACGGATGTGACGTGTCGGGCCGTTGTGCGCCGAGGCCGGCCGAGACGGCGGCGACGCAGACAGTGCCCATCAGCAACCAGGCCGGGAACGCAGGTCGGTATCTCTTCATGGGATCGCTGGCATTATACCTGCGTCGCACCGCATTCTCGACGGTGGGCAGACACCTGGGCACCGGCTTGCTTGTCGGAGGGCCGAGCAGTCGAGAGATCACGTGGCGGTTCGGGGGCGACCGGTGTTCGGTTTTCGCGGAGCGGTCGTTTCCCTGTATATGAGGAAAGGCCGGCGCGACCAGAGAGGGCGACCATGGAGATCACCCACCGCACACGAGGCTCGACGACGATCATCCGCATGAGCGGACGCTGGGTCTGCGATTACGACCTGCGCACCGACCTGCGCAGTCACGTCCATCGCCTCATCGAGGCGGGGCGGCTCGACCTTGTACTGGATCTGAGCGGGGTGACCTTCGCCGACTCGACGGTGGTCGGTGAGATCGCCGCGACGCATGTCGCGCTGCACCGGCGTGGGGGGCGGTTGACACTGCTGAACCCGAACACGCGGATGTCCCGGCTGCTCTCGGTCTCCCGGCTGGCGAGTGTCATCGGGGTCATGCGATCAGGCGATTCGCCGGCGGGCCCTCTCGGCGAGATCACACGGAGCATGGACGCGGAGCCCCTGGTCCCCATCGGACGCGCGGTGCCGTAGCGCGTCCGTCTCCTTGCGTCCGACGCGGTCGGTGCGTCATCGGTACGGGGCGCGACAGCGTGGGTATCATGTCGCGCACTGCCGCCTGTCCGTCTACCGGACCGGCGCCGGCGGACAGCGCGGTCCGGAACGCTATAATCATCCGACACATGATGTGCGGGCGTCCGTGAGCCCGGCGGCACGTACACTGGCCGCCGAGTCCATGACGTGGCGCCATGGCTGTGGGAACGGGCAAGGAGACGACATGCGAACGAAGATCGGGCTGATTGTCGCGGCCGCGAGCGTGGTGGCCGCGTGCGCGGCGGACGCACCCACAGGGCCGCCGTTCCGGACGGACGCGACCGTTCGGATGCTGATGGCGAACCTGGTCGATCCGGCGGCCGACCTGGTGTGGGATGCGGTCGGGACGATCGTGGACGTGAACGGCGAGAACCACTGGGAGCCGGAGACCGAGGAGCAGTGGTTGTCGGTCCGTTACGGCGCAATGTCGATGATCGAGGCCGGCAACCTGCTGATGATGGACACCCGTGCTCGCGACCAGGACCAGTGGATCCGGCTGTCGGAGGCGATGATGGACGCCGGCACGCTGATGTTCCAGGCGGCCGAGGACGAGGACGCGGACCGGGTGTTTGCGCTGGGTGAAGACGTCTACAACGCCTGCAACAACTGCCACATGCTGTATTGGATCGACGATGCCGACCGCGGTCGTGCCATCGACTCCGCGTCCGGAGGGGCAGCGCCCTAGGGTTACACAGACCGCGCCGTCGCCACTCCCGTGTCTGCCTCACCAACACTCTGGCGCCGTGTCCTGATCTACATGCACCGCTGGCTGGGTATTGCCGGCAGTCTCCTGTTCGTGGTCTGGTTCGTGTCCGGCATGGTCATGATGTACGCCGGGATGCCGAGCCTGACCACCGAGGAGCGGTTGTCACGGCTACCGCGGCTCGACCTGTCGCAGGCGCGGGTCGACGTGAGCGAGGCGGCCGTACGGGTCGGAGTAGCGCCGCGGCGGATCGTGGTCGGGATGCTCGGGGACCGGCCGGTGTATCGGTTCACCGGCGCCGGCGGCGTTACCACGGTGTACGCGGACACCGGGGCGGCGTTCGACGGGCTCGACGCCGAGGCGGCCGTGGCGGTCGCCCGTCGGTTCGCACCCGAGCACGCCGCGACCACGCGCTACGACGCCAGGCTCAGGGACCCCGACCAGTGGACCCTGCAGAGCCGCGCCTACTTCCCTCTGCATCGTGTGCGTCTGGGCGACGACGCCGACACCGTGCTCTACGTGTCGGATCGCACGGGCGAGCCGGTCATGCAGACGACCCGGCAGACCCGGCGGTGGGGCTATGTGGGCGCCGTGCTGCACTGGCTCTATTTCAGGCCGTTGCGGTCCCGCGCGGCGTTGTGGAGCGACGTGGTCATCTGGCTGTCGGTCCTCGGGTGCGTGCTCTGCCTGTCCGGGCTGGTCTGGGGGGTGTGGCGGGTCGCGTCCTCGAAGGTCTACCGGCTCCGTGGCGGTCCGTCGCACTCGCCCTATGCCGGCCTGATGCGATGGCACCACTACACGGGACTGGTGTTTGGCCTGGTCACCTTCACCTGGGTGTTCAGCGGCGCGTTGTCGATGGACCCCTGGGGCTGGCACCCCGGGACCGGGCCCACACGGATGCAGCGTGAGGTGGTCACTGGCGGGTCGCTCCGGCTCGGGCCGTTGACGGTGGCGCAGCTCCGCGCCGGGATCGACGCCATCGTCCCGGCGTTCGTTCCGAAGGAGCTGGAGGTCGTGCAGTTGCTCGGCGAGCCGTATGTGCTGGCGCAGCACGTCCGGCAGGCGGGAGTCGACAACGTCCTGGGCTCGCTACCGAACACGATGGCCGGCGAGTGGACGCACCCTCTGGAGCAGCGGCTGGTCTCGGTGGTGCACCCGGAACGCGGAGCGTTCAGCCGGTTCGAAGACGAGGTGTTCGACGCGCTGGCGGTGGCGGTCATGCCCGGTGCCGACGTCATCGAGGCGACCTGGCTCCGGGCATATGACGCCTACTATTACGATCGGAGTCAGAGACGCCGGCTCCCGGTGTTGCGCGTCAGATACGACGACCCGCAGCGCACCTGGCTCTACTTCGACCCGCACCGCGGCGCGATCGCGCGCAAGGAAGAACGGCTGACCCGACTCAACCGCTGGCTGTATCACGGGCTGCACAGCCTGGATTTTCCCTTCCTGTACTATCGGCGCCCGCTGTGGGACGTCGTCGTCATCCTCCTCAGCCTCGGCGGCATCGCGGTCAGCATGACTTCGCTCATGCAGGGTTGGCGCCGGCTTCGCCGCCACGGCCGGCGGATCTTCCGGTTTTCCGGCAGGGCCGGCGGCCAGTTTCGGTCATCTTGACCTGATGCATGCCCCGAGGTACACTGCGCGCCACCGTGCTGCACGGCGTGCCTTGGTATGCCCGGCCGTGGCCATCGGCCCGTCCAGCCGTGTGATGGCTATCAGGTGCCGGTGTGAGTGAGGGGGGTCCGCGCTGCCGGTCTGCTCGATCGGTACAGCACGTATCTGCCCGGACGGGGCCCATCGTACGGAGGTCGACATGCGAGTTATTGGTATGCTGTTCGTCATCCTGTTCATGACCGCCGTCACGACGGCGCAGGCTCCGGCTCGTGAGCCGGTCGGCCCTCTGGCCCTGGTCATGCGGTCCATCTTGTTCCCCAACTCGAACATCCTCTTCGACACGCAGTCGCGGGACCCGGATGCGCCGCCCGAGACCCGCGACGATGGCACGGTGTCGGCGACGTTCTCGAATATCTACACCGGGTGGGGGCTGGTGGAGGCCGCGTCCGTGGCGCTCGCCGAGTCGGCCCAGCTCATCATGATGGAGGGGCGGATGTGTGAGAACGGCCTCCCCGTGCCGGTAGGCAATGCCGATTTCCAGCAGTTCGCGCGCGACCTGGTGGACGTCGGCACGAAGGCCTACGAGATCGCCAAGACCAAGGATCTGGACGCCATGATCGAGATCACCAACGACGTGGCGGGGGCGTGCGAGAACTGTCACGCCGTCTATCGCAGGTACGAGGACCGGTGCACCGCTCCGTGACACGGGTGGGTGGACCGAGACGGCTGAGGACGGAGCACTAGCGGATGGTGCGAAGCCTGTTCGAGTGGATCGACGTGATGCCGATGAGCATCGCGTGGCGGGAATCGCTGAACGGCTACCCGCTCCTGCTGACGGCGCATGTCGTCAGCATGGGACTCGTGGCGGGCATCATCATCTTCTGGGACATGCGGCTCGCCGGGGTCGCGCTCAAGCAGGTGCCGCTGTCGAAGTTTCAGGCCACGATGTTTCCCTGGATGACCCTCGGTCTGTTGATCAATGCTGGCACCGGTGCCGCGATGGTGTTCAGCCAGCCGATGCGCTACTACCCCAACTTCTACTTCTGGATGAAGAACGCCTTCTTGATCCTCGCATTGGTGAATATGTTGTACTTTCACGCCAGGATCGGCAAAACGGTGGCTGACTGGGAGCACGACCCGGTCATGCCGTTCGCGGCCCGGATGGCCGGCTACGCGTCGCTGGCGCTCTGGGCCGGCATCATCGTCGCGGGGCGGATGATCGCCTACAGCGGGCTTGTGCCGGCCTGGTGGATCGGGTTGGATCTAGGGTCATAGAACATGTCGATGTTGCCGTTCTTCGAATGGATGGGTCGCCTTCGGCTCAGCGCCTTTTTCCTCGAGTCCGTCTGGCCGACGCCGATCGTCCAGAACATCCACCTGATCGCGATCGCGGTGTTCGCCGGCTCCGTGCTGGTGGTCGATCTGCGCATGCTCGGTCGGGGGCTGAGGGAGACGCCGCTCGCCGAGCTGGCTCGCAGCGTCGAGCCGTGGCTCATCGGGAGCTTCGTCGTGTTGGTGCTCTCCGGGATTCCACAGATGACGTCAACGGCGTTGAAGCAGTACTACAGCCCCTTCTTCTGGTGGAAGATGCAGGCGGTGCTGATCGGCGTGATATGGACGGTCACGGTGCGTCGGCGGATGTCGATGCGGACCGAGGCCGAGCTCGGGCCGGTCTGGCCCAAGGTGGTGGGGCTGGTCTCGATCGCGATCTGGACCAGCGTCGCGGTCGGAGCACGATTGATCGGGCTGATGGGCTGATCTAAGCTACTGGGCTGATCGAATAGGTGAAACGCGTGTTCACGCCGGATGGGTCAACCAGCCGCGCCGGGGGCACGCCAGTCAGGACACGCACGTGGCGTGAGGGAGACGGAGCAAATGCGAAATCGGCTCAGACGTACGATAATCGCCGGGACGACGGCCGCCGTCATGGCGGTGGTGTTGTCGGTTGCCGTGGAACCGGTCGCCGGGCAAGGGCAAGAGTATCGGGCGCCACGGACGGCCGACGGCAAGCCTGATCTGAACGGCATCTGGCAGGCGCTCGGAAGCGCCCACTGGAACATCGAGCCGCATGCGGCCGGGTTCGGACCGGTCGTCGAGCTGGCGGCGCTCGGCGCAATCCCGGGTGGTCTGGGGATCGTCGAGGGCGGGGAAATTCCCTACCGGCCCGAGGCGCGGGCCACGCAGCAGGAGAACCTGGAGCACTGGCTGGAGCGCGACCCGGCCGTGAAGTGCTACATGCCGGGGGTGCCGCGGGCCACCTACATGCCGTACCCGTTCCAGCTCGTGCAGACACCGGAGTACGTGCTGCTGGCCTATGAGTTCGCGAGCGCCAGCCGGATCGTCTACATGGACCGGCCGGACTTCGAGGCTCCGGTCGACGCCTGGATGGGGCACAACATCGGCAGCTGGGACGGCGAGACGCTGGTCATCGACGTGACCGCGCAGATGCCCGACACCTGGCTCGACAGCTCCGGCAACCACCACAGCATCAACGTCCACGTCGTGGAGCGCTACACGGCGATGAGCGAAAATCACCTCATGTACGAGGCGACGATCACGGACCCCGAGATCTACACGCGGCCGTGGACGATTCGGTTGCCGCTCTACCGGCGGATCGACACGAACATGCAGCTGCTCGAGTTCAAATGCGTGGAGTTTGCCGAGGAGCTCATGTATGGGCACCTCCGCAAGGACCCCGACCTGACACCGTCCTATCGGCCCAGCGGGCATGGGTCCGCGCGGGAGATGATACCGGTGCCACCTCAATGACACTGGTGACGCTTCGGCTCGACCGTCGAGGGGCATCCGACCGGGCAGCGCGGCTCAGCGTCGCCATGGAGTTTGTCGCACAGCTCCGCGCCGCGGGGCCTCGTCGTGCGTGGCCGGCGACAGGTGTCCGATTCGCACGGCTCGCGTCGTGTGCGGCGGTCGTGTGCCTGATGTCGTGGTCGTCGGAGCCGGCCGTCGCACAGTCGGTGCCACCGGACGAGCAGGGGGCGCGGACCGCGTGGGGCGACCCGGATCTGATGGGGGTCTGGGACTTCCGGAGCCTGACGCCGTTGCAGCGGCCGGCGGAGTTCGAAGGCAAGGCGGTGCTGAGCGCCGAGGAGGCGGCTGCCTACGAGCGGGAGCGGGTCGCGCTGCTCGACAAGGACCGGCGCACCGACGACGGCCTCTCGACCCGTGCCGATGTGGCGAATGCGTATAACGAGTTCTGGTGGGACTACGGCAAGGAGCTGACCGAGGACCACCGGACGTCGCTGATCGTGGAGCCGCCCGATGGTCGGATTCCCGATCTGACGGATGCGGCCCGTGAACGCCGGCAGGTGCGTGGGGAGGCGCGGCGGCGCGACGCCTGGGGACCGGAGGATCGCAGTGTCGCCGAGCGCTGCATCCTGGGTTTCAACGCCGGGCCGCCGGTGAACCCGAGCGCCTACAACAACAACGTCCAGATCTTTCAGGCGCCCGGCTATGTGGTGGTGCTCAACGAGATGGTGCACGATGCTCGCATCATCCCGCTCGACGGGCGGGCGCATCTACCGGATCACATGCGGCAGTGGCGGGGCGACTCGCGCGGGCACTGGGACGGTGACACGCTGGTGGTCGAGACCACCAATTTCACCAGCCAGACGAGCGTCAACGGGTCCGGCCGGCAGCTGCGACTCGTCGAGCGGTTCACCCGCATTCGCGACGACCGCGTGCGCTACGAGTACACGGTGGACGACGCGGAGTCGTTCGCTTCCCCTTGGACAGTGGTGATCCCGTTGAAGCAGAGCGACCAGCCGCTGTTCGAGTACGCCTGCCATGAGGGCAATTACGGCATGATGAATCTGATGGAGAGCGCCCGCGCCGTGGACGCCCGCCGGGCCGAGGGTTCCTCGAAGTAGGGAAAAACAGCGGTTGACGAACCGGGGAGAGAAGTTGATAATCTGTAAGAGTTTGTTAACGAACGAGGAGACGAAACCGATGCAAAGAAACCTAGCCGTCGCCCTGGCCGTTGTGATCCTGGCGCTGGCCACCGTGCCGGTGGCCGCCCATCATGCGTTCTCGGCCGAGTTCGACGCCAACCGGCCGATCCATCTCGAAGGGGTCGTCACCAAGATGGAGTGGATCAACCCGCACTCGTGGATCCACCTGGACGTCGAGAACGACGACGGGACCGTGACGAGCTGGATGGTCGAGGGGGGCACCCCCAACACCTTGCTGCGTCGCGGCTTCACGAAGAACTCGCTACTGCCCGGCATCTCAATCATCGTCGACGGGTATCAGGCCAAAGATGGGTCGAACAAGGGCAACGGCCGCGATCTGACCTTCGAGGATGGCCGGAAGCTGTTCTTGGGGTCGTCCGGAACCGGCGCGCCGCGGGACGGCCGGGATGCGACTGAGCCGCCAAGGTAGGTAGACGCGCGGCGGACAGAGTACGTGAAGGGCCCGGATGCGGCGGCGCATCCGGGCCCTTTTTTTGGCGTTGGTGCAT
>SMUZ01009775.1_pt1 | contig 12786 bp, 17 predicted proteins | sample 2456421 | NCBI WGS metagenome assembly SMUZ01 (sample SAMN11095932, study PRJNA526329) | marine sediment metagenome | biome: Marine sediment; feature: Surficial sediment; material: Deep marine sediment; isolation source: Hadal surficial sediment | place: Pacific Ocean | collected 2014-11 | depth... | reverse complement strand
GGCTGATCTTCGGGCGACCGGTGGTGATGGCTTGCTGTATTGATTTGCGACTGACTAGCAGATGAACCCAGCCTGGTTATCAGGCCTGAGCTGAAAGCGGACGCTTGCGTCCTCGTGCAAATACGCCGTGGCACAAACGAAGTCCTGCTGGAATCATAACAATGAGGATAAACATGTATCCGTTACAATCAATACTCGTAATATTTCTTTTGTGTCTTAGCGGTAATGCGCTTACTCAATCGGCATTAGAAACGCCCAATGAAACAGTCACGGGCGAGGAACTTTTTGTCGTCTGTGTTTTCTGTCATGGTGATAGTGCACAGGGTAATGACAGAAGAGACGGCCCGGCGCTGGCAGGCCTGGAAGCCTGGTACCTTGAACTGCAAATGCATAATTTCAAGAACGGTATCCGTGGTTATCTGGCCGAAGACGTACCAGGCCAGGTGATGCATTTCACCAGGGGCATGCTTAGAAACGATTTCACCATCTCCAGTCTCGCTGAATTCATTTCGGGGTTAGAACCCGGTAAACCGATGGCCGGTAATGCTGTAGGTGCCAGACCTTATGTCTGGGAGTCTCCCTATGCGGGGCTTGATCCATCAATCACAGGCGATGCTGAGGAAGGTACAGAAATGTATTCGACAGTCTGCATGGTATGTCACGGTGCAGATGGAACGGGGAATGAGGCATTAGGTTCGGCCAATCTAACCTATCTGTCTGAGATCTATATGATCAGACAATTAATGTACTTCAGAGATGGCATTCGCGGTGCGCACCCTGAGGATGCAAGAGGGCAGCAGATGGCAGTCATGGCAAAGCTACTGATTACCGATCAAGCCATCGCTGACGTGGTCGCCTACATTTCCGGGCTTTAGAAAAGCCACCAGAACGCAAACTCACACGAAGGGTTAAATGAACATGAAGCAACTACAAATACTGGCTGGCAGTTTACTCATTTTTTTCGCGATAAACGTAAACGCGCAAACTCCTGTGGAGATCAAACTGATTGCGCCCATCGAAGAAGACAGAGGCTGGTGTCTCGATCTTCGGGGTGGGCAAAATGTTGGGCAGCCTATCGGTGGTCTGCATGGGCATACTTGCTACACCTATAACGGTAATGGCCCAACACCCGATCAAGCCTTCGTCATGGAAAATATCCAGGAACAAAATGAATTCAGAATGGTTGAGTTTAATGATAAATGTATGACTCTGTATGAGCCGAAAGAAGGCTCATTTATCTCAATGGAAACCTGTGATGGCCGTAAAGCTCAAGACTTCATGATGAATGAGGCCGGGAAAATTATTCCTGAAATGATGCCTGAGCTTTGCTTAACGCTTCATTCCGTTGTCGTGCCTGGAGGCGGCGGTAATCCCGTTCATCTAATGCGAGATGTCATATTCGACGCATGCGATAGCAAACTTAACGAACGCCAAACTTGGGAATTGCGGGCAGAATGGACCGGCCCTGAAGAAGCGACTGCTGAGAGGCCTTATGCAGTTAATCCTGCTGGGAGTCTCGGAATGGGAATGGGCGGAATGGGCAATTAGTCGCGAGTGAATGTATCGCTTCATCACACTAACGGTCATCTTGCTCTGGAGCGTTACTGCCCTGGGCCACCACTCCGTCATCGGCATCTACGATGACCAGAAACGCTTTACCATTGAAGTGGAAGTGAGGAAATTCGAGTTAGTCAACCCTCATCCACTCATCATCGTTGAAATAATTGGCATCCCGGACGGACAGGTGACTGATGGCATAGCGGTTGGACAAACGTGGACACTTGAGATGGATAATGCTCGGGAACTCACCGCGCTCAGGTTCAATAACAAGACATTTATCCCAGGCGACCAGATCCTTGTAGCGGTAGATCCAAGTCGCCATACACGCTATCGTGAGAACACCTTATATTTGCGTGCTGCAGAACATCAAAGAGAAGGCTTTGTCTACATACACAATGCGAAGCAATTATTTCCAATTGATACAGCGGAAGATAACTTGTCAAAGCATTTACACAGGATTAACTAGCGTACCGGTTCGTTCAGCCGTCAATATCCGCTTTAGCGAAGCCTTACCAAGCTGACGCTCGTTTACAGTTAATATGCGCGCTGCTGCACAGATGGGGGAGAAAAATTGAAGAAAATAGATCTCGAGAATCGATCCAGATACTCACCACGGTGGAAGGGGAGCAATAGAATGAACCGCACTGCAATGATGACCTTCCTGACGCTTGCTGGCATCCTATCGACAGCGAACGCACAATCCTGGACTCCCCCGGCCGAGGAAGACCGCTGCCCGTCCAGGTGGGGAGCCGGTGACGAGCGGGGCGCGGCGAACCACATGGGTCCCGCGACTGTGCTGCGGGCGACGCGGTTGATACGCAGCGGCGAAGTTATTGAGCTCGGTCACGTCTTGCACGGCTCGATGCCCCTCGGTAACCGCCATTTCGAGCTCTACCCCAAACCCACCGCGGTAAACCCTCTAAGCAACCGCAGGGGTTCGAACGAAGAACTCATCGTCACGGAACTCGGCCAGGTCGGTACGCAGATCGACGGCTTCAGCCATCAGAGCATTGGTAACTCGCTGTACAACTGCATCCGTGTCGATGAAACGATGACGCGAGCAGGCTTCACGCGACTCGGCATAGAGAACGTGGGCACGCTCATGACGCGCGGCGTGCTGCTCGATATCGCCAAACTCAAAGGGGTGGACATTCTGCCCGAGGACTATGAGATTACGACGGAAGATCTACAGCAGGCATTACGCCGCGAGAATCTGACCTTGGAGCCGGGCGATGCCGTGATCATCCACACCGGTTGGGGGCAGCTCTGGGAACGCGACGTCCCCCGCTTCCTCGGCCGGGCACCCGGTATCGGAGTAGCCGCCGCCGAATGGCTCGTTACTCAGGATCCGATGCTTGTGGGTGCCGACAATCAGCCTGTCGAGATTCAACCGAACCCCGATCCGGCAATCTCCCTGCCCGTCCATCAGATCATGCTGACTGTCAACGGGATCCATCTGCTGGAGAGAATGAAGCTAGAGGAGCTTGCCGCACGCGAAGTGTACGAGTTCGCGTTGGTCGTCCAGCCGTTGAAGATCCAGGGAGCGACGGGGTCGACAGTTGCGCCCGCGGCAATCTTCTAAGGGTAAGTCAACCTAAAGGCTGCTCTGGCCGAAACCTCGCTGAGGAATCGCGGCGAGGCCGTCGCCTACAGGCTGTGGATCGATGGTAGAGTTCTGAAAACGAAGAATCGCGACGAGACCGTCGCCTATATCCCCCTAATGGAGTCGAAGATAATGAAAATGACCAAGATCATCACAACCACGGCGCTCACCCTGCTGATCGGATCGGTCAGCCTGGCTCAGGAAGGCCCGTTGACAGGACCCCTTCTGGAAAACGAGGATTCGTTCTTGCTGACGGTGTACCTGAAACACGATCAGACGATGAATATCTCCGAGATCAACGAACTCGCCGCACTGAACCGTCTCAACGAGATCTTCCCGCCGGAGGGCGTGGAAATCGTCGATCACTATGTTTTCATGGGGATCGGTCAGGTTATCGTGCTACGCGTGCCGCCGAATAGATTGAGGATGCTCAATATCGCGCTTGAACGCGGTGCCTGGGGCGCGTATCAAACCGAATTCTATATTACATACGATCTAGCCGCTGCGAGAATCTATCAGGAGGAATCCGGGCAATAGGAGCGCCACCTGGCCCCGGCTGTGGAACTCCGACAGCTTGACCCAGTGAGCTGTGACGGCGGTACGTGCTGCCCTCCGATCTGAGCTAGCAATCAACCTATTCCAGAAGTTACAGGAGTGTTCGCTGCCATTTCGGGAGCGGCAGCGGAAAGCGGGTAGCCAGACCCCGAGATCTAGTGGCGCGGAGTGGATATAAGGATGGAGCATGGATAAAAAACCCGAAGTTTCACCTGGGCGGTGGATCAAGATCGGTAAGAGAGATGCCGTTGTTTGCAACGTCCATTCGGACCATATCGAGGTCGTGTATTTAGATGATAGGAACCGCGCCATCAACGAGGATGTCGAGTGGGACAGTAGCCAATGGACGTTCAAACGCCCTAGGCCCAGCCGTGGCTACGCGGACAAGTTTCCCCGCCTTTACGAGTACCTAACGATATTGCGTCGCGGTACACACGCCAATACGACTCAGCGAGATTCCCGGGCTGGGCAATGACCGCTGTCGGCCGAAAGCGCTCGACTCAAATCAGAAAAGGCGCAATCATCAGTGTCACTAGAATCATGATTGGCAGCGCAAACCAGACGACGCGGTGAAACCCGAACTCGCAACCCGTATTCGGCCATCCCGGCTCCATAAAACCGAACACCACGCCTCGTCCGTGTTTCCACTGCAGGTTCCACAGTAACCCGGCCGCTACATAAAGCACCGAGGACAGCACAATGTTCGGTAACCACGTGGCCGGGTAATAGCCGTCTCTGAGAAGAATGTACAGGTCGTAAGACCAACTTACAGAGAACATCCAGACACAGACCATCACGTATACATGGGTTAGCGCCGCTTGTCGCCGGAATGCCAGGTAGAGCGTTCCCAATGCCCACGGTGCGGTCAGAAATGTGAAGATGGACATGAAGGACGCGTCGATGTAGTCCCAGGTCGGATCACCGGTGTATGGCGCAATGAGGATCATGGCGATTGCTGCGATGGCGAAACTCACGAGCTTCCAGCCCGTTAAGAGAGATCGCCAATACGCTGACTTGAACAGGACGAGCTTCCTGCGCTCACGAACCATGAGAAAGACAGCCGCGGCGCACGCTATACTCCACCCCGTCACGTAGGCAGTGAAAAACGGCGTCATGGCCATTCACGGAAAGTACGCATCCGCCGATGCTAGAGGAACGTGGCCCCACGCCGAAAGACCCACGTCACGTTACCGATGGAGCCCAGGTAAACTAGTGCGTTAACCGTTTATGAGTGTCCGAGTATGGCCGTATACAGCCGCTTGTGAACAGTGAAACTTTGGGGTGATGGGGTGAGCGGGAACATGAAATATCTCCGGCGTGCCTTGGTGGCTATACTGTTAGGGCTCTGCATGATCACAGAGTCTATCTTCGCGCACCACGGTTACGCTGATCGTTACGACGAAGAAAACCCGATTACGCTCGACGGTGTTGTACTCGAACTCCAACTCATCAATCCGCACGCTGCCATAATTTTTCAAGTCACGAGTGAGGATGGCGAAGTCGTACGCTGGAGTGGTTATCTCGGCTCGGCAACGACCTTGGCCAGAACCGAGGGCTGGACGAAAGATACGCTGAAGCCTGGCGACCGTATCACTATCTTCGGCGCAGGTGCCACCAACGGTGCGCCGGACATACTTCTCGCCAGGGCAAGTCGAATTACGATGACCGATACCGGCGAAGAAATTAAAAACAGCTTGAGCAGGGGTATCGGAGGACGAGGGTTCTAAGCAGAACAAGCAAGGGGCGCCTATAAAGCGGATAGCCACGTGCTAAAGTTGGAAAATTATGGAGGCGAAATCGAAGCATGAACCCACTTCTGGGGGGCGGGCGCTTGACACACATTCGGTTCAGAAAAGATAGGGCCGTGGTGACGGTCACCTTGGTCGCGTTCGGTCTCGCGGCCACCCCATCGTCCGGCCAACCCCCACCATCCGCCCTCGTCAATCAGGGATCAGAGGAAACCCTTGAAGCGGCGCGAACGGCCTCGCCACACACCCCCGAATCGACCTACGCTTACTTTCGAAAGGACGCAGAGGACTTTATCGCGAAGGCCATGCAGCGCGTGTGGGGCCCGGCCCGTCCTCACCCAGAACCTCCACGCATGCCCTGGGGAGATCCAAATCTGCAGGGCTACTGGTCGTATGCGGCCTACACACCACTGGAGCGCCCCGACACGCTCGCCGGAAGGCCCCTGTATACGCCTCAGGAAGCCATCGATGTCTTTCAGGAGAGAGTACTCACGGACGCCTCTGTCGATCCGGCAACCGTTCATTACGACTGGACAGAGTTCGGCATGGACAACTGGCAAAGCCCGATCCGGCCGAACCGTCGAACATCGCTGATCGTGGATCCCCCCGATGGCAAACTTCCTGCCCTGACACCCGAGGGACTGGAAAGATTTCGAGAGCAACAACGTCGTCACACGTTGGAATCCCGAAGCTTGGCCGAGCGCTGCATCCTGGGAAACGAAGGGCCGCCGTATATTCCCTTCACGCAAAACACAGGCCAATCTCAGATCCTGCAGACGCAGGACTACGTGGTGCTCATCATTGAGGAAAACAGCGATGTTCGCATCGTCCCGCTCGATGGCTCCGCTCATTTACCTGCAAACGTTCGCAACTGGTTGGGAGATTCCCGAGGCCACTGGGAGGGCGACACACTCGTCGTGGAGACGACAAACTTCCAAGAGAAGCGGAAGTGGGAAGGTTCGGCGGGCAACATGCACCTCGTCGAACGCTTCACCCGGGTTGCCGCTGACACACTCTTATACGAGGCGACGGTGACGGACCCGACGACGTGGGAGGCACCGTGGAGCATAGAGGTCCCGTTGCCCATGATGGACCCGCCCGGATTGTTTGAGTTCGCCTGCCACGAGCAGAACTATGGCCTCATCAACGTTCTCAGGGGCGCGAGAGTTCGGGCAGCGGAATACGAATCCGAATTAGCGAAATGAGATAGTGTGGCCGGAGTGAAGAGAAGGGGACTGTCATGTCGCAGTTAAGAAAACAGAAGCTCGCCCTGTCCACCGCTGCCATGACGATGGCCTTGATGCTGGGAAACTCGGCGTATGCCCAGCGCGCGGAGCCGGACAACGGCCGGCCCAATCCGTATCGCGCAGTCGAAGGGTGGGCGAAGTTACCCGACGGCCGGACATGGGGGTCGACAGCCGGCGTCGACATCGATCCTGACGGCACGCACGTCTGGGCCATAGATCGATGTGGCGCGAATAGCTGCGCAGGGTCGAGTCTCGATCCGATTCTCAAGTTCGATTCGTCCGGCAACGTTGTGACGAGCTTCGGCGCGGGACTCTTTAACTTTCCTCACGGGATCCATGTGGATAGAGATGGCAACGTGTGGGTGACCGACGCTCGAGGCCCCAATGGCACCGATCCCAACATGGAAGGCAAGGGGCACGTCGTCATCAAGCTTAGCCCGCAGGGAGAGGTTCTGATGACCCTGGGGACACCCGGAGTGTCCGGCAACGGTCCATACAGCTTCGACCAGCCGTGTGATGTCGTCACCGCCCCGAATGGCGATATTTTCGTCGCAGACGGACACGGCGGCCAGAACAGGAATGCGCCCCCGGAGACCACTGCCCGTATCGTGAAGTTCTCGGCGGATGGCACATTCATTAGAGAGTGGGGCAAGCTGGGATCGGCGGAGGGTGAATTCAGGACGCCGCATGCCCTGGCCATCGACCCTCAGGGCCGGCTCGTTGTTGGCGACCGAGGCAACGACCGTCTCCAGATGTTCGATCTGGATGGAAATTTTATCGAACAGTGGACGCAATTCAGTCGGCCGAGCGGCATTCATTTTGGCCCGGACGGGCTGATCTACGTGGCCGATTCGGAGTCGAATCGACCAGCCAATGACCACTGGGGCTGGGAGATCGGCATCAGGGCCGGGAGCCTCGAGGATGGTGTGGTGACAGCCCTGATCGGCGGCTCGAATCCGGAAGGCGTGGCGGTCGATGCCGCCGGTAACGTTTATGGGGCCGTCGTGTCCTTCGGTGGCAACTTGATCAAACACGAGCGGCTGCAACGTACCGACCTGCACAGTCAGGAGCCGCAATAGGGGGCTGTTGAACCGGTCACGGAGAAGACAACAACCATGGCTTTACTGAAGATTCCCTCCGATGCCGAGGCGTCACCGGAGCAGGCGGTCCTGTTCAAGCACGCGACGAAGCTGCTCGGGCGGACCGCGAACGCGATCCGAGTCGCCTCTCATTCCCCGAAATTGGCTCAGTCGATTCTCGGCTTCATCGTCGCCGCGCTTCGCGAGGAAGTGACGGACGTACTACCCGTACGCACCAAGGTGCTGGTGATCCTCAAGACCTCTACCCTCAACGCGTGCGCCTACTGAACAGGCCACAACGTCACGCTCGGTCGAGCGTTGGATTTTTCGGACGAACTGGTCGAGGCGCTCAAGGGCGACTACCTGAATTCGGACCACTTCACCGAAGCCGAGAAGGCTGCGATACGATGGGCCGAGGTCTTGACGTTAAAATTGTATCAAGGCGCACCTGGTCAGAAATCGCAGCGAGGCGAGGCAATGGCGGGGCTCAAACAGCACTTCGACGACGCACAGATCGTCGAGATTACGATGGTCTCCGGATTCTTCAATTTCTGGAACCGCTTTACTGACGGTCTGCAGATCGATATCGAAGACGACCCCATCATGAATCTGATCCAGAAATCCGTGCGGGTCGACCCGGCCGACTATGTTGCCTACATGCGCGATTGCTGGTGGAATCACACTGAACAAGAGTGACAGAGGCGGGGCAATCGAAGTGGAGAGTCCCATGCAACCAAAAGCCCTGGTAGTCTCTACCGCGTTTACAGTTAAAATGCACGCTGTTGCAGAGCTGGGGAGAAGAACATGAATAACGATACGAATCTCGCAGCGAGTATTTCAAAGCCCATATGGATACTCGCCGTAGTGCTTTCCTCGAGTCCGCTGATGCTGAATACGGCGGACGCACAGTTCGGTTTCGGCATCCCCGGGCAGATGACCCTGCCACAGAACGACTTTACATGGACATGGGGAAACCGGAACGCCAGACGAACGGGGATTGATGATTTTTCAGTCTTCGGAACCGAACAGGGGTTCCGTTGCGACCTGACCGGTAAATTTCGAGCAGGCAGTCGCCTGTCGAGGATGGACGTAAGGGAGATCGAGCGGGACATTCGCGCCAGCAATTATTTTGTCCAGGCTGCAACGAACGCGATGAATGATTTGGACGCGCGGAGAGAGCTTGATTGGGCCACGCTAAAGTGTGAAAAGCCGAAATCGGCAGAGGAAGAGCCACCAGAGCGGGGCACGAGATAGGAGACGAGGGGGGGAGTTGAGACAACGCAGCATCATCAACGTCGCGGCAGCGCTACTGCTGTCGTCGCTGCTGGTCGGTGCCGCCTTCACTCAGGATGGCACGACGTTCACGCCCGCCAAGTTAGGAGAGGGAGAGCAATCGCTGCTCGCTCGGCTTAGAACGCCGATCGAACGTCCGACCGGTAACTACGATGTGCCATTGACCTGCCAGGTTATCGTCGAGCCAGACGGCTCGACGCGATCGCCTCGCTGCCTGGCGATCGAGCGCTATGACGTGTTTCGCTTCGAGGCTGAACGAGCGCTTGCCGGCGCGATCATGAGCCCCGCGCGCATCGACGGCGAGCCTGTGCGCGTCCTGATGAATCTGTTCATCGGCTACCGGTGCGCGGAGACCTGCCCAGCGTATCTGTTCACGAACCACGGCCGTAGCGCCGAGGAATACGGCTTTCGCTATTCGGCGCCTCAACCCGTCCTCGACGACGACACGTGGTATCAAGGTTTCGACGATAAACTAGCTTGGGCGGCTAGCGAGCACGGGCCCGACGAAATCGGTGGCGTTCGCTTCGTCATCTCGGCTCACATCGATGCGACCGGCACAATGTCCGAACCGCGCATCGACAACGTATACCCGGGTTCCACCGGCCGTCGCTACGAGGAGAGTGCCCAACGGGCTGCCGACTCGTTGCTGGATTCCCGCTATATCCCGGGATTTTCTGAGGACGAGTCGGTCGAAATGCGGCTTTATGACTACTGGCTGGACCCCCATGGCGCGCGGCTCGATGTGCTGACGTTGCCGGTACGCGTGCAGATCTTGTGGTCGGACTTAGTGCCGGCGCTCAATAGTACGCTGACGGATGAGCAGGTCCGGCAACTGTTCGTCGAGGCGAACGAGTTGTGGAGGCCGGCTGCGATCCAGTGGAATCTCGAGTCCATCGTCCACACTCAGGCAGAGCGGCAATTGGCATTTCGTCGCACCATACTTGACGACCCGACCGGCACCGCCCAGGGCGCTAGCGAGACGCTCGCACAGGTCTGTCCCAGCCAGGACCGGTTGCAGCAGGGCTGGAATATTTGCTGGGTACTCGCGGCGCCGCGTGGGGCCTTCTATTTCTACCCGCTGGGGACGGTGATGCTCGGTGAGCAGGACATCCTGACCGAGGTCGCTTCGCCGCCGTTCGCGCTCGCGCATGTTCTCGGCCATTTGATGGGCCTGGGGGACGCGCCACAATGCGCGACGACATTCATGCGCTGGTTCGAGGGCACTGAAGACAGCGGCGCTTGCGGCAACCCGACACCGACGGTCTTGACCAACGACCAGATCGCGAGGGCGCGAAACCAGGCGTTGATTGGCACGCCGTTTCGCAACCCTTTTGTTCCGCGTGGGCGCCGATCTCGCGGCGGTGGCGGTATGGGGATGGGCGGTTAGGTAGAATACTTCGGGGCGACGGCGCTCTGGCTAAAATAACCCGATAAGATCTGACGTAGGATCAAACCAGGCAGGAGACCCTCATGGGCGACGAATATGCGACAGTCAAAGTTGCGGCGGTGCAGGCCGCATCCGTTTTTCTCGATCGCGAGAAGACGACGGAGAAGGCCTGTGATCTGATTCGAGAAGCGGGGCGAAACGGCGCCGAGTTCATCGCGTTTCCCGAAGGCTTCATCCCCGCTCACCCCGTCTGGTATCACCACCATCCGGCGACGAATGCCGTCGTCAACGAGTTGTCTGTGGAACTCTTCAAAAACTCCGTGGAGATTCCGGGACCGGAGATCGCTGCGCTGTGTACGGCGGCGCGGGATGCACAGGCGTACGTCGTGATGGGCGTTTGCGAGAAGCTGCCGAACACACTCGGCACCATGTTCAACTCGCAGGTGTGGATCGACCCGGAAGGAGAGTTACTCGGCAAGCATCAAAAGTTCATACCCACCGTGGGCGAGCGGCTCGTGCACATGGGCGGGTTCGGTGACACGTTCGGCGCCTTCCAGACCCACTTCGGCCCGGCCAGCGGCTTGATTTGCGGCGAGAATTCTAACCCGCTCGCCGTGTTCAGCCTCACCGCGGAAGGTACCCGGATCCATGTGATGAGCTGGCCTAACCATTTTCCGACCAGTGGGGACCCGTTGCGTAATCGTGTGGCTCTCGACTCACAGGCATTCGCACAGATGAGCAAAGCCTATGTCGTGTCCGCGTGCGGCACCGTGGACGAGAATATGATCAAGAAGCTCAAGGTCGGTCCCGAGGGAGAGAAGTTCTTGCGTGATCCCGACTGCAGCGGTGGGAGCGTGATCGTTGCGCCCAACAGCCACATCATCGCGGGCCCGATGGGCGCGGAAGAGGGCATCCTCTACGCGGAGTGCGATCTCGAAGCCGGCATCTTGATGAAGCTGCGCCACGATTTTGCCGGCCACTACAATCGCGCCGATATCTTTCAACTGCATGTCAACCGCAGCACGCCGCATCTCTATACGGTGCATGAAGCGGAGGAATCGGGTGGGGTGGTGAGTGAAGCGCCCACCGCGCCGGCGGCTGAAGAGACGAACGGGGCCGAAGCGGAGTCCCCGCCGCAGGTCTCGCGGATCTCCGCAGTGCGAAAAGGCGAGGGCAAGAACTGAGTTCCGTCACTCGGCCCGGTAGGCGACCCTCCAGATGCGCCCGGCCCGATCATCGATCATGGACAGACTCTCCAGTCCCATGCGCGCTGCCTCGGGCCTGAACGTCACTCTGGCGTTAATATCCTGCGCCAGTGGTCCGCTGCAGGCTACCCCGGGACGCCGCGCAAGTCAGGCACGGTCATCAGGGGCCGATAGGGGCCTTTGTGGTAAAGTGACCGTACTTGTCGCCACGGAAGGAAGTCACTGTATGGCCAGGCCAGGACCGCAAACCCACGCCAAACGCCAGCGCGAGCAAGCGAAGAAAGACAAGCGCAGGGCCAAGGAAGAGAAAAAAGCCCTGCGAAAAGCAGAAAAAATGGCCAACGCCGAGCCCGAGTCGGTCTGAACCACTGTCCGCGTCGATAGCGAAAGTTCAAGTCCACTATCAGCGGCACCAGGGATGAGTCCGCTCGGAAGTGTTTCGAGCTACAATATCGACCGCCACCCTCACTGCTTCTTTCGAATCTACGGACATCCCGTCCATGTCTTCTTAAGCGGCTGTTGACCCTTAGGAGGAATCATGGGTAGGAAACTTTACGTAGGAAATTTGCCGTATACGGCCACGGAGAGCGATCTCTCGGAAAAGTTTGCAGCATCCGGAACCGTCGAATCATGCAAGCTGATAACAGATCGTGATACGGGGCAAAGTAAGGGTTTCGGCTTCATCGAGATGGCCACCGACTCAGAAGCCCACGCGGCGATCGATAGCCTGAACGGCACCGATTATGACGGCCGGCCGATGAAGGTCAATGAAGCGAAGCCTCAGCAGAAAAGATCCGGAGGAGGTCGTGGTGGTGGGTACGGCGGTGGCGGCAACCGCTGGTAAGCCCTCGCCGCAATAACGGCTATTCCTCGACATCAAGACTGTGCCAGGCTCAATCTGGCAAGTTCAGCTATACGCGCCTAACGCTGCGTGACAGACGAATCTCCAGCAGTGGAACAGCCCGACCAGATGCTATCGAGTCAGAGTCTGAATTCGGTAGACTCGAGCAATTAGAACCTCCGAAATTAACTCGCCATGAGGCCCTGCAAGTCAGCCTTGAGGGGAGACGCTGATGAGATTTAAGACGTCGTTTACTGCGGCTGCTGTC
>SMUZ01043897.1_pt1 | contig 12805 bp, 6 predicted proteins | sample 2456421 | NCBI WGS metagenome assembly SMUZ01 (sample SAMN11095932, study PRJNA526329) | marine sediment metagenome | biome: Marine sediment; feature: Surficial sediment; material: Deep marine sediment; isolation source: Hadal surficial sediment | place: Pacific Ocean | collected 2014-11 | depth 0-1... | reverse complement strand
CATCCGCTTTCCGAAGGGCCAGAAGCGGGAGTTGTGCTTGCCCGATTGGAAAGTTTACCGACAATCGACCCAGTCGTTTCTCCCGAGTATGAACGCCGTGATGCGCTCGAGCATGACATTGCCGCGCTCAAGGCAGATAAAAATAGTTACACCCAGGCCGACTATTACGCGGAACTGCAACGCCTGCTTCTGGAACTGGTGGTGGTGGAAATTCAGATCGAGGATGCGGCGGGCGAGGGCAACCCGTGAAGCTTCCTACCCATGCTTCTTTTCACCAGTGCGCCTTGCGCTTGCACAGGTTGTGCTGTGCATCGAGCATGCTGTTCACCTGGCTCTTGGTTGTCCCTTTGGGGATGGCCAGCGAGCTGGCGGTGGAGGTGGTGGCACCCGAGACATTGAGCGAGGCGCCACCAATAACCGCCACTTCAAAAACAACCCCTTTAGAAACCACGCCACTCGTGCACTGCCAAACCTTGGACGACACGGGTGATGCGACTGCGCAAAGTTGTTACCTCGAACTATTACGCATCGAATATGACGACGCCGTGCGCGCCGAAGTGCTGTGGCTGATGGGTAACACCACAGCCGCTAACCGCGCTTTCCAGCGCGCGAACCAGGTCGACCCCGGCAACCCGGACCTGCTCACCCGGTGGGGGTTACTGTTTATCCAGGTACATCAGGCGGCGGATGCCGAAGCGCTATTCAAAGAAGCGTTGACCATCGATCCACTGCACTCTGCTGCGCTGCTGAGTCAGGCAGAGCTGCTGGCCAACCGTTTCGAAGGACGCGCTCAGGGCCTGATCAATGATGTGCTGACTCGCGATCCCGACAATCCTCGCGCCAACATGCTGCTCGCCCGATTACATCTGGAGGTGGGTAACGTAGATGCTGCCCGCACCGGGCTCACCCGGTTGCTCGACAAAACGCTCAGACCAGGCGATCGCCTCAACATCTACGCGTTACTTGCGGCCGCTGACCACATGAGCGGCGAGGCGCCAAGTCCGTGGACAACCAAAGCCCTGGAATTGAACCCGAAATTCGGCGATATCCACGCGGTGGCCGCCCACTTCTACATCATCACGCGGCGTTATCGCGAAGCCGTGGCATTGCTCGAGAAAGCCACCCAAACGAACCCCGACCACTGGCTCGCTCATGCGGACCTCGGGATCAACCTGCTGCGGCTGAACAGGTTCGATGAGGCTCGTGAGCATCTGGAGCACGCCTACAGCGGTGATCCGTACAACGCGGAAGTGGTCAACACCCTGCGATTGTTGGACAGCCTGTCAAACTTCGACACTATCTCGTCATCCAACCTGGTGATGCGTTTGCATAAAAGCGAATCTGCCGTGCTTGCGCCTTACATTCGTGAATTTGTCAGAGATGCAGAAGGTGAAATGGCAGCCCGCTACGGTTACGAACTCGAACGGCCGGTGGTCATCGAGCTGTATCAGCACCATGACGACTTCGCCGTACGCACCGCTGGCTTGCCTGGGCTCGGAATCCTCGGCGCGACGTTCGGGGACGTGGTAGTTATGGATGGGCCTTCGGCGAAGACCGCCGCCGAAGGTTTCGATTGGGTCAGCGCCCTATGGCATGAGCTGGTGCACGTGGTCACTCTGAACGCCACCAACAACCTGGTTTCCCGTTGGTTTGCCGAAGGTGTCAGCGTGTTTGAAGAGTGGCGTTACGGGCCGAGCCCAAACAATTCTGTCCCCTTTAGTTTTCTCGAAGCTATGGCAGACGATCGACTGTTGCCAGTGGCCGACCTCGACGAAGGTTTTATCCGGCCCCGTTACCCCGAGCAGATATCCGTTTCCTATCTGCAGTCCGGGCTCTTGTGTTTATACATCGCCGACAATTTCGAAAACGGCCTGGTAAATATACTCAAGGCCTATGGCAACGGTGCAACGACCGTTGCAGCCATCGAGCGTGGGCTGTCGCTCACCCCCACCGAACTCGACGAAGCATTCACCCGATATCTTGATGAGCGTTTTGGCAACGTGGTCGCCCAGCTCGATGAATTGAGAGAAACAAGCCGTGCTGCGGCAGCAGCGTTCAAGGCTGAGCGCTGGATGGATGCCATGACACTTGCGGAACAGGCGATCACCCTCTATCCGGAATATGTGGGACCCAGCAACGCCTATCTGTTGCTGGCAGGCGCAGCAGAACATGGAAAAGTTCCTGACAAAGAAATGGACGCTTTGGCCCATTACTGGCAAGCCGGTGGACGCAACCCGGGCGCGCTTAAAAAGCTCGCGCAGCGTTACCACGCTGCCGTCAGGTTAGACGACGCCATTGCGGTACAAAGCGTGTTGACCCGCGCCGTGCCGCTCAGCGCCGAAAATCATGTAACACTCGGCGACTGGCTTTCCTCAGCAGGCCGGCACGCCGAGGCTCGAACCGAGTACGAGTCCGTGTTGGCACTCACGCCCTACGATAAGGCCAGCGCGCACTTCAAGCTGGCAAGTGCCCTGCACCAGCTCAACCAAATCGAGGAGGCCCGTCGTGAGTTACTCTACGCCCTGGAGATCGCGCCGCGTTTTCGCCCCGCCCTATTATTGTTAGTCGAGATCAACCAATGAGTGAGAACAACCTAGATACGCCGGAGAGCAACACCACCGAGGCCACCGAAGCCCTGGTCGGCAAGTTCCAGGAGACCATGACGCGTATCCGCACCGAGCTCGGCAAAGTTATCGTGGGTCAGGACGAAGTGCTGGAACAACTTTTAATCACCGTGTTGGTGGGCGGCCACTGCCTTATCACGGGTCTGCCCGGAACCGCCAAAACCCTCATGGTGCAATGCCTGGCCGATGCGCTGGGTCTTGACTTCAAGCGTATTCAGTTCACCCCGGATCTGATGCCGACCGACGTGACCGGCACCGATATCATCGACACGGATCCAGCGACTGGCGAGCGCACCTGGCGCTTCGTCCCAGGTCCGGTTTTTACCAATGTATTGTTGGCTGATGAGATCAACCGCACCCCACCCAAAACCCAGTCCGCTTTGCTGGAAGCTATGCAGGAAGCAAGCGTGAGCATCCGTGGTACCACCCACCGGTTGCAACCGCCGTTTGTGGTGTTAGCAACACAGAATCCCATCGAGCTCGAAGGGACTTATCCATTGCCCGAAGCCCAGCTCGACCGGTTCATCTTCAATGTCGTTCTCGACTATCTGGACGCAGACGAAGAAGTTGCCGTCGTAGAACGCAATACGCTGGGGCTCGGTCTACCCGAGATTTCCCCATGCACCGATGTCGCAAGCCTGTTGGAAATTCAACGACTGGTCCGCCAAGTACCAATATCTGATGCCATGAACCGTTTTGCGGTAGACCTGGTGCGTGCGACTCGACCTCACGAAGATGCTGCCAGCGATCGCGTGCGCAGTTATGTCAGCTACGGTGCATCTGTACGAGCCGCGATCTTTCTCTCGCTGACCGCCCGTGCCCGGGCATTACTCAACGGTCGCTACCACGTGACGCCCGACGACATCCGCACACTGGCACTGCCGATACTGCGTCATCGTCTGCAACTCAACTATCTCGCAGAATCCGACCAGGTGGATGTAGATGAGCTTGTCAGCGAACTGCTTGACCGGGTGGAAAACAATTCGTGACCACCACCACTCCAGTTCACACTCTTGCGCCCGGAAGGGTTCACCAACGGCTGATCGAGCCGACGGTGCTCGCTCAGCTCGCCAATCTGGAACTGGTCGCGCGTTCGGTGGTGGAGGGTACGCTGGTGGGCTTGCACCGCTCACCCACCTTCGGCTTCAGCCAGGAATTCGCCGAGTACCGTGCCTACATGCCCGGTGATGATTTGCGCTACATCGACTGGAACGTCTACGCACGAACCGATAAAACTTACATCAAACGTTTCTTCGGTGACACCAACTGCCAGCTGATGGTGCTTATCGATACCAGCGCCTCCATGGATCCGCCCGAATTCCCAAGCCCTGGTGCGGTGTCCAAAATCGACTACGCGCGATTCTTCTCGGCGGCGCTCGTCTACCTCGCGGCACGCCAGCACGACGCGGTGGGTTTGCTCGCATTTAATGAGGGTATCGGCCTCTACCGCCCACCAGCCACAAAAGCGGCTACCGTGCGCACCCTTTATCACGAACTCGATCGTCTCAGAAGCACTGGCGGTACCGATTGGCAAAAGGCGCTGGAGCATGTACAGGGGCGCTTACGAAAAAAAAGTCTCCTGGTCGTGATCTCGGATTTCTACACCGAGCCCGACGATCTGGCTCAAGTGTTGCTTGGGCTCGCCGCGCGCGGTCACGACCTGCTGCTTGTGCACGTTCTCGATCCGGGAGAGCGCCAAGTGCGGTTAAAAACTGCTGCGACCTTGCGCGACGCTGAAACTGGCGAGGTCATGGAAGTCTCTCCCGACGAACTCGCAACCGATTATCCAGACCGGCTGAGAAACCATGTGGAAGCCTTGAAAAAGTTAACTATAGGCATGGGTGGGCACTACCTGCAGGTTGATACCGATCAACCGCTCGATCGAACCCTGTCTGGCTATCTCCGTTTTCGAGCGAGGCATCCGTAATGTTTCTTGTTTCAGCTACATTCCTCGCTGGGCTCATCCTCCTGGGGGTACCCTGGTGGTTACATCGGCTGAGCGCTCACGCTTCGGAGCAGCGAACGTTCAGCTCCTTGTTTCTAATGCGGCCGAGCGAAGCACCAGTGCACATACGGCGAAAATTGCAGCACTTGTGGTTGCTGGCACTGCGGTTACTGCTACTGAGCGTCGCCTGCTTCGCATTTGCCCAACCAATATTGGAGCTCGCCGGGAGCGCTGATATCGAAGCGACATCCGTACCTGACCGGGTGATCGTGCTGGATACATCGCTGTCGATGAACCGCTCCGGCAGCGGTGAGCGTGCCTTCAGCGAAGCGCAACAAATTGCCCGCGAACTGGTCCGGACCTTACCACCCGGAGGACGCGCGGCGGTGGTGACGGTGGACAATCGGATCGAGTTAAATGCACCGCTGACGGATGACCGGGCGCGGCTCAACGCGGCCATTTCGGCCAGCCAGCCAGGTGCTGCACGGTTGATTCTGGATGGTTTGCTCGGCCGCATTGCAAACCTGACCGGAACGTTGGCGTCGCCTGGCGAAGAGTTGGAAGTGCATCTGATCTCTGATTTTCAAGCGACGGCCATGCCTGATCAGTTCAACGCCCTGATCGAAGGTTCAATCTGGCCCGTGACACTGCATGCCGTGAGTGGCGACCGACCGAATTGGGCGGTAACGCATCTGGCATTGCGCAGCAACACCAACCCGTCTAAAGACGCCCCTGCTGATGCAATTGTGGAAGTAACCGTGCGTGGGTATGGGACTCAAGCGCAAGCGGTCGATGTGATACTGGAACAAAACGGCACACCCATCGGGCAGCGCAACGTACGGGTTCCGGCTGACGGCACCACCACCACCCAGTTCGAACTCCCCCCTGCAGGTCGGGGTCACATCACCTGGCTTGCGCACCTCGGCATAAACGATGCCCTCGATGACGACAACACTCGGCGTCTGGTGCAGGCTGATCGCGAGCAAACGGAGCTGGTAGTGATCACCACCAAGGAGCGGCCATACGCCTACTTGCGCGCAGCCGTGCAAGCGGCCGCGACGAGTTTTGTACCGGTAATGAAAACGACACTTGACGATCTTACGGTGCCTGTCGTCGTGGTGGCCGATCCCGGTGTGCTTGCCAGTGGGACCGAGCGTGAACTGGTTCGTTTTCTCGAAACCGGCGGTGCCGTGCTGCTTATTGCAGGACCGGCTACGCGGGCTGCCGGACGATTGCCGATCCTGGATGTCGCATTGGCACCGAGTCGATTCGACCAGACCAGCCGTGGCATCGTGGCCGTCGACCGCAGTCATCCTGTGCTGAGCGGATTTGCTGCCTGGCGTGATCTGTCGGTGTTTCAGGTCGTGAAGCGGGCAGAGCCCGAAACGGGTGACGTCATTCTGGCGTTGGATGACGACACCCCCCTGCTAGTGGAATATCCCGTGGGCGCTGGGCGGCTGATGGTGCTGACTACGGCCCTCGATCCCGAGTGGAGTTCGCTGGTCGTACGCCCCGCTTTTGTGGCATTCATGGCTAACCTGTTGGGTTATCTGGCGGAAGATCTGCTTCCGTCCGAAGCGCTGGTTGGCCAGGCTTTTGCCATTCCGGCGCAGTCCGTTCAGCTCATCGATGCGGCGGGGACGCGCGTTCTTGGTCTTGCCGATACAGTCGGTCGACCCACCGTGAGTGTCGCGATACCCGGCGTATATCAGCTACGCACCCCGAGCCGTACGCGTCCTCTGGCCGTGAATACCGACCTGCGCGAATCCGACCTCCGCCGTGCACCGGATGAATTGCTCGCGCGCTGGCAGGCAGCGACCACTCAACCCAGCAGGCAAACCAGCACGACGTTTACGTCGAGCACTCCAACGAGCACCTCCGACACAACTCATCACCAACCGCTGGCCGCGTGGCTGCTGGCGTTACTGGCCTTATTAGTGTTTGCTGAACCTCTGCTTGCCAATAATGGTCCAACGACTAGATTACCCAGGGAAGCCGTAGGGACATGAGCGTCCTCCACGAATATCTCTCCGCATGTCGGCTGCGTTTGCGGCGCCGCTTCGTGGCTCGCGGTGCGGCCATCATGGCCATGAGCGCCTTGGTCTTGACGGGCCTTTTCGTTTTGATTTTCCTGATCTGGGTTCCCGGCAGCGGGTTTGTGCTCACGACCCAGATATTGCTTTATCTGGCCATCGCCGTTGGCGTTGGCGTGCTCGTCTGGTGGCCCATGGACAACGACGCCGTCACCCGCCAGGTGGAAGCTCGGGTAACGGGCTTCGACGGCAGACTGCAAACCTGGCGGGACGCCAGCCGACGTGGCGACGATTCCCCCATGCTGAAGCTGCTCACCCGCGAGACCCAATCCATAGCCGAAGTCAACAATCACCAAAAAGTCGTGACCACGCGGGAATTTGTCGCACCCGCAAGCACCGCCATCGTCATCGGATTCATCCTGGTGATGACGCTCATCAGTGGTAACAATCCCTGGCAGCTTGCGGCCAAGCGTTTGTGGACGGGCGACCTTCTCACCGCAGCAGCCCCGCGCATCACAGTTACTCCTGGAGACGTGGTAGTGCCGCGCGGCGCCGACGTGATAGTGGAAGCTGTGGCCAGCGGGTTCGTCGCCCGACGGATGGAGATGAACGCGACCTTCGAACACACCGACGGTTGGGAGCGTGCACCCATGGCACGCCTCGACGAAAGCAAATACGGCTTCGTGTTCGTCGGGGTCAGCGAGCAGGTGGACTACTACGTTCAAGCTGCCGGTCTCAACTCGGAGCGTCATGTTATTTACGTCGCGGACCTGCCCCGGGTAACCGGTGTCTCGCTCTCCTACGAATTTCCCGATTGGACCGGGTTGCCTGTTACCGAACACGATAGTGGCGACGTATCCGCGCTACCGGGCACCCGGGTGGAAGTGACCGCGGTTACCGATCTACCCGTTGTAGATCCGGTAATTGTGGTCAACGGGCGAGAGCTTGCGGCTACGGCCAGCGGGTTGGAGACACACGGCGCCTTCGACGTTGGCGAGGAAGGCAGCTGGTACGTGGCGGTCCGTCACGAAGGTACGCTCGCGCGCATCAGCGACACCTATCTGATCAACGTGGTGGAAGACAACCTACCCGAAGTGGACTTCAGTTGGCCCGGGCACGACGGCCAGGCCACCTCCATCGAGGAAGTCGCGCTGCGCTTCCGGTCTCGGGACGACTATGGCGTCGAGTCGCTGACGTTCAACTACTCGGTTAATGGCGCACCCTGGGAGACGGTGATCTTGGACAGCGATGCAGACGAGGCCGAGCACCTGCTTTACCTGGAAGACCTCACGGTCGCCTCCGACCCGACCACAACAGAGCCGCGCTCGCTCAAGCCCGGCGATATGATCTCGTTTTTTGCCGAAGCCAAGGATCACCGTCAGCAGTCGCGTACCGCATTGTATTTTGTAGACGTTCGACCCTTCGATCGCACCTACCGGGAATCACAGTCGGCTGGCGGCTCAGGTAATGGCAGCCCCGGCTTCGAAATAGCCGACCGTCAGCGGGAAATTGTCACCGCCACCTGGAACCTCCTCAACAAGCAGCAGACCGAGCGCTTTGATGATGAGAGCGAAGCGATGCACGACCAGTCGGATGTGCTGGCGATGTTGCAACGGACGCTCAAAGACCAGGTGGAAACACTAACCAGCCGGGCTCAGGCCCGGCGCCTGGGCGCCGACGAAGAGGTCGACCAGTTCATGACCGAACTGACCTTGGCCGCCACTTACATGGAACCCGCCGCGGTGATGCTCGACTTGAACGATCTGTTGGAAGCCATCACGCCGGAACAACAGGCGCTGCAGCATCTCAAGGCAGCAGACGCGGCCATGACGGACGTTGACGTAACGAGGACTCGAGGCGACATGCGCGGTACATCGGGTCGTTCGTTGTCGGAGCTTTTTGATCTGGAGATGGACCCGGAACGCAACCGCTACGAAACGCCCCAGAGTCCTAACTTCGGTGAAGGCGTCGAGGAGGACGATAGCGATTGGCGCCGGCTGGAAGAACTGGCTGCACGCCAGCAACGGCTCGCCGAACGGCAGCAAAACGGCGAGGAAAGTCTCGCTTCACGCTGGCAACAGGAGCGCCTGCGGCGGGAACTCGAAGAACTCCGCCAGCGCCTCGAGGGTCGTCAGGGGAGCGAGCAGAACCAGTCAGCCATAGATAATGCTATTGCCGAACTGAACCAGGCTCGCGACGCCATCGACCGATCGCTTGCACAGCAACAAGCCGACCCAAGGAGCATACGTCAGGCGACCCAGGCGCTGCGGCAGGCTGCGAGCCAGCTTCGCGAGAGCGAGCGCAAAAACTTACAACAGCGTCTGGCACGTACTGGCCGGCAAATCGAAAACCTGATCGCCGACCAGGACGTCGTGATCGACCGGCTCGAAGCGCTGCAGCGCGAGTTGTTGGAAGCCTCACAGCGCGGTGAAAGAATCCCGTACCAGAACTTCTCGATGGAATCTTTTGGCGAACGCAAACGTCGTATGCAGGAAGATCTGGACAACGTTACGAATGAGCTTGACGAAGTTAGCGACTCCGTGGGTGATCGTGACCCGGATACGCAACGGGTTTTGCAACGTGCAGTGGCCGAGTTGAACGAGGAATTCATCGATGACCGGCTCGCCGCCTCTGCCATTGCCTTCGAGATGGGCAGGCCACTTTATGCCATCAACAACGAAGACGTTGTGAAAAATGCTCTACAGCGCCTCGCTAATCGGATCGGCCAGGCTCGGCGCCTGCTCGAGAGCAGCGAAATGCAACCCCGGAACGACAACCCGCTCGCCCGTGTGCGGGCATTACGCCAAGCACTAACCGCCGCAGCACCAACGCGCAGTGGACAAAACGATGGAGACGAGGTGAACGGCATCTTCCGTGCAACCGAAGCGCTAGCATTTCGCCTTGGCCAGGAGTTGGGTGAACAATTCAATCTGGACACGTCCCTCAGCCGATCCAGATACATACCCCGGGGAACCGACGACGACAATACCGCAACATTAGTCAGCATGACCCGGGATCGGCTGGATTTCATCGAGACGGCGCTCTTGAGCCTGCAAGCATCACCCATTCGTGCGCAGAAACCACGCGATACGGCCAGGGACTCTGATGCGGCGGCACGCTATTTCCGCAGCCTCAGCGCGCCAGACAGATAGTCCGCAAATATTTAGTGAGCTCTTCTGTGATTGACGCTTCTACTCGAGCGACTATTAATTGAGCTTCGCCTTGGCGTCGCGTGGTTGCTGGATCGACTTGCACGCGATTGGTGCTGCACCTTGACAGGCGCCGCTGCGCGCGCCTGGCGCACCACCGGTGCGTGAGTTCTGGCTGGCTGGGATCTTACCTGGTGGGTACTTGCCTGGGCAGGTCTTCCCTGCTGCGCTCTTGCTCGCGCCGTCCTAGAGGCGGGAACAGGTGTTGCCGAGACATTGGTTCGACGTCCGCTTTCGACCCTGCGTGCGGGGACCCGTTCGGGGACCGGAGTGCTTAACGCCATCCGCGCACCGCGTTTAACCGACCGGCCGCGAACTTCCGTGTTCGAACGTCGCTCACGTGACTGGTTGCGAACTACCCGTTGGGTCCGGGGTTGAACATCTTTCTCGCTGATATCAGTTGTAAGCGCTGTGCGCCGTTCGTCGTTGGCACGCCTGTTAACGCCGGCCGTTCTGCGCGCGTTCGCTCGCGCATCCACACGGGGTCGATCGCCTCGCGACCTATCGCGAACGTTCCGCGCTCTCCGCACACCATCGGGTGCAGTACCGTCTGCAATCAATCTGGAGTCCGACGTTCCTGCCGCACGCTGTTCAGCTTTGCGTGAGCGGCGTTCAGCGACAACGTTTTCTCGCCTGCGATTATTGAGTTCGTGATTCGAACGCCGTTCGTCACGCCAATCGCGATGATCGAGATCGGGATTAAAAGGTCGCGCACCAGCACGCTCGCGATCGGGCTGCCACTGGTTACCCGGGTGGTGCCGGCGATGGTGACTATTCCGATGGTGGTTGTAATACCCGGAATAGTTGTAGCTCAGCCACAGGTGCGGTTGGCGATAATAAAACGGATCGTAATAGCTGTAGTTGTAATACGGATGACTGTCGTAGCCATAGTGATGTAAATGCAAACGGTGGGTGTTCCAGCCAATGCTGAACGCCGAGGTCACACCCCAGAAATATCCAGTGGAAAAATAATGGTCCCGGGGATACGGGTAGTAGTACAACGGGTATGCACGCGGGTAGTAGTGATATACGGGGTAACGTTGATAGACCGTTACCCGCTCAGGCTCATAATAAGGCACGTAAATCACCTCGGGATCCGCCGGCCTGATCAGAATTGTGCCTTCATCGTCTACCGCGACGATCTGATGCTCATCGCTCTCCAGGTTACCCGACACCCGCGCGCGTTCACGGAAATCGCTTACCGCTGCAATCAGCTCAGCCTCCTGGACGAGCACTGCTTCGCCGAGCTGCCAGGTCCAGTCGAGGTCTTCGTTCAACAGCGCAATGACTTCCGGGTAATTCAACAGCGCGATGATGGAATCGTCCCAGTTCTCGTCCGGCTCGAGGGTTGGATCGTCTTCACGGGCTTCCAGGAAGCGCGCCGCCTGAACAATCTGAACGGGGTAGGTCGCCGCGGGTAACACAATAGCGAGGAGATCATCGGGATACAGCGCGATAGGGGCAATCAGCTCGCCGAGCTCTTCAGCGGACAACGGCTCAATCGGCTCGACGGTGATTTCACCTTCGGCCGTGATGTCTTCGATGTCTGTAGCGGCGAAAACCGAGCCGCCGAATAGCAGCAACGCCAGCAAGAGCAACCCGTAGGAGGCGCTGACCAATGTGATCGACTTACGGCGATTGGGCTGGAAGTTGTTCATTTCGACCCTTCCCGGTTCCGCGCGATCCCTGGCGCTCGAGTTCAATAACATCCGAGAAGGATACTCAGGTCAAGCTGAATGGAAGCTTAAGATCAGCTTCAACTAATGCAGACATGACTTTATCAAGTAATTTCAACAAGTTGCATAGAAATCAGCAACCCGCAAGGCGATTCAAATTTACTGGCCTGATGAGATTACAACCTCGATACGACGACTGCTCTACCTTATAATCCCGCGCCCTGCGCCCGTAGATCGCGTAGCCCGAGGCGAAGCACTGCCTCGCCAAGGGACTACGACCGGCCACGGATGGCCGGTCTGGTGCAGTTCGTTCAATAATGTCGCGCCAGGGACGGCTGGAAGATGCTTTTTTTGCGCCCGTAGCTCAGCTGGATAGAGTACTGGCCTCCGAAGCCAGGGGTCGCGCGTTCGAATCGCGCCGGGCGCGCCAAATAGTCTAATAAAAACAATGGGTTATGGGGTCTGCACAACCTGGGAATGTGGCGTGTGTTTGCTCGGGGGAGCAGAGGGGGAGCGAGATGTGAGGACTACAAGCCGGTTGACTGAAATACAGACGTAATCTGGTCCATTCTCGATCATCTAGTCCAGCGCGCACCGCCAAGTACACCTCCCGAACGGGCACCACTGTCCAACAACTCGGGCAGCCTCTTTTTTGCTTCCTGAACCTTCAGATCCTTCGGGACAAACGTTCCGCCATGACATTTCGATACACAGCTCGAAAACCACGCGGATTCCTTCCCTAAGACCCGGTTGTCTGACCTTGCGATACTTTGCTGGATATGTTGAGACAGATTCGAACTGTGTAAGCCGCCAAGAAGAAGATGGCAACCGAACCCGACGCCAGTCCAGCAACGACCCACCGTGAAGGACCCGACCCGAACCAGTTTTGCAGGATCGAAGCCGTGGCGGCCATGGGAAGCAGAAATATCGATGCCACACACAAGGTTTTCGACACGCGGTCTCCGTAGAGCGCAATCCACGGAAATTTCGCTCTGTCGGATTGCGGCTCGAATCGACGCAGGTGCACCGCAAAATACGAAAGAATGACAGTCAGTATGATGATTCCCCAGCTTGCTACTGCCTGTTGCGGCAGATTTGCGCCGAAAACGGAGAGTTGCGGCCCGACTTCCCGTCTCAGCTGATCAATATGGCTCTGCAATTCCGTGATCGAGGTTGTCTGCAAGGCGTCTGCGACTTCTGCAAACTCCGGAAAGGCGTCGTCAAACGGCACGCCCAGCCAATCGGTTGTCTCGATGACGTTCCGGTTCTTCTCCAGTACCGCGTCCAACACGCTCGTACCGACTGGATCGCTTATTAT
>SMUZ01018169.1_pt1 | contig 12818 bp, 10 predicted proteins | sample 2456421 | NCBI WGS metagenome assembly SMUZ01 (sample SAMN11095932, study PRJNA526329) | marine sediment metagenome | biome: Marine sediment; feature: Surficial sediment; material: Deep marine sediment; isolation source: Hadal surficial sediment | place: Pacific Ocean | collected 2014-11 | depth... | reverse complement strand
TTCCGCGACGATCTCTACGCGGACTACAAAGCCAACCGGCCGCCGATGCCCGAGGACCTGCGCCCGCAGATCGAGCCGCTGGTGCAGGCGGTCGAAGCCATCGGCCTGCCGGTGCTGCGTGTCAAAGGCGTGGAGGCCGACGACGTGATCGGCACACTCGCGACCCGCGCCACCGCGGCGGGCCTGACCACGCTGATCTCCACCTCCGACAAGGATATGGCGCAACTCGTCAACGAGAGCGTCACGCTCGTCAATACGATGAGCCACACCACGATGGACTCGAACGGCGTGTTCGAGAAGTTCGGCGTGATGCCGGAACAGATCATCGATTACCTCGCACTCGTCGGCGACAGCTCCGATAATATCCCGGGCGTACCGGGGGTTGGCCCGGTCACCGCGGCGAAGTGGCTCGCCGAGTATAAAGATCTCGACACGATTACCCGCCATGCCGAAGAAATCCCGGGGAAGGTCGGGGAGAATCTCCGCAGCGCGCTCGACCGTCTACCCCTTTACAAAAAACTGACGACGATCGTCTGTGACGTCGACTTGCCGCGCGAGCCAGCCGACCTCCTCTACGGCGAGCCCGACGCGGAGCGATTACGGAAGCTCTACAAACGGCTCGAGCTCAAAAACCTGCTTCGGCGTATCGGCCCGCTCGAAGAACAGGCGCCTGAGCCGCCGGCCGCAAACTACGAAACGGTGTTGAGCAACGACACGCTGGAAGCCTGGCTCACACGTATCGAGGCGGCCAGCATCGTCGCGTTGGATACGGAGACGACGAGTCTGGACTATATGCAGGCCGAACTCGTCGGCATCTCGTTGTCGGTGGAAGAGGGTGCAGCGGCGTACATTCCGGTCGCGCATCGCTACCCGGGCGCGCCCGAGCAACTGGACAGGGACAACGTGCTCGCGCGCATGAAGCCGTGGCTCGAAGGGGCGTCGCCGAAAGTCGGACACCACCTCAAATACGACGCCCATGTGTTCCGCAATCACGGCATCAAACTTGGCGGCATCGCGTTCGACTCCATGTTGGAATCGTTCGTCCTCGACTCCACGGCCACGCGCCATGACCTGGACTCCGTGGCCAGCAAATATCTCGGTGTCAAAACCACGAAGTACGAGGAGGTCGCCGGTAAAGGCGCTAAGCAGCTGCGGTTCGACGAGGTCGATATCGAGGTCGCGTCAGCCTACGCGGCGGAAGACGCCGACATCACGCTACGGCTCCACCAGACGCTGTGGCCGAAGCTCGAACAGATACCGTCGCTGGAGAAGCTCTATCTGGAGATCGAGCTGCCCTTGGTCGACGTGCTACGGAAGATGGAGTATCTCGGCGTGCTGGTCGACGCGGGCATGCTCAAGCAGCAGAGTCAGGAGCTCGCCGCGGCGATGGCGACGACCGAAACTGCGGTGCACGAACTCGCCGGCGGACCGTTCAATCTATCGTCGCCGAAGCAGCTCCAGGAGATACTCTTCGATCGACTCGGCTTGCCGGTGCTCGGCAAGACACCGAAGGGGCAACCGTCGACGGCCGAGAGTGTGCTGCAGGATCTCGCTGAAGATTACGAGCTGCCGAAACTGCTTCTCGAATATCGGGCGCTGGCAAAGCTCAAATCTACCTATACCGACAAATTACCCGCGGAGATCAATCCGCGAACCGGGCGCATCCATACGTCTTACCATCAAGCCGTCGCCGCGACCGGGCGGCTCTCTTCATCAAACCCCAATCTGCAGAATATTCCGATCCGCACGACCGAGGGCCGGCGCATCCGGCAGGCTTTCGTCGCACCACCGGGGTACAAGCTGCTGGCCGCGGACTACTCTCAGATTGAGCTGCGCATCATGGCCCACCTCTCCGAGGACGCCGCGTTACTCTCGGCCTTCGCCGCCGATACCGACATCCACCGGGCCACGGCCGCGGAGGTTTTCGGCGTGGACCCGGACAAAGTATCAGACGATCAGCGCCGCTCGGCCAAGGCGATCAACTTCGGCCTGATCTACGGGATGTCGGCATTCGGCTTGGGCCGTCAACTCGGCATCGACCGCGGCCAGGCCCAACAGTATGTGGATCTCTACTTCAACCGGTATCCGGGCGTGAAAGACTACATGGACCGGACTCGCGAGCGAGCCCGGAAAGACGGCTATGTCTCCACGATCTACGGGCGCCGACTCTACCTGCCGGAGATCAACTCCCGCAACCATCAGCGCCGCCAATACGCCGAGCGCAGCGCGATCAACGCGCCGATGCAGGGTAGCGCTGCGGATATCATCAAGCGCGCGATGATTCAGGTGGACCAGTGGCTGACGCGTTCAGGCGCCGACGCGAGGGTCATCATGCAGGTCCACGATGAGCTCGTGTTTGAGGTCATCGAGCCCGAATGCGAACACATCGCAGGCGAGGTGACGCGGATCATGGAGGGCGCGGCTTCGCTGTCGGTGCCGTTGAAGGTGGCCTTCGGCTTCGGCGACAACTGGGACGAGGCCCACTAGGCCCGAGCCTTCGGCTCCGGTAGCCGCCGGGAACTTTCCGGAGAAACTGCGGCCTAATCCCTACGACGCTAGAGCGTCTCCCGCTGACCTCCCTTGGCGGGATCGTCTGCCGGTATCCCCATACTGGGAGACTCTTCCCCGGGTGTGTTCCCTGAATCGCGCACCCGGGGTCTCTTTTTTAAGATCCCGCCCTCGCGTCCGCCTTGTCGAGCCACACCAGCAACTGCTCGCGCGCCGCTTCCAAGCCCTGGCGAGCCGGCGAGGAGAACAGTATCAACGGCACGTCCTCAGGAACGGTCGCGGCGGTCTCCCGCTGTCTCTGCCGCCCGGCCTGACGGCTTAGCTTATCGGCTTTGGTCAGCAACACGGCGGCCGGAACCTCGGCCGCTCGCGACCAGGACAGCATCACTTGATCCAGGTCGTTGAGCCCACGACGAGCGTCTACGGTGATAAACAAGCCTGCCAGTGAACGGCGCTCGTTGAAGTAGGCTTCCAACAGCACGCGCCATCGTTGCCTCACGACCTTGGCAACCTTGGCGTAACCGTACCCCGGCAGGTCGACGAGGCGGCAAGTCTCGTCGATCTCGAAGAAATTAATCAGCTGCGTGCGCCCGGGCGTCTTACTCGTCCTAGCCAGATTTCGGCGCGCCGTGATCGCGTTGATCGCACTGGACTTTCCGGAGTTGGAACGCCCCGAAAACGCGACTTCCCGCCCGATATCGGCCGGAAACTGGGTCGCCTTCTGGGCGCTCTTCAGAAAGTTCGGATTGAGGGAAAAGGCCATATAGGTCGCTAGCAGTCTGCCGGACTTAGGGAATCGTCAGTGGATTCTGCCCGGGTCCGACAGGCTGCTTACTCTGCTGCTGCGGCGATGCTGGGATCAAGCGGAGTAGTGTACAATCTCTCGCCGTTTGCAAGGATAAAACGCGGGGTCACAACGGCGTGGCGTATAGGAACTCAGCGCTGAAATCAACGGCGGTTTATTCGCTGGTCTCGGGTCTGGCGTGCGTCTTGCTCGTGTTCAGCAGCCAGAGCCTCGCTCAGGGCTCGGCCGAGGCCGGCCAAGCCAAAGCCGTGTCCTGTGGGGCTTGCCACGGTATCGACGGTAACAGCTTGAGCCCGGCGTGGCCGAACCTGGCGGGGCAGCATGCGAGTTACTTCATCAGGCAATTGGAAGCCTATCAAAACGGTGAGCGCCAGGATGCCCTGATGACGACACTCGCGAGTGGGCTGTCGGCCGAGGATATGGCCGACCTGGCAGCGTACTACGCGACGCTGCCCGCCGTGCAACGCGGCGCCGACCCGGAGCTCGTCGAGCTCGGACAGAGCGTCTACCGCAGTGGTCTGCCGGACCGCGGCGTCGCCGCATGCATCGCCTGTCACGGCCCGTCGGGCCGGGGCAATCCGCTGGCCTCATTTCCCGTCGTCCGCGGGCAGCACGCGACCTATACCGTCGCTACACTGCACGCTTACGCGACCGGCGAGCGACGCTCCGACGGCTCGGTCAATCAGATGATGCGTGATATCGCCGTATCGCTGCGGGAAGACGAGATACTAGCCGTCGCCAGTTACATCCAAGGCCTGCGCTAGACATTTGGCGCCGAAGAGGAATCTATCGTGTTCAATCCAAACATATCTACACCAGTACGGCCGGCCATTCTTGTGGCGTTCCTTTTCTCGCTGACGGGCTGCGGCGGCGAACCAACGCCAGCGGCAGTCGCGCCCAGTATCACCGATACCGCTCAGGCGCCCGTCGAACAAGTGGCGGAACCGACCGTCGTGGCCGCGGAACGCGCACTCGCCGATAGCGAAGCACAGCCGCGCATCGCGTTGGCTCAAGCGGATGCGGCACCGGCTTCCGACCGCTTCCAGCTTGGCACGCACTACGACAGATTGCCCTCGGCGCAGGGGACGAGTTCCAGCCCCGATCTAATCGAGGTCGCCGAGATATTCTGGTATGGCTGCCCGCACTGCTATGAGTTCGAGCCCCATGTACAAAACTGGCGTAACGATCTCCCGGATGATGTCAGTTTCGTGCATATACCGGCGGTCTGGAATAGCGTGCTGCAGATTCATGCCCGGGCATTTTATACCGCGGAAGCCTTGGGCGTGACCGCCGAAGTGCACACGCCGCTGTTCCGCGAGATACACGACGAGCGTAACTTCCTGGATAGCCAGGAGGCGTTGGCAGAATTCTTTGGCCGCTACGGCGTCGAGACCGATGCGTTCAATGCGGCGTACGAGTCGTTCGCGGTGAACATGAACATGAACCGCGCCGACGAGCTTTCACGCCGCTATCGCATCGCGAGCGTTCCTACCGTAGTCATCAACGGCAAATACACGACGGATGCGGGCATGGCCGGCGGCTACGAAGAGCTGATGGAGGTCATCGACCACCTCGTCGCGATGGAACGCGCGGGCGAGTAAACGGCCGCCGCCGGCGTCACCCGGAACTCGCCGAGACATCGACGAAGCAAGGCTAAAACGCGTCGCGCTGCTCCAGCAGCCCATAGGGATCGGCGTGGATCAACACTTCGGCGCCCGGAAACTGATTCCGTACATCCGCCTCGACGGCGTCGCAGATCTCGTGGGCCTCCATCAGGCTGATCCCCGCGTCCAGCTCCAGATGGAATTGAATGAACTGGGCGGCCCCGGATGAACGCGTTCGTAGGTCGTGCATCCCCTTAACCCCGGGCTGGATCAACGCGGCGTCCTTGATGCGTTGCCGATCGTCCTCCGGTAGTTCGCGATCCAGCAGCACATCGATGGCGTTCGTCGCGATCACTCGAACGGCCAGTAGAATCAGCACGACAACGACAAGCCCGAGCAACGGGTCCAGGATATGCAACTGCCACTGCGCGGAGGCGAAGATCGCACCGAGTACCGCGACGTTCGTCAGTATGTCCGCCTTGTAGTGCACGGCATCCGCCGAGATCGCCAACGATCCGGTCTGGCGAACGACGAAACCCTGAAACACGACGAGACCGAGCGTCAGTATCAGCGACGCGAACATCACGCCCAGGCCCAACCCGGGCTGCATGACCGGGCTAGGCGACATCAAACGTACCACGGCTTCGACCCCGACATAGGCTGCGGAGCCCGTCACGATCACAGCCTGCGCAAGACCTGCGATCCCCTCGGATTTGCCGTGGCCGAAGCGATGCTCGCGGTCCGCGGGCGACACCGCCACCTTGACCGCGAACAACGTAATCAGGTAGGCGACCAGGTCGAGGAGCGAGTCCGCCAGGGAACTGAGTAACGCCACCGAGTTCGTCGCATTCCAGGCCCAGAGCTTCAGCGAGATCAACGTCAGCGCCATAACGACTGACGCATAGCTCGCCAGACGCATCAACCGAATCTGTCGGTCATTCAGGCTGGCGACGACGTTGCCGTTAGGCGCTGCCATGAGATCGCGACCGCCGGTCAACCGCTCGTGGTCGCGACGCGATACAACGCCCCGCCGAGCGCCGCGATGACGAGTAGCCCGATGATTGCAGGCAATTCGATGCCGAGCGCGATCACTTGCGGATTGCCGCTCAGGACAATCGGCACGGCCATGGCGATTCCGATCAAGGCCTCTCCGGTAATCAGGCCCGATGCGAACAGCATGCCGTTACGGTGGCCAACGACCGCGTCCGTGCCGCTGGCTTCATTGCGGCGACGCGCATAATGCGCGATCAAGCCACCCAGCAGGATCGCCGTCGCCAGTTCGAGCGGCAGGTAAATGCCGACCGCCACCGCCAGCACGGGCGCACGCCAGCTCGCCTGGGTCGCTTTGAGGTACTCGTCCACCGCGATGATGACGGCACCGATCAAGACCCCGATACCGACCATCGTCCACGGCAGGCCGGCGCCGAACACACCCTCGGCGACGGAAGCCATCAGCGTCGCTTGCGGCGCCAGCAGTGCGTTCGGATGCTCTGGTGTGGGGGCACCCAGGCCGTAGGCCTGTAACAGCAGATTCAGGATCGGCGCCATGACCAGTACCGCGGCGATCACGCCGGCCGCCTGCATGACCTGTTGGCGCCACGGTGTCGCGCCCACGAGGTATCCGGCCTTAAGATCCTGAAGATTGTCGCCGGCGATCGCCGCGGCACAGCAGACGACCGCGCCCACCATGATGGCGGCGGCCGGGCCGGCGGCCGCATCCGCGCCCATGAGCCACAGCAACAGCAGGGAGGTCAGCAAAATCGTCGCGATCGTGATGCCGGAAATCGGATTGTTCGACGAGCCGACGAGTCCGGCCATATAAGCCGCTACCGAGGAAAAAAGAAATCCGGTGATGACCATGATCACGGTCATGGCGAGGGCGACTCCCAACGTGCCGACGATGCTGTAATAGACGGCGAATATCGGGATGACGAAGATCGCGATCCCTGCGAGGACGAGCTTCATGGGCGTATCGTGCTTAGTATGGTCGTAGCGGCCCGCGGTAAGGGGAAGCTCCGCCTTCAGGCCGCTCTTGATTCCGGATAGCAGCGAGCCGCGCATCGAGATCAAGGCCCAGATGCCGCCGATCAACATCGCACCGACGCCCAGATAGCGAATCTGCGAGGTCCAGATGGCGAACGCCAGATCGCCGGCGTTGAGCCCCGCCGCAAATTCGGCCGCCAGCTCCGGACTGTTGTCGAGATACAGCGTCGAGTAGATCGGGATCGCCAGATACCAGGAGATGGCGCCGCCGAGGAAGACGAGAACCGCGATATTGAGGCCGACGATGTAGCCGACGCTGACCAACGCCGGTGACAGATTCATGCCGACGTACGCGATCGTACTCGAGCCGACGTAGGCGGCTGCCTGCGCCGTACCGTCCCACAGGCGCAGGCCGGTCTCCGCTAACTTGGTCAGTGCGCCTAACACCGCGGCCACGGCCAGGAATTTCGCCCCCTGGCCCGGCCCCTCGCCGACTCTCAAGACTTCCGCTGTCGCGGTGCCCTCGGGATAGGCTAGTTGTTCTTCCACGATCAGCGAACGCCGCAGCGGAATCGTAAACAACACACCCAGGAGCCCCCCGAGCCCGGCGATCAGGCTGACCCACATATACTCGAACACGTTCCAGTAACCGAGAATAATCAACGCCGGCAGCGTGAAGATGACGCCGGCCGCCAACGACTCACCGGCGGACGCGGCGGTTTGCACGATGTTGTTTTCCAGGATATTGGAGTTCTTGAACAACTTCAGGATGGCCATGGAGATGACGGCGGCCGGAATGGACGCCGAGACCGTCAAGCCGGCAAACAGGCCGAGATACGCGTTGGCGCCGGCCAGCACCATCGACAAGACCAAGCCGAGCAGGATCGCCTTGAGCGTTAACTGCGGCAGGGGCGTGACTGCGGCCATCCGGGCATCTCCAGTAGTCGTCTTATTATTTGGCCGGCGGAATTCTCGAGGAGACTAGCGACTGCGGTACACGAACGCCAGCCCGTCTATTTTGCGCCGCCCATCATGCGCTTCAGCGGCTTCGCCAGGAACGCCAACAATACGCCCGAACCGATGGTCGTCCAGACGATCTGGAGATACAGACTCGGCATCTCGTCGACCGCATCGGCCCTGAACTCGCCTGCGAGCAACCCGGCGAGAATACTTCCGAGGGACGCGGCCAGGAACCACACGCCCATCATCTGCCCGACAAAACGCCGCGGCGCGAGCTTGGTCACGGCGCTCAAGCCCACGGGACTCAACGCCAACTCACCCATCGTATGGAGTAGATAAGTGAATAGCAGCCAGGTCGGGAGGACCTGTTGTCCCTCGGCCACCAACGCGGCGGCGCCGATCATGACCGCGAAGCCTAAACCTAAGATGATCAGTCCTACCGCAAACTTCAGCGGTGTCGACGGGTCGAGATGGCGACGCGCCAGCGCTATCCAGAGCATGGAGTAGATCGGCGCGAGAATAATTATGAACACCGGGTTCAGGGACTGAAACCAACTCGCCGGTATCTCGAAGCCACCGAACTCTCGGATCGTGTAACGCTCGGCGAATAAATTCAACGACGACCCCGACTGTTCGAACCCGGACCAGAATATGGCCGCGGCGAGGAACAGCACGACGATGACGATCACCCTGCCTCTTTCGTCTCGGGTCAGACGCCCGAGTAAGAAGATGTAGCCGAAGTAGACGAGCGCGAGGGCAGCGATCGCGTAGGTACTGCCGCGAGCCAGCGCGACGGCATCCAGACTCAGCGCCCCCGTCAAGCCCGCGACGAGCACGCAACCGACGATCAACAGGACCGCGACGATTCCGCCCCAGAGTCTGCGCTCGTTGACTGTATCGTCTGGGCGTCGCGCCGGCGCCTCGCGTCCCGCATCCCCGAGGTGCGACTGGGTGAGCTTGAACTGAACGAGGCCGAACAGCATGCCGATGCCCGCCACACCGAAGCCGTAGTGCCAATTGTTCTGGGCGAGCCATCCGCAGACGAGCGGACCAAGCGCCGCGCCAATGTTGATCCCCATATAGAAGATCGTGAAGCCGCCGTCGCGTCGCGGATCTCCGGGCGGATAGAACTCGCCGACGATCGCGCTGATATTCGGCTTCAACAATCCGGTCCCGACCGCGACGAGGATCAGCCCGAGGAAAAAAGTGGCCACGCTCGGAATCGCCAGGACGAAATGCCCGCTCATGATGATGATGCCGCCGAACCAGACGGCGCGTTGGGCACCGATGAGCCGGTCGGCGATCCAGCCTCCAGGCAACGCGAGCATGTAGACCGCGGCGGTATACAGGCCGTAGATCGCCGTCGCCTTCTGATCGGCGTAGCCCAGGCCGCCTTCCTCGAGCGATTCGACCATGAACAGCACGAGCAGCGCACGCATGCCGTAGTAGCTGAAGCGCTCCCACATCTCGGTCGTCGCTAGCGTTACCAGCCCACGCGGATGGCCCAGCGGTCCGGATCGAGCCGCTGCGGCGGTTGCTACTTCATCACTCATCGATCGTCCTCTTGTGTTAGTCGCCCCCGTCCTCGGTGCCGACGTCGACGCCGTCCTCGTCAGTGTCGGTAGCGGACGGACCGAACAGGCGGGCCATCAGCAGGCCGACCTCGTAGAGCAGGTAGACGGGTATGGCCAATAGGGTCTGCGAGATGGCGTCCGGCGGCGTCAGAAACATACCGGCCACGAACGCGCCCAAGAAGACGTAGCCACGAGCACGAGTCAGCGTCTTCAACGGCACCAGTCCGCTCCAGACCAGCATGACCGTCGCGATCGGCACTTCGAACGCGATGCCGAAGGCGAAGAACAGCGTCAGGATGAAGTCCAGATAGGAATTGATATCGGTCATCATCGTGACGCCCTCAGGCGCCACGGCGGCGAAGAAACCGAACATCAACGGGAAGACGACGAAATAGGCGAATGCCACGCCCGTGTAGAACAGGACGATGCTCGATAAGAGCAACGGGAACGCGAAACGTTTCTCCTTCAGGTATAGCCCCGGCGCGACGAAGTGCCACGCCTGCGTCAACACCACCGGCATCGCGAGAAACAGCGCAACGAAGAGACTCGTCTTGAACGGCGTAAGAAACGGCGATGCAACCTGGGTCGCGATCATCGTGGCGCCCTCAGGAAGCTTGTCCATCAGCGGCGTCGCGACCAGGGTAAATAATCTTTCAGCGAACGGGATCAGGCAGATGAAGATGATCAGTATCGCAGCCGCGGCCTTCAGCAGCCGGGAGCGCAGTTCGACCAGGTGCGAGATCAGCGAGCCTTCTGCCAGTGTTTCTTTGTCGTCCTCGACAGGACCCGACACGTCCGGTTTCATGACCGGCCAGCCGGCTCGTCGGTATCCTGTTCGGCGTTCTTCTGCTGCGCGGGTGCCGACTCTGGCTCGTCCGCCGAAGCTTTCGCGGGAGCCGGCTGTTCTTCGGCCGCAGAGCTTATTTCAGGCTTTGCCGGCGGAGGTCGATTGACGGGCTTGAGGGGCTTCGGTTTTGGTCTTGGCGGTGGTGGTGGCGAGTCGGCGGACGCGATTTCCTTTTCCAGCTGGCGCCGCAGGCTACTCGCCGTCCGTCGCGCGCGTCCGATCCAGCGGCCGACCTGACTGGCCACCCGCGGCATGCGTTCGGGCCCTAGGATCAACAGGCCCACGCCGAATATCAGTACGAGTTCCCAGAATCCGACGTCGAACATCTAGGCTAGCTACTTTCGCTGCTACTTTCGCTCTTGTCCTTGTGCTCGGCGAACTCCGCGTCGGATGTGCTTTGCTCTAGACGTTCTGGGTCGTCTTTGCCGTCCTTGTCATCCGAATCCATGGCCGTACGAAAACTCTTCAGCGCACCACCCAGGTCGCCACCGAGCGACTTCAGCTTCTTCGTGCCGAAGACCATCACAACGATGAGCAGAATGAGAAGCAGCTGCCACATGCTTATCCCGCCTAATCCCATCTCAACTCTCCAACGTCATTTCGAACGGCTAATGATACGCCAAAGCCGGAAGACAGCACTTCGCGTTTATCCGGTCGATGGCACTCGCAGCCAGAACGTGACCGGGCCCTCGTTCGACAAATTCACCTGCATCATAGCGCCGAATCGGCCGCTGGCGACCACGATCCCGCTACTCTGTGCCAGGCGCACGAGGCCCTCGAACAGGGCCTGGCCGTGTTCCGGCTCGGCGGCCTTCGAGAACCCCGGCCGGTTGCCCTTGGACGTATCTGCAACCAGCGTGAACTGCGGGACGAGCAGCAGCTCGCCGCCGACATCACGGACACTGAGATTCATCCGCCCGTCGTCATCGGCGAAGACCCGGAAGGCCAGCAACCGCTCCAGCAATCGAGACGCCTCCCGGTCCGTGTCGCCGCGCTCCACGCCTACCAGGACCACAAGCCCCAAGCCGATGCGGGCAATGGTCTCGCCGGCCACGACGACATCTGCATGGCTGACTCGCTGTAGCAGCCCGATCATCGACGCTCCTTGACGGGCGCCTACTGTGACCCACCGGGACCGACGCGGCAACCGGCGGACGGGGGCGTCCTGGGCCGACCGGCAGCTCCAGGCGCCCACAGCGCGTCACTGCCTGAGAAATCGCCGATATAAACGCCCTCTATCAGCCATTTCGCCAGAATTTGTCGCCGTTAAGTCGCTTTTCGCGCGTTATTAGTATTAATTTCCCACTATTATTATTTCTATGTCATTGTGGGAATATCTGGTCTCTGTTGGCTCTCTGTGGTACGGATTGTGGGGCTCAGACTCGAGACTAGGCGCTGACGGGCTAGTCTGGTATTAGTGTCGGTCCTCCGACGGAATAGGGCTCGCCCGAATGAAACGACGGGAATTCATCACCGGCCTGGGGGGCGGCGCCGCGCTCGCCGCCTGCACGCCACAGAATCGGGGCGGTATCGCCACGACCGCCAGCCGCGAGCGCTTCTCATGGAAGATGGTCACGACCTGGCCGCCGAATTTCCCGGCGCTTGGGACCGGCGCCAACAAGCTCGCGCGTTCCTTCGAGGAACTCAGTGGCGGGCGCATCCAGGTTCAAATCTATGCGGCCGGAGAGCTGATTCCCGCATTCGAGGTTTTCGACGCGGTCTCCAGTGGCACGGTCGAGCTCGGCCATGGCGGCTCCTACTACTGGCGCGGTAAGTCTGAGGCCATGCAGTTCTTCACCTCCATCCCGTTCGGCTTCAACGCCCACGAGATGAACGCTTGGCTCTACTACGGCGGCGGCATGGAGCTCTGGCAGGAAGTCTACCGGCCGTTCGGCGTCGAGCCCTTCGCGGCCGGTAACACCGGCGTGCAAATGGGCGGTTGGTTCAACCGGGCCATCGACAGCATCGAGGATCTAAAGGGGCTGAAAATGCGTATCCCCGGGCTCGGCGGCGAGGTCTTGAGGCGGGCAGGCGGGACCCCCGTCACTCTGCCGGGCTCCGAGCTGTTCACGGCACTGCAGACAGGCAGCATCGACGCGACCGAGTGGGTCGGCCCGTACAACGACCTCGCGTTCGGCTTAAACCAGGCCGCTCGTTATTACTACTACCCCGGCTGGCACGAGCCCGGCTCCACGATGGAGTGCATTGTGAATCTGGAGGCCTTCAACGCGTTACCCGCCGACCTGCAGGCGATCGTTCGGGTCGCCTGTCAGGCAGCGAATTTGGACATGATCTCCGAATTCAATGCCCGCAACTCGGGCGCGCTCGAGAAGATCGCAGCGGACGAGACGGTGGAGATCCGAGCGTTCCCTGACGATGTGCTTGCGCGCCTGAAAACACTGTCGTTACAGGTCATCGAAGACCTGGCCGCCCGCGATCCGCTCGCGGCCAAGGTCTGGGATTCGTACCGGACTTTTCTCGGACATTCCCGACCCTGGCAACAGATCTCCGAGCAGGCTTATATCCGCACCACGTCG
>SMUZ01059027.1_pt1 | contig 12824 bp, 10 predicted proteins | sample 2456421 | NCBI WGS metagenome assembly SMUZ01 (sample SAMN11095932, study PRJNA526329) | marine sediment metagenome | biome: Marine sediment; feature: Surficial sediment; material: Deep marine sediment; isolation source: Hadal surficial sediment | place: Pacific Ocean | collected 2014-11 | depth... | reverse complement strand
TGGAACTCCACCACCGGCTGGCAGGGCACGTGCCGCACCGTGTGCGCACCATCCTGGTCCTCCCACAACTGCTCCAGACGTGCGGCTGACCCCAGACACGCGTCGAGCGTTGGCCATTCGACGAGCAACTGGTCCGGTGGCAGCACCGAGTCGCCACGCTCCTCGGCCGCAGCAAATCCGGCGGCCGCGAGCTCCAGCCGTTTCTCGATCGCCGTCCTCGACTCGTCCGCCTCCGACAGATACATCCGGTGCCCCGGCGAGCGCACTACGTAGTCGAGCAGCCAGGCGGAGCGGTCGGCATCGAGACCGGGTGTACCGGAGTCGAGGTCCGGCGCGAACAGCTCGCGCAGCGGCAGGATCTCGGCGCGGTCGAGCGACCGGGTCGACCGCTGTGTCGCCGGGTCGTACCGCCGGAGCGACTCGAGGCTGTCGGCGGCGAACTCGGCTCGGATCGGCTGGTCGTCCCCCGCCGGGAAGAAGTCGACGACACCGCCCCGAACACAGAACTCGCCGTGTGCCTCCACCGGGTCTTCTGGCGTGAACCCGGCATCGGCCAGCAGCTCCCCCAGATCAGGGGGTTCGAGCAGCGCTCCGACCGAGAGGCAGGTACCGGCAGCCAGAAGCCGATCGGGGGGGCTCAACCGCGGCAGCAGCGCGACGGCCGCGGCCACCACAACGCGCGCGGAGCCGGTGGCGAGACCGTAGAGGGCCCGCCCCCGAGCGGCCGCCACGTCGAAGTGAGGCGCGAGCCCACGATACGGATCGACCTCGTGTGACGGGAACGGCATCACTCCGTGGCGCAGCTCGTGATCCGACAGCCCGGCCAGCGCCCCGAGAAAGAAACGGACATCGGCGACCATCTGCTCGACATCGCCGTCGGTCGGCACGATCACGACGATGGGCGCATTCGTGGCCGCGGCCGCGACCGCAAACCCCTTGGCCGCGGGGGACAGACCGGCGATCGGGCCTGGACCGCCAAGACCTGCCTGGCGAGCCGCGGACTTGAGGAGGGCGCGCAGAGTGAGCGAGGTGCCAGTCACGAGGATAGGATCCGGGACTCAGGAGGCCGTCAGTCGTCGGACCGGTCGTCGGGCTTCTTGAACCGCACGTTGTCGGTAAAGCGCCAGACATGTCTGGGCCGGTAGATGCCCGCGTCCTTGATCCTAGACTTCACCCGGAACGTGTAGAGCAGGCGGTGGTAGTCGTAGGAGAACCCGTCGCGCTTGTGGACGGCGACGTCGAGCTTGTAGGTTCCCTCGACGAGGTCGAGCCGCTCGATCGCGAACACCACCTCGCCCTCACCCTCGAGCGACTCGGACTCCATCTCCTCGATGTTGGTGTTGGTCCCATAGCAACAGACACCATCGGAACTGAAGATACTGACCCCGAAGGCAAAGTCGTCGACTCGGTGCACGGCGTTGATCCGCATGCGGATCGTCATCGCCTCACCGGTGTGAAACACGTGCGCCGGCCCGCGGCTTCCTTCCAGCGTGACCTGCTCGATCCGAACGGCGCCTGAACCCCAGCGCCCTTCCTTCGCGACGAACATGTCGGCGGGCGGTTCGTCGTCATCGGCCGCCTCGGGTTCCGACACATCCGCAGTCTCTTCCGGTTCCGCCGACGCCGCACCTTCCGCCGCCGGCTCGCTCATCGGCCCGGGCGCTGCCTGGGTGACCGGCGTCCGCTGCGCCTTGGCGTCCTCAGCGGCGAGATGCTGGTCTTCGGCTTGCTCGACGTCGGCCAGATACATCTGCACGACCCGCGTCGGGTCGCCGCTGGTCCGGTTCTGTCCGGCTTCGAGCCACACCGCCTCATCACAGAAGCGCTCGACCAGCGACAGCCCGTGGGTCACGAGCAGGAGGGTCTTGCCGCGCCGTTTGAACTCGGCGAACTTGTCGAGACACTTCAGGCTGAAGCCCTCGTCACCCACCGCAAGCACCTCATCCACCAGGAGGATGTCGGGGTTGACGTTGATCGCGACGGCGAAGCCAAGCCGCAGGTACATCCCGGAGGAGTAGGTCTTGACCGGCGCCTCGATGACGTCCTCCAGCTCGGCAAACTCCACGATCTCATCGAACCGATCACTGATCTCGCGACGGGATAGTCCCAGCATGATGCCGTTGATGAACACGTTCTCGCGACCGGAGATCTCCGGGTGGAACCCGGCCCCGAGCTCGATGAGCGCCGAGACACGGCCCGTGACACCAACGACGCCGCTGGTCGGTTTGGTGATGCCGGCCACCAGCTTCAGCAGCGTGCTCTTTCCCGATCCGTTCCGTCCGATCACGCCGTAGCACGCCCCCTTCGGCACCGTCAACGATACGTCGCGCAGGGCGCTGAACGACTCGTCCGGACGCAGGTGCTTGACGAGACTGCCGGTCAGCAACGCGCTCTTCAAGGTGGCGAACTGCCGCCGACGCCCATGTCGTCGATACACCTTCGTCACGTGGTCGAGCTCGATCGCGGGCATTGGTGTCTCACACCTCATCGGCGAACGAGTCTCGCAGCCGGTCGAACAGCCAATAGCCCAGCAGGAACAGCACGGCGCCGGCGACCGCCAGGGCCAGCAGCCACTTCCAGTGCCCGAACGGGCCGTCGTAGAACAGAATCTCCTGATAGGAGATCGCCAGGTGCGAGAACGGGTTGAGGTCCATGAAGGCCTTCCCACGCGGCGGCACCACCGACATCGGGTAGATGATCGGCGTGGCGAAGAACCACAGCGTGAGCAGGTTGGCCAGCAGGTCTTTGATGTCGCGGAAGTGCACCGTCAGGGCGGCGAGCACCATCACCAACCCCAGCGTCAGGATGAACTGCACCGCCATCACCACCGGGAACCAGACCAGCTCGGTCAGCCGCAACGGAATCGCGTAGAACCACAGGAACCCGAACAAGATCGGCAGACCAAAGACGAAGTGGATCATGTTCGACACGACCGCCACCACCGGCAAGATCTCGGCTGGGAACTTGACCTTCTTGATCAGGTTGCCGCCGACGAGGAGCGCGTTGGCGCCTTCCGAGAGCGACGCCGAGAACCAGGTCCACGGGAGCAATCCACAGAACAGGAAGACCGCGTAGGGCTCGAGATCCACAATCTCGCCGCGTTGGATGATGACCGTGAAGACGAACGAATAAACCAGCAACAGCAGCAGCGGGTTGACGAAGGACCAGAAGAAGCCGAGCACCGACCCGCGATACCGAGCCTTGAGCTCGCGAGCGACGAGGATCTGGATGAGGCCCCGACAGCGGAACAGCTGCCGCAGGTTAGACAGCATAGAGTTCGAGCACGACCGCGGTGACGTTGTCGGGTCCGCCTCCGTCGTTCGCCCCCTGGATCAGGGCATGACACAGGTGGTCGAGATCGGTCTCGCGCCGGAGCACCTCGCTGATCTGGCCGTCGCTGAGCACCGTGAAGAGACCGTCCGAGCAGAGCAGCAGGCGGTCGCCCGACTGCAGCGCGACCTCCTGGATGTCCACCTCGAGATCATCCGACCCCGACAACGCTCGGGTCACGATGTTGCGCCAGGGATGCTGACGCGCCGCCGTCTCGCTCAGCGCGCCGAGGCGGATCTGCTCCTCAACCCATGAATGATCCCGGGTCAGCCGTTCGAGCTGCCCGTCCCGCAGCCGATAGACGCGGCTGTCCCCGACATGGGCCAGCGTGGCGCTCCCACCGTCGATCAGCATCGCCACCGCTGTCGTTGCCATTCCTCGGAGGTCGCTCGACGACGCGATCTGCGCGGCGAGCCGCCGGTTCCCCATCTGGAACCCGGCGCGCAGACGGTTCGCGTTCACGCTCAGCTCGGGGTCGAACTGGGTGGGCCAGGTCTGGTCCGGCGACATGGCCCGGGTCGCCTCGACGAACGCCACGATACCCTCCACCACCGCTTGCGAGGCGACCTCGCCGGCCGCGTGCCCACCCATCCCGTCGGCCACGACGAACAACTTCAGATCCTCGCGGACCGCGAAGTTGTCTTCGTTGGTCGAACGCCGCAGGCCCTGATCGGTGGCCGAAGCAGAGGAGATGCGCATGGGCTCGTGTCACTGTCGCGCGGTCACGGGACGAGGCCGAGCACTCACCGGTGAACGTCCGGTGCATTCAACCGGCGCTGCATCCCACACGATGGCATTCTGTCTCGGTCGAAGACTGCCGTCCGCTCCGTCGTCGCGCTGTGTACTGGCCGGAAGCAACTTCTCTCATGACGGGTCTCCGTGCGACGCGGGATGTTCCATCACCGCCTGCCGCCCGCCTGTTCCTGAATTGTGTCGCACTCGCGGGTGCTAACCCAAGCACGAAGGACCGCGAGAGGGAGACCCGGTCGGTCCACCCAGTTGGCAGAGAAAGTCCCGCTGCATTCGACCGGCGCTGCTCCCCGGTTACTCGCGGGGTTTGGTCCTCGACGCGACCCGCAGCCGGACGAGAGACTTCAGCATCGCCAGACGCGCACGCTCGACATCCATGTCCGCAATCGGCCGGGCCAGCCGATCCTTCGCGCGCTTCTGGGCAGTCTGCGCGCGCGTCACGTCGATGTCGTCGGCCGACTCGGCAATCTGCGCCAGGATCGTGACGCGGTCGGGGAGCACCTCGGCAAACCCGAACGACACAACCACGTAGGAGGTGTCCTGGCCCTGTCGATACCAGAGCTCGCCAACCTGCAAGGTCGCCAGCAACGGTGTATGACCCGGCAGCACCCCGAACGAGCCTTCGGCGCCAGGGATCTGCACTGCGTCGACCTGCTCGCTCACGATCGAGCTCTCGGGGGTCACGATCTCCAGGGTCAGATGATCGGGGAGGGACATGGGTGGCTCTCTGCTCGACGGCTACAAGTTTCGGGCTTCCGGCATCGGCTGACTTCACACGGCCGGCGAAGCCCAGCGGTGTTTCCTGACTTCTGTCTTCCCGTCTTCGTCCGCGGGCGTCTTCCGTTCGCGGACTACCGCGAGGTCTCGCCGTCGCCTTGGCGAGGGCGGACTGACTCCTTCAGGTCTCTCAGGCAGCAGCCGCCTTCATCTTCTCTGCCTTTTCGACCGCTTCCTCGATGCCGCCGACCAGGTAGAACGCCTGCTCGGGCAAGTCGTCGTGCTTGCCTTCGACGATCTCCTTGAACCCGCGAACGCTGTCGGCGATCGACACATACTTGCCCTCGAGCCCGGTGAACTGTGAGGCGACGAAGAATGGCTGAGACAGGAACTTCTGGATCCGCCGCGCACGCGCTACGCTGAGCTTGTCCTCTTCCGAGAGCTCGTCGATGCCCAGAATCGCGATGATGTCCTGGAGATCCTTGTAGCGCTGGAGCACCTGCTTGACGTCGCGGGCCACGGTGTAGTGCTCCTGCCCGATGACGTGCGGGTCGAGAATGCGCGACGAGGAGGCCAGCGGGTCGACCGCAGGATAGATGCCCTGCTCGACGATCTGTCGCGACAGCTGGGTCGTCGCGTCGAGATGCGCGAACGTCGTGGCCGGCGCCGGGTCGGTGTAGTCATCGGCCGGCACGTAGATCGCCTGCACCGAGGTGACCGACCCCTTCCGGGTCGACGTGATCCGTTCCTGGAGCGCCCCCATCTCGCTGGCCAGGGTTGGCTGGTAGCCGACGGCCGACGGCATCCGGCCGAGCAGCGCGGAGACCTCGGACCCCGCCTGGGTGAACCGGAAAATGTTGTCGATGAAGAGGAGCACGTCCTTCCCCTCTGCATCGCGGAAATACTCAGCTATCGTCAGCGCGGTGAGCCCGACCCGCAGACGCGCGCCCGGGGGCTCTGTCATCTGTCCGTAAATCAATGCGGCTCGGGATTTCTCGCGCTCCTCGATGTTGATGACCCCGCTCTCCTGCATCTCGAGCCAGAGGTCATTGCCTTCGCGTGTCCGTTCACCCACTCCACCGAAGACCGACACACCGCCGTGCTTGAGGGCGATGTTGTTGATGAGCTCCATGATGATGACGGTCTTGCCGACACCGGCGCCGCCGAAGAGCCCGATCTTGCCGCCCCGCAGATATGGCTCGAGCAGGTCGATGACCTTGATCCCGGTCTCGAACATCTGCAGGTCGGTCGACTGGTCCTCCAGGGTGGGCGGCGGTCGATGGATTGGCCACCGTTCCTTGGTCTGGACCGGCCGGTCCGGAAAGTCGACCGGCTCGCCGAGGACGTTGAGCACACGACCCAGCACTTCCGGGCCGACCGGCACCATAATCGGCTCGCCCAGATCGATCGCGGCCATACCGCGCTGCATGCCGTCGGTCGGCTGCATCGCGACGGCGCGCACCCGGCTTTCGCCCAGATGCTGCTCGACCTCGACGATGACGTCGATGTCGATGCCGCTCTCACTGGACTTGATATGCAGCGCGTTGTAGATGGCGGGCAGATGATCCTCGAACTCCACATCGAGGACCGGTCCGATCACCTGCACCACTTTGCCGACGTTCCGTTCCACTTCTGTATCGTTCGCCATGTTCTGAACGTCCTTCACTCTTTTCTGACTTCGCGCGTGTCATCAACACTTGCTGCACACGTTACGACCTCACCCTTTGGAGATGTCTAGCAGCCCGTGGTGAAAGCCCCGCTGCATTCAACGGGCGCTGTATCCCGTCTGACGGCGTTGCTCCTCGGTCGAATACTGCCGGTATGCTCCCTCGTCGCACCTTATCAGTCGGGCGCATCGCCCGTCTCGGTGCGACGCTGGGTTTCACCACGGACTGCTAGCGCGTTTCGGAGCCGGAGACCACCTCGATGATTTCCCGTGTGATCGTTGCCTGCCGCACCTTGTTCATATACAGCGTCAGGTCCGCGATCATCTCCGTCGCGTTGTTGGTGGCGGAATCCATCGACATCAACCGCGCGGCATGTTCCGCCGCGGCCGACTCGAGTAACGCGCGGTAGCACTGGATCTCCACGTGTCGCGGAATCAACGTGTCGAAGATGGCCGCCGGGTCCGGTTCATACAGATAGTCGGCCCGCAACTCCATGCCGGCCGCTGGCGTCTCGAGACGTGTGATCGGCAGCACCTGGTCGACCACGACCCGCTGCTGCAGCACATTCTTGAACTGGTTGTAGACGAGCTGCACCGAATCGACCTCATCTCCGGTGAACGCCTCAATCGCGGCGCGGGCGATCGCCTGGGCGTGACCGTACGCGAGCCGGCCGAAGATGTTGACCAGCTCGAATCGGACGTCGAACCCGCGCTTCGTGAAATAGTCCCGGCCCTTGCGCCCGACCAGCCCCAGCGACACGTCCCGCCCGCCGCTCCCGGCGATGACCCCACCTGCCTTCTTGATGATGTTGGTGTTGAAGCTGCCGCACAAACCCTTGTCGGCGGTCACGACCACCAGCAGCGTCGGGCGCTCCGGTGCCTCGGCGGTGCGCGTTGTTAGCAGCGGATGCGCCGAGGTGTCCACCTGGGAGGCCAGACCGCTGAGCACGCGGTGCATCTGGTTGGCGAACGGTCTCGCGCCCAGAATGCGGTCCTGCGCCTTGCGGAGCCGTGACGCGGCCACCGCTTTCATGGCCTTGGTGATCTGCTGGGTCGACTTGACGGCACGAATCCGCCTGCGTAGGTCGAGAAGAGAAGGCACTAGGGATTGGCTCTCGAGGCTCGATGGCTTGAGGCTCCAGACTTCGGGCCTGGGGCTATGCGGCCGCGCTCTTGCGTGCGGCGATGAACTGTTCGGTGAACTCCTTGAGCACCGCCTCGATCCGGGTCTTGAGATCGTCGTCGATCTGGCCCCGCGCGGCGAGGTCGGTGAACAGCGAGGCCTCGCGGCCCTCGACGAACTGAGAGAGCTCGGTCTCGTACTCGCCCACCTGCTCCACCTCGACCTTGTCGAGGAAGCCGTTCGTGCCGGCATAGATGATAAGGATCTGGTTCTCGACTGCTAACGGCTCGTACTGGGCTTGTTTCAACGCCTCGACCAGCCGCTTGCCGCGGTTGAGCTGGTCCTGCGTGGACTGGTCGAGGTCGCTGGCGAACTGGGCGAAGGCGGCAAGCTCTCGATACTGCGCGAGGTCGAGCCGGAGGGTGCCGGCCACCTGACGCATCGCCTTCACCTGCGCCGCCCCGCCAACACGGGACACCGAATTCCCGACGTTGATCGCAGGCCGTATGCCCTGGTTGAACAGGTCCGCCTCGAGAAAGATCTGCCCATCGGTGATCGAGATGACGTTGGTCGGGATGTAGGCGGAGAGGTCGCCGGCTTGCGTCTCGATGACCGGCAGCGCGGTCAACGACCCACCTCCGCGCTCGTCGCTCAGCTTGGCGGCCCGTTCGAGCAAGCGTGAGTGCAGATAGAAAACGTCGCCCGGATACGCCTCGCGACCGGGCGGACGCCGCAACAGCAGCGAAATCTCGCGATACGCCTGGGCATGCTTCGAGAGATCGTCGTAGACACACAGCGCGTGCTGCCCCCTGTCGCGGAAGAACTCGCCGATCGCGCAGGCCGCATACGGGCTGATGTACAACTGTGAGGCGGGGTCGGCCGCCGCGGCGGCCACGACGATGGTGTACTCCATCGCGCCCGCCTCCTCGAGGATTCTGACGACCTGTGCGATGGTGGACTGTTTCTGCCCGATCGCGTTATAGATGCAGATGACATCTTTCCCCTGCTGGTTGAGGATGCAGTCAATCGCGATCGCGGTTTTTCCGGTCTGCCGATCGCCGATGATGAGCTCTCGCTGACCGCGTCCGATCGGCACCATCGTGTCGATCGCCTTGAGACCGGTCTGCAGCGGCTCTTTCACCGGCTGGCGGTCGACCACGCCTGGTGCAATTCTCTCGAGCGGGGCGTTCTCGGTTGTCGCGATCGGCCCCTTGCCATCCACCGGCTGCCCGAGCGCATTGACCACCCGGCCGATCATCGCTTCGCCGACCGGCACGGACATGAGCCGGCCGGTGCGCTTGACGGTATCGCCCTCCTTAATCTCTCTGCTCTCCCCGAGCAGCACGACACCGACACGCTCCTCTTCGAGGTTCAGCGCCAGGCCGAACACGCCATGCGGGAACTCGAGCATCTCGGTTGCCATGACGCGTTCGATGCCATGCACCTGGGCGATACCGTCACCGACGGAGATGACCGTGCCGACCTCAGCCACATCAACGTCGATGGTGTAGTCGCCGATCCGGTCGCGAATGATCTTGGTAATCTCGTCCGCTTTGATGGTCATGGCAGAAAACTCTCTATCGCTCCAACAGGTCGTGCCGCATCCGTTCGAGATGACCCGCGACGCTGCCGTCATAGACGGTGTCGCCAAGGCGTGCCACGATGCCGCCGAGTATCTCCGGGTCGACGTTGGTGACCATGGTGACCGTGCGTCCGCTGACCTGGACCAGCCTGCGTTCGATTGCGGCGGCCCGCTCCGGGGTCAACGGCCGCGCGGTCGTGACATGCGCCTCGACCATACCCAGATGGTCGAGCAGCCGGACGCGATAGGCGCGCAGGACCTCCGGGAGGAGACCGAGGCGGCTGCGCTCGGCCAGCAGCATGAGGAGCTTGGCGACGGGCGGGGTCACATCGTCCAGACGGCCGAGCAGCGCGTCGACCACGGCCTTCTTGCGCTCGGTCGGGAGGATCGGGCTGAGTAACACACGGCTCAGGGTCTCGTGCCCGTCGATGAGATCGGCGAACCTGGCGAGGTCCGCCTCGACCTGCCGGAGGTCGCGGTCCTTCGCGCTGACGTCGAGGAGCGCGCGGGCATACCGCGCAGCGGCCTGGCGGTTCGTCATAGGGTCCGGGTCATCGATCGAGTGCCCCGAGTCAGAAATTCGCGAAGATGTTCCGAGTGGGACCTCCCGTCTACCTGCGTTGCTCTGCGGTGGAATCCTGTCGGCATGCTCCCTCGTCGCGCCTTCTCAGCCAGACGCCGCGCCCGGAATTTTGTCCGCGAACGTCTGACTCGGGACACCAGTGACGACCGGGCGCTTGGGGGGCGTGCGTTCTGCGCCCGGCCTGAACGGCCAAACGTTGAACTATACCATCAGGCGTGAGACACGAGCAAGCACTGGCGATGCCGATGTTTTTCCTCGTTTTGTGCCGATCTGGCAAGACGCGACGAGGGAGCATACCGGCAGGATTCGACCCCGCCGAGCGCGACGCACCGCGGGGTCCCTTAGTCGGAGGCGGCGCCAGGCGGATGCAGTGGGACTTTCATCACAGGCTGCTAGGAGCCGGTGAGATGCTCGAACAGCCGTTGCAGCTCGCTCTCGGACGCGAAGTCGATCTCGATGCGACCCTTCCGGCCTCTCCGTACGATCCGGACCCGCGTGCCGAGGACAGCACGCAACCGGTCCTGCGCCGCGTTGGTGTGGACGTCGAGTTGCGGAGGCGACCCTGCCGGACGTGGTGCTGTCGGCCGGCCGAGCTGTTTGACCAGCCCCTCGGTCTCCCGGACGGACAGACCGCGGGCCACAACCTCGCGCGCCGCGCGGCGCTGCGCCGACGGCTCGGTCAGCCCGAGCAGGGCGCGCGCGTGCCCCATGGCGAGCGCGCCGGCCGCCATGTCAGCCCGTATCTCTGGGGGGAGGGCGAGCAGGCGAACGTAGTTGGCAACGGTGGCGCGGTCTTTTCCAACAGCGGCGGCCACCTGTTCCTGGGTCAACCGATACTCATCGATCAAACGGCGATATGCCTCCGCCTCTTCGATTGGGTTCAGGTTTTCGCGTTGCAGGTTCTCGATCAGCGCGAGCTCCAGCAACTTGTCGTCCGGAACGTCGCGTACGACGACCGGCACCCGGAGCAAGCCGGCCTGCTGCGCGGCGCGCCAGCGGCGCTCGCCTGCGACGATCTCAAAGGTGTCGTTGTCCAGGCGGCGGACGATGATCGGTTGAATGACACCATTGCTCTGGATCGAGCGGGATAGCTCTTCGAGCTTGGGCGCGTCTATGACTGTGCGCGGCTGGAACCGATTGGGGGTCAATCGGTCGAGGTCCACTTCGGTCGGACGCTCCCGCGTTTGTGGAGGCGGCGTTTCCGGGATCAGGGCGCTTAGCCCTCTTCCCAACGCCGGTCGTGGCTTCGCCATGTGGCCTGCTCCTGAGGGTCCTGTCTCAGAGGATGGTGTCTGGTAACTGTGGGCTGCGGTTGGCCAGGATCTCGCGGGCCAGTGCCAGATACGCCTCCGCTCCTGTGGATCGGACGTCGTAGAGAATCGCCGGTACGCCGAAACTCGGCGCCTCCCCAAGACGCACGTTGCGGGGGATGGTGGTCCTATAGACTTTGTCCTTGAAGTGCTGTCGCACCTCTCCCGCCACCTGCTGGCCGAGCCGCGTTCGTGTGTCGACCATGGTCAACAACACGCCGTCGAGCTCGAGTCCCGGGTTCAGGTCTACCTGCACGCGACGCATCGTCGCCATCAGCTCGGCCAGCCCCTCGAGGGCGAAGTACTCGCAATTGAGTGGAATGAGCACCGCATCAGCCGCGACCAGGGCGTTGAGCGTCAACAGGCCGAGCGACGGTGGGGTGTCGATGAAGATGTAGTCGTAGCGAGCGCGCGCCTGCCGAAGCAGCGGCCGGAGCCGGCTCTCCCGGTCAGGGAAAGGTACCAGTTCCACCTCGGCACCTGTCAGGTCCCGGTTGGCGGGAATCAGACTGAGGTCGGTGACGGCAGTCGTGAGCTCGAAGTCTGCCGGATCAGCCACACCGTTCATCATCAGCGCGTCGTAGATCGTTCGGCGATCCGACGCCACATCTTTGAGCCCGATGCCGCTGGTGAGATTCGACTGTGGGTCCAAATCAACAAGGAGGACGGTGCGATCGCCCATCGCGAGCGAGGCGGCCAGGTTGATGGCTGTGGTCGTCTTGCCGACGCCCCCTTTTTGGTTGGCGATCGCGATAACCCTGCCCATTTATGTCAAACAAACTATTAATTAGGTCTTACAAACTATTGTTAAATTACTTCTTGGACCCTTTATGGTACCATCTATCTACTGCTGAGAGCAAGTATAGAAATACTCACAATGTTCCACGTGGAACACTCCCGGTGCAGTGAACAGTAAGTCGTCCTGTTCGCCACGACTGTGACGCACGTTCTCTCGATGCGCTCGATGCGTCCCAATCCAGGCAAGAAACAATGGCGACGAAGCCATTTCCGCAAGTTGTCGGTCGAAGACTGCTCGTATCCACCCTCCTCGCGCCTTTTCAGCCCGGCGCCTCATCGCCCCAAAATGACAACCGACTTCTTGCGCGCACCCAAAGCTGAAGCCAAGCGCCGATGACACCTCTCACGTCCTGACCTATGCTGCCGAACTTCCCATTTTTGTCACCAGATTACATCTTCTCGAGCACAACCAATCGACTCTTCAGCGACTCCACCAATGGGTAGGTTCCTTGGCATCGCAGCGACGGCGGTACATCACGCAGCAGCTCATCCTCTCCCGTGCTCCGAAACAGAAAGAGCGCACCTCCAACTGTCAACAGCGTCCCAAGACCCTCCAACGCCCGCCGATCCATTTTGACCGCCCGCACTGTCACCACATCCGCAGCCTCGTACAGCTCCGACCGCCTGAATAGATCCTCATACCGACATCTCTCGACCACGACGTCTTTCAGCTCAAGCTGCCGCACGACCTCCCGCAGAAACGCCGCCTTCCGTGCCCTGGACTCCACCATCCGAAGCTCCAACCCTGGTACCGCCAGCTTCAGCGGCACCGCCGGTGAGCCCCCACCAGAGCCGATATCCACAACCGACAGCGCCCGCACAGGCATGTGCTGCGCGGCCACTAGTGGTTCAATGACCAGTTTCTCCAACCCCGTCTCGTCCTCCGCCAGCCCCGTCACATTTATCCGCCGGTTCCACCGGTAGACCAGATCCAGATACACCGCCAATGCGCTTGCCAGGGGCCC
>SMUZ01043922.1_pt1 | contig 12845 bp, 15 predicted proteins | sample 2456421 | NCBI WGS metagenome assembly SMUZ01 (sample SAMN11095932, study PRJNA526329) | marine sediment metagenome | biome: Marine sediment; feature: Surficial sediment; material: Deep marine sediment; isolation source: Hadal surficial sediment | place: Pacific Ocean | collected 2014-11 | depth... | reverse complement strand
GAGCATTATGCTGCATGTTTTGTAAAACTAGACTAGGAAGTTCTTACAGATGGCATTCGTTTATCTTTGTAAACAACAACATGTGAAACGCCATTTTTTGGGAAAACACCATAGATCAGTTTTGCTTTTTGTATAACAGAATCTTTTAGAGACACTAAAATGAATTGACTTTCTTTAGATCGTTCTTCTAATATCTTGGCAAGTTTTTCAGAGTTTGGTGCATCAAGGTGTGCATCAATCTCATCAAACAAGTAAAATGGAGAAGGTTTTAGCTTTTGGAGTGCAAGCACAAACACAACTGCAGCTAATGTCTTTTCACCACCACTAATTGATGTAGATTCTCTTTTTGGTTTGTTTGGGAATTGAATCAAATAAGAAATTCCAGAACTAAATATATCATCTTCATTTTGTAATTCTAACCAAGCATTTCCTTGAGTCATTTTATTAAATATTAAACGAATTTCTTTATCTACAGTGTCAAATGCATCCAAGAATGTTTGTCGTTTATCTTTATCAACATCATCAAGGAATTTTACAATTGAATTCCTTTCGGCCTCAAGAGAGTTCTTTCTGGTAGACATTGAACGATAACCATAAGAGACTTCAAGATACGTTTCAGGTGCCTTTGCGTTTAATGCATTAAGGGAAGTTAATTCAACACTCAACCCATGAATAATAGGTTCAACGTCAAAGGTTTCCATATCTTTATGAAAGCCAAAAGCAGAAAGGATTTTCTGTAATTTGGATTCATTTTCCTTCAAATCAAGTAAATCATGATTCAATGAAATAGATTGGCGTTCCAATATGTTGATTTGTTTTGTTAAGTTTCTATCGGTTTCAGATAAGATTTTGAGTTTGTTATCAAATTCTTCAAGTTGTCCAATAGATGAACTAGAAGTAGAGATAAGTTCTTGTTCTTTTTCTCTTAATTTTACAAGAACTTCATTCTTTGGTTCCTTTTGTTTTTCTAATTCATGAATCTTTGTTTCTAATTCATCACGTTCTAAATTCAATGAATGTTCTTCTTCATAAAGTCTATTAGATTGAGATGTTTCTCTATTGTTTTGAGTTTGCAGTGTTGTTAGTTGAGAGGATTTGTCACGATACTCATTCATAATTGTAGTGTATAGTTGCTCAAGATCTACTTTCTTTACATTAATTTTAGACAACTCATTTGCAATACGAGATTGTTCTCCGCTAGAGTAGTTATGCTCAACAATGGTAATACGTTCATGTAATGATTCAATGTGAGATTCAGTGGTAATTATTTCTGATTCAATGTTTATATTTCTTGAAGTTAATTCAGAGTTTCTTTTTGTGAGTTGTTGTTTTATATTCATTACAGAAGAAATTTTTGAATTCAAATTAGAGTAATTTTCATTTGTTGAAGATAGAGATTTCTCTGAAATAGTAAGTTTTTCAGCACATGATTGAACTAAATCTTCTAATTTTTTCAAAGAACTTTTCTTCTTTAATAGATATTTTCTAATCAAGTTGATAGATTGGAATAAACCATCAATATCACTACTCATTGAAATTAGTTTTGTGAGTTTTGAAATCTTTGAATTAATATCAATTACAACAGTACCACCTTTTGCCGAAAAATATTCACCATCCATGGTTACTGCTTTGTATCCTAATTGAGATACATTATAAGCAGATTCACGACTTTCGGTGAGAACAATATTTCCAAACAGGAATGTTTTGAGCGTAGAATAGGTAGGATTACAGGTTACATAATCAGCAAGAATCCCAATAACCCCAGATTCTTTTGGTAGGGTTAGTTTGAATTTTGGAATAGTATCAAGTGGTATTATCTTGAGTTTTGGAAGTTTCTGACTCCTAGCAGCTTCTGCAATTCTAAGTAGAGTTGCAAAATCTTTAACAACAATTGCTTTAATCCAATCAGAGCTCACAGCTAAAACAGAACATTCGTATTTTTTGTCCCATGAAATCATTTCATATACTAAACCTTCAATACCAAGTTTGTCTGCATCTTCTTTTAATTTTGCAACAGTATAATCTTCATGCATGAATCCTTTAACAGTTTTAATTTTGGATTCATAATGATTTGCAGCTTTACTTGATTTTTCTAATATCAATCCCCATTCTTCCATATCATTATTTATCTTTGATTTTTTTATTTGTAATGTAGTAATTCTAGATTTTAGTTCAGTAATAGTTGCAGTATGATTTTTCATCATTAATTCAAACTTTGATTTTGATTCAGATAATGTCACAAGACCTTGTTCTAATTCATCAAATTTTGTAGAATTAATTTTAATTTTAATTTTTGAATCTTCTTGTTCGTGTTGAACTTTAGAAAGTTTGAGTTCAGCATTATTTAGTTGATCAGTCAAAGTTTTGATTTTATTATCAATTTCAGATTTTTTAGCTGCAATTTCTGACTGTGTTGTAAGAATTTTATTTCTTTCAGAATCAACAATCTCTAGATCTTTGTTAATTTTACTCTTCTTGAAGTTTGTCTCTTCAATTGTTTCTTTTATTTTAAAAATTTGAACATCAAGGTCACTTGTAGTATTTTTAATTTCTTCAAGTTCTATTTTGATTTCTGGAATTCTACTATCAAGTTGTTCTATTCTTTTCTTTGATGCCAAAATTCCACTATTATCAATTTCATATTGTTCCATTGCTGAGCTTATTTCTGCATCAAGTAGTGCTTTTTCGTGATTGTAATCATTAGCTTTTCTCATTGACGTTGATTTTTCAATTTCCAATGCATCAATCTCTGTTTTTAAAATACTTCTTTCATCATCAAATTGTGTAATTTCAACAGTTGCTGTGTGTAAAATAGACTCTTTAGAAGTTTTTTGGCTTGAGACGACTTTCATTTTATTAGCAGCGGCAATTGCCGTGTATCGGTTTAGTTCACGCTCTAGAATATCATGACGTAATTTTTGGTTTCTTTCTTCCTCAAGTTCATCAATTCTTTTTTTGATTTCACCCATTTTTGCTGCTGCAATTTCAAATCTTCTATCAGCCTCATCTAGTTGTTTGAGAGCTTCTGTCTTTTTTTCATCAAAGTAAGATAATCCAATTAAATCCTCAATTGTTTGTCTTTTTTCTTCAGATGTAAATTCAGAAATTCGGGTAACGGTTCCTTGTTGAATTGCATTAAGTTGACCTAATCCGGCATTTGCCATATCAAGTAGATCAAGAATTTGGTTTCGATTTGTTTTCTTTTTGTTAAGATAGTATATGCTTTCACCCTGTTCATTCATCTCTCTGGTAATCTCCACATTATCAGAATCAACTGGGATCTTTCTATCAGAATTATCAAAGTGTACACTGGATCTTGCTAATTTAGACCCATGGCGATTTCCTTCAATATCATGAATTAGTGATCGTAATTTGTCAACTCTCAATGTTTTTGGTTTGTTTTCACCCATTGCAAACTGAATTGCATCTAAAATGTTACTTTTACCTGAACCGTTTGGGCCAGAAATTGATACTAGTCCAGGTTCAAATTGAATAATTGTATTCTTAAATCCAAATGATTTGAATCCATAGATCTCAACTTTTTTAATATGAACCAATAACAATCTTTTCTCAATCTGTAGGATAATCGATGGTTAACAAGATTCGTTGACCAAATAGTGGATTTAATGAGTATACTAATAGTTACCATAATAGGTAATGCCTCGCATATCCGGCAGGTTTGTAGTAATAATTTGTTATGATAGGATATTCCCAAAAGTTGCAAACACTATAGTAAAAAAAGAGCCCAAGTGTTGTTATCTCTAAGCAGAATTGTTAGAAGAAGAATAGAGCCATGACAGATGTATGCTCAAGTAAGGACACTTGAAAATAGGGTGTGCCTATTCTTGCTGCAAATATAGAAAATCATAGATTTGGAGGAAACAGTATTGTTGTGGATTTAACTGAAAATAACAAAGTTGTTACTACAAAAATTACCAAATTAGACGGAGAGAGTGAAATTACAAGAGAATTTACGCGTGATAAATACAAAAAAAGCAGATTTTCAGATTCAAATAAGTTTCAATAATTATTCTTCAGCAACAAACTTTTCACATGCGGCTTTAGCTTCCACATCAGAAGTTTGTTCTATTGGATGTTTCATCAAATAGGCACTTGCTGACTTGATCGGTCCACCAACTCCTCTATCAAGAGCAATTTTTGCTAATCTAATTGCATCAACGACAATTCCTGCAGAGTTTGCTTTGTCATCAACTTCTAAACGTACTTCCATATTGTAGGGGATGTTTGCCCATTGACGACCTTCGATTCTCATGAACATGAGTTTGGTATTACCCAAAAATGGAATAAAATCAGAGGGACCAACATAGATTTGATCATCATCTAATCTTTCTTTAAGTTGACTTTGAACACTTTCTGTTTTAGAAATTCTTTTTGAGGCAAGCCTTGATTGTTCTTTCATGTTTAGAAAATCAGTGTTTCCACCAACATTGATTTGGTATGTTCTTTCAATTTTGGTTCCTCTGTCGCTACATAATTTAGCTAATGTTCTGTGAACTATGGTAGCACCAACTTGACCCTTGATATCATCACCAATGCAAGGGATATTTTTTTCTTTAAATTTTTTCGCCCATGTTTCATCTGATGCGATGAATGATGGGATACAGTTTACAAAGGCAGTGTTAGTATCAAGACAGATTTGAGCCCAGAACTCAGTTACTTTATCAGAACCTACAGGCAAATATGATACAATAATTTCAACACCACAATCTTTGAGTACTCGTTTAACGTCTTCAGTAATTTGTTCAATAGTTTTTGTACTTTGAATTGCTTTAACTCTATTTTCGACCCATATTCCAACACCATCTAACAAAGGACTTTCATAGACTTTGGCATCTGTTTTTGGCATTTCATCTTTTGGAATCCAGTTAACCATATTGGGATATTCATAGATTGCTTCATTGAGTGGTTTTCCAACTTTATTTTCACCTACATCAAATCCACAAACAAAATCAATGTCATGAATTCCATATCCAGATAATTTGTCATGAATAATTCCAGTTACTTCTTGGGAAGGATCTTTTCTATAGTATTCAATTCCTTGAATTAATCCTGCAAAACAATTACCAACACCTACTAAAGCAACTTTAATTTTATCCGACATTCAAAAAGATTTGTAATCGGGGACGTTAATACGTTTCTTAGACAATTAACAATATGATTTCGATTAAGGCACAAATTTATACTTGCCATCAATCGATAAAATTATGATAATTCCAGGTCGCCCAGTCAAAGATATTGAAATTGATTCAAACACATCAATAGAAAAAATATTTGAAGAGTTATCCCAATCAGGAGGATTTGAATCAGTAAATTTATCAGATGGATTAGAAATTTTAACAAAAATGATTTCAGATGATCAATGTCTAAAATTTGTATCATTTGTAGCAGCTGTAATTTCAACAGGGTTGAGAGGAATTATCAAAGACATGATCAAAAACAAATGGTTTGATGTTGTCATTACAACTTGTGGAGCATTAGATCATGACATTGCAAGGCATTTCTCACATTACAATGAAGGCTCGTTCACAATGGATGACAAAGAGTTAGCAGACCAAAACATCCACAGATTAGGCAACATACTTGTTCCTATGGAAAGCTATGGACCAACAATTGAAGAAAAGATGCAGGCATTTTTAGAAGAAGAATATCAAAATGGAACAAGAGAGATGACTACTGCTGAAATATGTAAAATGATAGGAAAACATTTGGGAGAAGATTCATTTCTTTATTGGGCATACAAAAATGATGTTAGTGTTGTAGTTCCAGGAATTGTGGATGGTGCTGTTGGAAGTCAAATTTGGCTCTTCACACAAAAACATCATGATTTCAAACTAAACGTAATAGGAGACGCAGAGTTACTTTCAGGATTAATTTTCAAAGCTAAAAAATCAGGTGCATTCATGATTGGGGGAGGAATTTCGAAGCATCACACATTATGGTGGAATCAATACAGAGAAGGATTAGATTATGCATTTTACATTACAACTGCACAAGAGTTTGACGGAAGTCTTAGTGGAGCATTAGTCAAAGAAGCAATTTCATGGGGAAAAGTAACAAAAAAAGCAAAACAGGCAACACTTCATGCAGAAGTGACAACAATATTACCATTCATCTATGCAGCACTAATTTCAAAATTAAAAAAATAAAATTAAAATTAGCCAAATATTATTATTCTATTAACACAAAAATTATTCATTGTTTCCTAGAATTAGAATTAAAGAACTAAGACCATTAAATTTAGAGGGAGGGTATCTAATTGATGGATTTCCATCAGTTGGTTTTACCAGTGCAATTGCAACTGAGTCAATGATTCATACATCCAAATTTGAATTAGCAGGAATTATTGATTCAGATATTTTTCCACCAATTAGCGTCATCAAAGATGGAAAACCAAATTATCCAACCCGAATTTTTGTTAATGAAGATTTGAAAGTTGGAGTGTTTTTGTCATATCTTACTCTTGAACGTTCGTTACATCGAGTGGTTGCTAAAACAATGTTAAAGTGGGCAAAGAAACACAAAATCAGATTAATTGTAAGTAGTGTTGCAATCAAATCATCAGACGGTAATGAAAAGATGATGGCTGTTGGAAGTACAGATTCAGCCAGAGAAAAAGTGAAAGAGGCAGGTTTAGATGTTTTAGAACATGGAACTGTACCAGGAATTCCAGGAATGTTGTTAAATGAAGGAAGTATGACAGAGCAAGATGTTATTGTTATAATTTTTCACACAGATGGAAAAGGCCCAGATTTTAAATCAAGTGCACGACTTTGTATGGCAATGTCTAAATTAATTCCTGGAGCTTCATGCGACATTTCATCACTACAACAAGAAGCTGAAAAAGCCGAAATAATAATAAAAGAAGCAGAAGAAGAATCAAGTCATCTCAAAGATTCCATGTATAGATAAAAAATTTTTAATCATGTTTATTTCATAACTGAAAACAAGTAAGGTTACAAAACAATGACTCAGATCCTTGAATTTGCAGTATTAGTTATAGTAATTTCAGCATCAGGGGTTATGGCACCAGGGCCTCTTTTTGCAGCAAATGTGTCATATGGATTAAGAGAAGGTACAAGGGCAGGTTTGAAAATGGCAGTTGGTCATACAATTGTCGAATTACCATTAGTAATTTTGTTAGGAATAGGAGTTTTTTCCTTAGAATCATTTCCAGAATTTAGGACGGTGATTGCTATTTTAGGTGCAACTACACTTTTTGTATTTGCAGCAATACAAATCAGGGCAACACTGTGTGAGAAAGAACTTGTTACATCTAATCTAAAACAAGGACCACTAATAGCTGGAATAGTACTAAGTGCATTAAATCCGTTTTTTATAATTTGGTGGTTAGCAATTGGATTCAAATTAATTTCAGATGCAATGCTAATGTGGTCATTTGCAGGCATACTAATTCTATTTGGACTACACATTTGGATGGATTTTGCATGGTTAGGAACAGTTTCATTTCTTGCATCAAAAAGTTCTAAAATTCTTTCCAACAGAAATTACAAGATATTGATGATAGGATTAAGTTTAATGTTAATTTATTTTGGAATTACATTTTTGGTAGACATATTACCTTAACCGCAATCTAAAATTTCTATTTGTGGTTCACAGTCATCATTAAACAAATCAATTTTCTCAACTATTACTTCACAGGATTCAGGCTCAAGGGATTTCTCGTATGAAGTAATTTCATTTAAAATTATCATATGTTGAATTCCACAAGAATACTCAGTCAAACTAATTAAGATTACAATGATTGAAATTCCAATTACAATTAGAATTAAATTTCTTAAACTAGTTTTTTGAAAGGTCAATTTCTATTGTAGATACATTACGCTGCTTTCCATCTTGAGAAGTAAGAGAATCAGACGAAATTCTTACATCACTAATAACATATCCTACGGAATTCATTCTTTTAACAATCATTTGAGATACATCAACTGCTTGTGTGATTCTTTTTCCTCGAGCTTTGATTGTCACAGTATGTCTAGTAGATAGTTGTGTTAAGGTTGCAGAAACATAAACCATGATTGGTTTTGTTCCAACAAAAATCGTGTCACGTTCTTCTTGTATTCTAGGAGAGTCTGAAGTTTCACTAGAAGGTGCTTCGGATGTTGGTTCGGATGTTGGTTCGGATGTTGGTTCGGATGTTGGTTCGGATGGTTTAGGTTCTGATGGTTTAGGTTTAGTTCTAGAATCAAATTCGGATAAAATATCTTCTGCATCTTTTAATTTCTTAGAGTCGCTCAATTTTAAATTCCTGGTATAATAAAATCTTCTCTTGCTTTTATTTAATTTTTAAGATTTTGTCCTTGGATATAACCTTCAAGTAATTTTTCAAGGTTATCATCATTGGTAGATTTTCTAATTTGCTCTACTAAATCCTCTTCTTCAATCTCATAACAATTTAAGACATCTTGAGAATCTTTGAAAACCAAAAATGCCTTGTTCTTAAATATACAATGATATAATTTTTCTTTTTCCATTTTCTCAGGTTTTAAATTTACGCCATTTTCATCTGCTGAAACTGGATAATCCATGAAAAGAGTGAAGTTGATTAGTATTTAGATGAATACACAACATAGTAACAATGAAGAGTTCAGAAACATATTGGGAACAAGAGTAGTTTTCCACATAGATTTTGATTATTTTTATGCTCAATGTGAAGAGATTAGATCGCCAGAGTTAAGATCAAAGCCAGTATGTGTTTGTGTCTTCTCTGACAGAGGAGGAGATAGTGGTGCAATTGCAACAGCTAACTATACTGCAAGAAAGTATGGAGTCAAATCAGGAATTCCCATAACCTTTGCAAAAAAAAGACTTGAGGAAAGAAAAGATGCAGTGTTCTTACCGGTAGATTTTGACTACTATATCGAAATATCTGAAAAAGCAATGAAGATAATGAAGAGTAATGCAGATGTTTTTGAATATGTAGGAAAGGATGAAGCATATTTGGATGTAACAAAAAGAGTAGATGGGGATTTTGAAAGAGCAAGTCATTTTGCTCAACAAATTAAAAATTCAATTAGAGATGAGATAAAACTTAGTTGTTCCATTGGAATTTCACCAAACAAATTGATTTCAAAAATTGCATCAGATTTTAAAAAACCAGATGGTCTTACAGTTATACCTCCAGATAAAATTGATGAATTTTTAGAACCGTTAAAAATTAGAACAATACCAGGGATTGGAAAAAAGACTGAGGAAAGATTTTTAGAAATGAATTTAGAGACAATTATAGATTTAAAAAAATTAGATGTTTTTACTTTGAATAAAGAATTTGGAAGAAAGAGTGGAACGTACATCTATAATGCAGTAAGAGGAATAGATAATGAACCAGTTAAGGTAAGAGAAGCAAGAACACAGTACAGTAAAATTGTAACTTTAAAAAAAGATTCAAAAGATTACCAATTTCTATCTGAAAATATAATAAAATTATGCAAAGAAGTGCATGATATAATAATAAAAAACAATAAAATGTTCAAATCAATTGGAATACACTTTGTTCAATCGGATTTATCAAGCAAGTCAAAATCAAGAATGTTAAGAAACCCAACTTCAAATCTTGAAGAGTTGCAAAAAAATGCTGATCAACTACTAAAAGAAGCATTAGAAAATCAAACAACTACAATTAGAAGACTAGGGGTCAAAGTTGCTGAGCTTTCAGAAGTTCAAGGGCAAAGTGATATTACGAATTATTTCTAGATTGAGTTTTACCTTTAGATTCTAACTTCTTTAGACGTCGAGATTCAATCAATATCACGACTAGGATAAATCCAAATAGCCATGGTAAAAACATGATTTCACCTGCAATTTTGTGAAATTCTTCCCATGCTACAGGATCTGTAGTAACTTTTAGGGCATACCAAGATAATGAAAAGATTCGGATTAAATTAACAATTATTGTACCAATAATTCCTAAAATAAAATATACAGATTTTCTATTTCTAGGAATATTCATCTTTAACATGAATGCACCAATCACCAAAGAGAAGATGATAATGCTATGAACACCTGCAGATGGCCAAAATACTTGAAGTGCCATCGAACCATGTTCACCACGTAAGAACATCACGTTATCTCGAGCTACTGCAGTTCCAAGATCAAGTACGTTTACTAGCCAGACATTAGCCTGTATAAAATAAGGAACAACATATTGTAATGGACCAAGAGTATCATATGGAAAAAATGCATCAAGTGAAAGAATTATTGCAGTTCCAGCTAGAAATATTGGTCCTGCGGGTGCAATTCTAATCCATCGTTTTCCAAAAAAGATATACAATGCAGTAACTACAAAAATTGCCATCACAACAAAGTCCCACAACCATGTCCAAGAGTAAATTAATTGTACATCAAATTGTTCTGCAGATTCAATAATGTAGTCTCGTAAACCATATTCTAATGAAATTAAATATGAAATGGTAAGAAGTGCCATAGGAATTACTACAAGTAATCGTTTTTTTGAAATGACAATTTTGAGACCAATGAGTTCAGCTACTAAAAAAATAACAGCAAAAAGATAACCCCCTCGTCCTTCATTCCAACTAAAAGATATGGAATCTGGAAATGCAATAATTGCAAAAAGAATTGGGCTAGAAAGAATCAAAATTCCAAATATGAGATTCCAATTCTGCATTATATTTTATCTAAAAAATGGCAAATAAATATCTCAACTTTAGAGGGTTTGAAAATTCATTAGTTCGTCACACAAATTAAGAAAAAGGCACTAATCTTCTGCATCTTCTATTTCATCAGCTTCTGGATCTCTCCTACTAGGCCTAATTGGAACATAAATGATTGTCACGATAATTAGTCAGATAACTCAAAGATACACTCCAAGGTTACAAATGTTTGTCTAATTGGTAATTTCTAATGCATCAAGATCAAGGATTTAGTTTACATTCAACTTTGAGAGATTTCACAGTTGTAAAATATGTGATAATTAGAATTGCAATAGCAATTATTCGGATTGGGATCTCATAATTTGTCAAAAATGCAGTTGCGGTAGCTCCCACAGAACCAAATGTAGAGATTACTGCAAATCCAACGGGTCCACAGCTACATGCACCAGCAGCAGTACCAATAATTGAACCAAAAATTCCGCCACCCATTTTTTGTTTTGAACTTTTAAGGACGCTTATCCGAAATATGTTCATTGGAATTACTAACGCAGACAATACTGAAAGTAGTACAATAAGTAGAAACCCTAATTCACTTCCAGAAGGGAGATGAGCAACAACATAAGGTTCTAAGAAAATATACTCCGATAGTATCAATAACCCAATCATCATTGATACAAAAATTGTAGACGCTAAGACAACATATTTGAAATTAGAATATACAAGTTTGATTGTTTGTACCATTTAGATCATAGAATCCAAGATTTGCTTAAAGACTGAGAAAGGTTGTGCCCCACCAATTTGTTGTTGTTCATTAGGACCTACAATGAAGAATCCAGGAGTTCCCCTCACACCATTTGCTTTTGCTTGTTGTATGTTATACTGTACACGTTTAGAATATTTTTCAGAATCAAGACAACTTTCAAACAGTTCCATATCAAGGTCTAAGCTAAATGCAAAAGCTTTTAGTCTTTCAGAATTTGCCCAACCATTATCAACTGATTCTTGTGAATTGTAAAGAAGATCGTGATACTCCCAATACATTCCTTGGTCTTCGGCACAATATGTTGCCATAGAAGCAGGAATAGAATCTCTTCCCAAAAATGCCAAATCAACAAAAACTAGATTTGCTTTTCCAGTATCAATATAATCTCTAACTATTGCAGGTTTTGTTTCATGAAACCATGCATAGCATTGTTCACATTGATAATCACCAAATTCTACAATAGTGAGTGGTGCAGAAGTATCACCTAAAATTGGGGATCCCATAGATGTAGAGATAGTTCCATGTGTTCTTCCCATATCGAGATTTACAGTTTCAGATGGAGATGACGAATATGATGCTGCTAATCCTGCAATAATTGCCACAACAATGACGCCTATGACTACGCCTTTTTTATTCATAAACTAAATAATTAGAGTTGGTTAAAAAAACTTATTCCAAATTACGTGAGAATTGTCGTTTAAACATATTTACAAACTTTGAGATAACAATGTCAATTGGGCACACCTCACAAGTAACATTTGATGAATGTCTATCAAAATGCTTTTCAAATTTATCACGTGATTCAAAAATTAAATCACATTTTTCACAGTAAACCTTTGTTACATTATTTTTTGAAGGTTTTATCACAATCATTCTTGTGGGTTTTTGTTTATAAAGATCCTGTTGAAAATCTAGATACATAAAATTAAATTTCAAAATTTCCAAAGAGATTCAAAGATAATGTATTAGCATATGAGTTTTAAGTTCAACCTCATATCGGGTTACAAACCCACAGTGTGTACATGAAAACATATCAGATTGAGTCACGGTACTTCGCTCGATGATTTTGCCAGTGATAGATTTGATGATTATAATTTCATTCTTTGATATTACAGCAAAATTGTGACCTTCTCCAATTGAATCTAAAAATTCTTTGATTGAAGTAATGACACGATTAGTATCAATAACTTCATCATCGTCAAAAGTGGATAGAGAAAATTGATGATGGTTCAGTGTAGGAATAGCTGCGGCTTGATCTGAAACATAAATAATTAATTCATTTTTTATTGATAAAACATCCTTACAATCAATTGTAATCATGAAATTTCAGGGTTAAATCAGTATTTTAGTTTAACAATGATTATTATGGTTTGATTTAGTAAATTTTGGTAGATGGCAATTTCAGAAACATTTGGAATTGAAAAAGGTCATGG
>SMUZ01070430.1_pt1 | contig 12867 bp, 8 predicted proteins | sample 2456421 | NCBI WGS metagenome assembly SMUZ01 (sample SAMN11095932, study PRJNA526329) | marine sediment metagenome | biome: Marine sediment; feature: Surficial sediment; material: Deep marine sediment; isolation source: Hadal surficial sediment | place: Pacific Ocean | collected 2014-11 | depth 0-1... | reverse complement strand
GCTGGTCATGATGACCTTGTCTCCCACTTTCAGCGCCTCCCGGAATTCCTGGACCTTCTTCTGCCGCCGTTTCATCGGCAGCAGGATGATGAAATAGAAGATCGCCAGGATCAGCGCGAACGGCAGAAACTGCACCCAGATGGGGCCCGACCCCCCCTGGGACGGGGCCCCCATCGCGAAGAGGGTCGGCATATCGACACCAAACATCAGGAGTCCTGCGCAGACGACCGCCCGCGAGCTATCTCGCGTCCGGTCGCTGTCATCGGCTCGGACGATCTTCCCGGCACGTCACACGGTACCGCGCTGCGTCTCACATCGGCCACACGATCGTCGGGTCGGCGCAGCCTCGGCGAGGCGGCGTGTCCAACAGTCCCGCGACGCGGGGGCCAGACACTTTCCCTGAAGCGACCACACCGTGTCTCCGACGTCACAATATCACCGTCGGAAGATGTCGAGCGGGGGTCGTCGATGTCGAGAGAACGTCTCGTGGAATCGTTGCCTGAACTTCTCGAACGAGCCTAACACTATAGACTCTCTCATTCGACGCATCATGTCAAGATAGAAGTGTAGGTTATGCAGTGTGTTAAGGGTGCGTGCCGTCATCTCGCCGGCCACGAACAGATACCGGAGGTAGGCGCGCGAGAAGCGCCGGCACGTGTAGCACCGACAGTCCGGATCCGGGGGCCGCGGGTCCTCGGCGAACCGCGCCTGCTTGATCGACAACGGCCCCGCGCGCGTGAAGAGCTGACCGTTACGCGCATTGCGTGTGGGCAGCACGCAGTCGAAGAGGTCGATGCCCCGGGCCACACACTCGACCAGATCGTCCGGCATGCCAGTCCCCATCAGATACCGGACGCGGTCGTCTGGCAGCATCGCCGTCGTGCCGGCCACGACGTCGTACATCACCTCGACCGGTTCGCCGACGCTCAACCCGCCGATGGCGAGCCCCTCGAATCCGAGCGCCACGGTGTCCCGCGCGCTCTGCTCGCGCAACCGGCTGTACACGCTGCCTTGCACGATCCCGAACTGCGCCTGACCGGGGTTGGTCACCTCGCCGTCGAGGGCGTCCGGGTCGGCGGCGATCGCCAGAAACCGCTCCCGCCCCCGGCGCGCCCACCGCACCGTCCGCTCCATCGACTCCCGCGCCTGCTCCTCGGGCACCGGATAGCTGGTGCACTCGTCGAACACCATCGCGATATCGGCGCCGAGCCGGACCTGGATGTCGGTGGCGCGCTCCGGTGTCAGCCGCTGCAGGCTGCCGTCGAGGTGGGAGCGGAACGACACCCCGTCGTCATCGATCCGCCGCCGGCCCCCGAGGCTGAACACCTGGTATCCCCCGCTGTCGGTCAGCAGCGGCCGGTCCCAGCCGATGAAGCGGTGCAGACCGCCGGCCCGCGCTATCAGCGGCGCGCCCGGACGCAGATGCAGGTGATACGCATTGGCCAAGATCATCTCGGCGCCAAGGCCGATCAGGTCGCGGTGGGTGACCGCCTTGACCGCCCCCCGGGTGCCGACCGGGGCGAACGCCGGTGTCCGCACGAGGCCGTGCGGCGTCCGGAGCTCGCCCGCACGCGCACCGCTGTCGCGGTGGGTCACACGAAACGAGAAACCTTCGGGCATTAGTGTCCCGTCTCAGACGTTCGTTGCCTGCGTCCCGGCGTCGTATTCATGCCGCGTCCGGCCATTGCAAGGCGCGACGAGAGAGCAAATTGGGGATGTGTGACCGAGGAGCAACGCAGCCAGGCGGGATGCCCCGCCCGGGAATGAGGTGACGAACGTCTGAGACGGGGCACTCACGTATACTACAGAGTGGTCGGGCCCTCAGAGCGTGTGTCCTTCTTCGGCTGGCCAGACAGCGGGCCCGTCGTGCCTAGATTTCCAGGTGAGACGTCTCCGCATCGGCATCATCTACGGCGGTCGCTCGAGCGAGCACGCGGTGTCGCTGGCCTCGGCGGCCGCAATCTTCGCCAATCTCGACCGCGAGCGCTACGAGTCGGTGCCGATCCGGATCGAGCAGGATGGCCGCTGGGCGCTCGCCGAACATCCCCCGACCCTGGCATCGGCCGCCGACACCATCGCGGGCGCCCGACTCGAACCTGAGCGCGCCGCGCGCTCCACACGGGAACTGCATCTGGTCGCACACCCCGGTGACGAGACGATGCTCACGGTCGAACGCCGGGTCGGCGCAGAGCCCGGGTCCGACGACAGGGGTCACGCGATCGTCACCAGCCTGACGCTCGACCTGATCTTCCCGATTGTGCACGGCCCCTACGGAGAAGACGGCACCCTGCAAGGTCTGCTCGAGCTCGCCGACATCCCGTATGTCGGCGCCGGTGTCCTCGCCGCGGCTGTCGGGATGGACAAGGCGGTCATGAAGGTGCTGTTCGCCGCGAGCGGGTTGCCGATCGTGCAGCACGACGTCGTGCTGCGACGGGACTGGCAGATGGACCGGACCGGTATCGTGTCCAGGCTGACCGGACGGCTCCGGTTCCCGTTGTTCGTCAAACCGGCCAACCTCGGTTCGAGCGTGGGCATCTCACGAGCGACGGATCCCGACACGCTGTCGAGCGCGATCGACCTCGCGGCCGAGTTCGACCGGAAGATCGTTGTCGAGGAGGGCGTGACGCCGTGCCGCGAGATCGAGTGCGCCGTGCTCGGCAACAACGACCTCGAGGTGTCGGTCCCGGGCGAGATCATCCCGTCTCACGACTTCTACGACTACGCGGCCAAGTATCTCGACGACAGCTCGGAGATCGTCATCCCCGCGGCGCTGACACCCGAACAGACCGACGAGATCCAGCGGCTGACGATCGCCGCGTTCCGCGCCATCGACGGCGCAGGCATGGCGCGTGTCGACGTGCTGCTCGAGCGGAACACCGGCCGCATCTTCGTCAACGAGATCAACACCCACCCAGGCTTCACCACGATCAGCATGTACGCGAAGTTGTGGGCAGCCAGCGGGCTGAGCTATCCGGCGTTGCTCGACCGGTTGATCGCCCTGGCGTGTGAGCGTCACGCCGAGAAGCAGCAGTCCCAAACGCGTGTCCTCGAGCGCTAGCGAAGCGCCGCCTCGGACCGGCTGGCTCCGCTCCGCTAGCGCTCGACGAGCTTTTCTCACGGCCCGGCTACGCGGGGGTCAACAACCCGCGGTGACGGTCCCGCGTCGCACCGAGAGCGGTCGTGATCGATACCGCACCCGGCCATGGCACGGCGCGACGAGGGAGTCCGGATCCCAACAGCTTGCTTCCGCCGCGCTACAGGTTTCGGGATCAGCAGCCGATAGGATGTCTCGGACGGGACGAGCGTGTTTTGACATTTGTCGCAATTTGTGCTTGACACGCTCGTTTTCTCATCCATAATCTACATCTGGTATGAGGGTGGGGGGCTCAGACCACCTGTTGTATGATGAGTCGGCGCAGGTAATCTTGCTGAGCGACCACCTGCCAAGGAGGAAGAATGGCGAAGAAGAAAGCGACGAAGAAGAAGGCGGTCAAGAAGGCTGTCAAGAAGGCCGTCAAGAAGCCCGTGAAGAAGGTAGCGAAGAAGGTAGCGAAGAAGGCTGCCAAGAAGGGTGGGAAGAAGCGTTAAGGTCTTCCCGATTTAGAAAAGAGGGGGCGCGCAATCGCCCCTTTTTTTTGTACGCTGAACCGACGTCGACCTCCTGAGCGCCGGGCTAGAGTCCTTGAACGACGTGTATCGTGACAATGGAGTCAAGTTTTGATCGTGTGGGTTTCGCTCTCACCACGACAGCCTCCGTTCAAGAAGTCTAGTCCCCCGCGTCGCGGGGCTCTGAGAAAAGCTCGGCTAGCGAGGCGGAGCCTCGCTAGGCGGGGTTGTGCCGTCCCACACGCGTATCAGCCGGATCACGTCACCGCGCTGCAGCTGGTCCACCACCTCCATGCCGGCGATCACCTTCCCAAACACGGTGTACCTGGCGTCGAGCTGCGGTTGCGGCGAGCTGGTGATGAAGAACTGGCTCCCACCCGTGTCTGCCCAGTCCAGCGCCATCCCGACCGTGCCCCGCAGAAACGGCAACGGGCTCAGCTCATCGCGAACGGTGTACCCTGGCCCGCCTTCGCTGTCGCTACGCGGGTCGCCCATCTGCACGACGTAGTTGGGCACGACCCGATGCACCAGCAACCCGTTGTAGAAACCGGAGCGGGCGAGACGCATGAAGTTGTCGGCGGTCAGCGGCGCTTCGTTGACCGCCAGCTCGATCTGGATGGTGCCCCGGTCGGTGTCGATGAAGACGTGGGGGGAGACCGACGGGGTCACGAGATCCAGCGACCGATACGCCTCGACGGGCCACCGCAACGGTGCCGGTCGGATCGCCGTACCGGCATCGCTCGCCGGATCACGCGTCGCCAGATGCTGCGCCGCACGCACGCGGACGGCCCAGTCGGGGTCGTCCACTGCCGCCCGCAACGTCTCGATCGCGCGGGGGCCGCCGATCCTGGCGAGCGCATCGACAATCGCCGCCCGCGCCAGATACGACGGGTCGCCCGCCGCGTCCCGATACGCGCTGGCCAGCGCCTCGACCGCCTGTCTCACCTCCAGCTCTCCGAGCAGCGTGGCAGCCGTTTTGCGGACCACCACATCGCCGTCGGACAGGTGCGCCAGGAGCACGCCAACCGCGTTCGGCGCCCGCAGCGTCACCAGAGATCGGAGGGCCGCGGGAATCACGCGCCGGTCCTCGTCCTCGAGCATCAATGTCAATCGGAACGCGCCGACATCCGGGTCCACGAAGGCCAGCGCATACGCGAGATCGGCGCGGACCTGCCACTCAGAGTCGGGCTGCAACCCGGAAAGCGCCAGCACGAAGAGATCGGCGTCGAGGCGCGCCAAGCCGCGCAAGGCCGCGCCACGCAGCGGCGGCCACGGATGTGACAGCAGCTCGATCATGACGTCAGTCGAGTGCTGTTCGCCGACCGCCGCCAGCGCCCCGACCAGCTCCAGCAGCAGCGTCGGGTCGAGGCCGGGTGTCTGAAGCAAGCGGCGCAACGCCGGCGCCGCCTTGTCGTCGCCGAGCTCGGCCAGCGCCCGCACGGCGGTGATAACGACCCGCGCGTCCCGGCGTCTTGGATCGATCAGCTCGACCAGCACCGGTAATGCCGAGGAGTCACCGAGCGCGCCGAGCCCCCGGGCCGCGATCGCCACCCCGATGCTGCCCTGGATGCCAGCCAGCGTCCTCAGCGGGCCCACGGCCCTGGGGTCGTCGACCTGCCGCAGCGCGTAGGCCACGGGCCACCACCACAGGACGGGGTCCCCCGTCTCGGTCAGGATCGTCGCCGCGAGCGCGTCGTAGGACCCGAGCGCCGCCAACGCGTAGAGCCCGGACCTGAACGCCTCGATGCGCGGTGTCAGCGGATAGCCGAGCTCCTCTGGGTCGACCGCATAGGCTTCGGTCACGTGCATCGCGACCATCGACTGGATCGCCTCGATCGTCCCCCGCGCCCCCAGCATGCCGAGCGCCTGCGCGGCCCGTCCCTGGACGACCGGTGAGACATCCCGCAGCGCCTCGACCAACGGCTCCACCGCCGCCGGGACGCCGATCAGCCCCAGACCGAACGCGGCGATCTCCCGCACCTCCATCTGCGGGTCGGACAGTGCGCGCACGAGCGCCGGAACCCCATCGGCAACGCGGACCCGGCCGATCGCCACCGCAGACCGTCGCCGGATCGCGGCGCTGGGGTCCTCGATGAGACGGAGCAAGTCGGGCGTCGCCGATTGCGGCAGGCTGCGGACCCCGGAGGTGGCAGCGCCACCCGGGACCGGGGGCGCTTCCGGGTCCTCGCCCTCGACCGGCGGGGTGTCCTGGGGCGCCGGCAGCGCCGGGTCGCGTAGGAGACGCTGATCCTCGAGCCTCAAAATCCAGGCCAGCTTCTGCTCGTACGAGACGACGATCGGAGTTGGCGCCGGAGGAGGCACCGAGGCGCACCGCGTGAGGGGGAGCGCCAGGAACAGGACGAGCAGCACACGCCGCACGCATGCGCCACGGGCGGCGAGACATCTCTCGATGTCACAAGAACTTGCTTCACATCCCACGATCTCGCTCTCCGGAGCTGTCTAGCGTCGGCGCATGGTATCACGCGATACCGGACGGGCCGAGGCGGCCGCCCGCCGCGCACACCCGAGTCGGGCGGGGCGCACCACCTGCCCGGACTGGTATACTCGCGACACGTTGGAGTTCCGCCATATCGCGATCGAAGGCCCGATCGGAGTCGGGAAGTCGGCGCTCGCGACGCGTCTGAGTGCCCGTCTCGACGCGGAGGTGGTGCTCGACGACACCGACAACCCGTTTCTTGCCGATTTCAGCGCGGGGCGCCCAGGCGCTGCGTTCCAAGCCCAGCTGTTCTCGCTGCTGGCCCGTCACCGCCAGCAGGTCGGGTTGCGCCAATCCAACCTGTTCAACCAGCAGACGGTATCGGACTACCTGTTCGACAAGGACAAGATCTACGCCTACCTGAACCTGGACGACAACGAGCTGTTCATCTACCAACGGCTCTACGATCTACTGCTGGCCGACGTCGTGCCGCCCGATCTCGTCATCTACCTCCAGATTCCCACCGACGCGCTGCGACGCCGGACACGGTCGCGGGACCGGGAGTACCGGGAGAATGGCGAGACCCCGCCCGACCCCGAGTATCTTGGCGAGCTGAACGACGCCTACACGCACTTTTTCTTCCACTACGTCTCGACGCCGTTGCTGGTGGTCGAGACCTCGCACGTCGATCTGGAGTGGGGCGACACGGCGATCAACGACCTGCTGACGCAGGTGCGCGGGATGGGCCACGGCACCCGGTACTACGTGCCGCGCTGACGGCTGACCCACGGCGTCAGGAGACATCGGCCTGTCCGCCGTAGCCTCTTGACCGCCGTTGCCTCGGCGCAGGCGGGTGGCGAAGGCGGAAGGGCGTCGCCAGCGTCGGCTGCGGGCACGGCGTGTTCGGAATCGGGGATCAGGGACCTGGAGTAAGCTCGACGCATGGCGTGGTTCAAGAAGGTCAGACGGCCGATGACGGCGCCGACCGAACCCAGCCGGGTCCCGGAGGGCCTCTGGGTCAAGTGTCCGACGTGCGCGCAGATCCTTTACAACAAGGACCTCACCGCGAACCTGAGCGTCTGTCCGACGTGCGCCCACCACTTTCGCCTCGACGCCGTCGCCCGGCTACGCTCGCTACTCGACGACGGGGTCTGGAAGGAACACGACGCCAGCCTGGTCTCGAACGACCCGCTGGGGTTCGTCGACCGGAAGCCCTACGCGGAGCGGTTGCGGGAGGGGATGGCCGCCACCGGGCTGCGCGACGCGGTGATCACCGCCACCGGCGCCATCGAGGATCTGGAGGTCGAGATCGTCGCCATGGAGTACGGTTTCATCGGCGGGAGCATGGGCGTGGTGGTGGGCGAGAAGATCACACGGGCCGCAGAGCGCTCGACCGCGCAGCGCCGGCCACTGGTCATCATCTGCTGTTCTGGTGGCGCGCGGATGATGGAGGGCACGCTCTCGCTGATGCAGATGTCGAAGATCAGCATGGCGCTGGCGCGGCTCGACCGCGCCCGCGTCCCCTATGTCGCCGTGCTCACGGACCCGACCACCGGCGGGGTGACCGCGAGCTTCGCGATGCTCGCCGACATCAGCATCGCGGAGCCGGGGGCGCTGATCGGGTTCGCCGGCCCGAGGGTGATCGAGCAAACGATCCGGCAGACGCTCCCGGCCGGCTTTCAGCGGAGCGAGTTCCTGCTCGAACACGGCATGGTCGACATGATCGTGGACCGGCGGGAGCTCAAGCCGATGATCGCCCGAACGCTGCGCTTCATGGGCGCGGCCCCACCGGCGGCCCCGAGCGACACGATCCCGCTCCCGGCCGCGCGGGACGCCGTCCGCGCCCCCGAGCCGACGCTCGACGAGAGATCTCCGCAAGACACATGAGGCACGTGTTCGTGAGACAGGGACATGTCTAGCACCCGCGTGGCGGGGCTCTCAGACACACTTCTGCTCGCGAGGCTGCGCCGTCTTCGCTCGTCGGTGTGAGGCGCAGTGCCGCGAGCGGCCCCACCCTAACATGGACGCACTGGACGCCCTGATCGCACTCGAGCGCTTCGGGATCAGGCCGGGGCTCGACACCATCCGCCTGCTGGTCCGGACGATGGGAGACCCGCAGTCGTCGTATCGCACCGTCATCGTGGCAGGCACCAACGGCAAGGGGTCGGTGGTGGCCATGGCCGACCACGCGCTGCGCGCAGCCGGTCATCGGGTCGGGCGTTACACGTCACCCCACCTGCAGCACCTCCCCGAACGCTTCGTCGTCGACGGCGCCGTGATTCCAGAGCGAGAGCTCCGCCGGGAAGCGGCGCAACTCCACGAACAGGTCGACCGGTTGCTGGCCGATGGGCGGCTCGAGCACCCGCCGACCTTCTTCGAAGCCACCACGGCGATCGCGCTGTCATGGTTTCGCAGGAAGCGTGTGGACCTGGCGCTGCTCGAGGTCGGTCTGGGCGGGCGGTTCGACGCAACGAACATCGTCACACCGGTCGCCGGTGTCATCACGCCGATCGGGCTGGAGCACCGACGGTATCTCGGCAACACACTCGAGGCGATCGCCGCCGAGAAGGCCGGTGTGATCAAAGCCGGCATGGTTGTGGTGACGACCGAGACGACGCCCGCGGTGGTGGCGCTGTTCGAGGAGACCTGCCGACAACGTGGCGCCCGGCTGGTTCGCGCCGACGTGGGGACCGTGGTACGCGTCGCCCGTGTCGGGGACCGGCCGGAGATCCTGGTCACGACCCCGCGGCGCGCCTATCCGTCGTTCAGGCTCGGGCTCGCTGGTAACCATCAGGTGTCGAACGCGACCGGAGTGATCCGGCTCCTCGAGGCACTCTCGGACATGGGGGTGCCGATCGACGCCGACGCGATCGTCACCGGGCTCTCCACGGTTGTCTGGCCGGGCCGTCTGGAGCTGGTGCAGGTCGGCAACCGCGGCGCGATCTTGCTCGACGCCGCACACAACCCGGCCGCGGCGGCCGCACTTTCGACCTATCTGCGCGCGACCTATCCAGCCGGGCTCCCGATCGTACTCGCGGTGATGCGCGACAAGGACATCGACGGCATCGTCGGCGCGCTCGCCCCCTGCGCCACCCGGTTCGTCTGCACCGCGCCCGATACCCCACGAGCCGTCGCGGCGAGCGAGCTCGCCGGGCAGGTGCGTCGGCGCGCCGGGTCGACACCGGTCACCGCCGACAGCACCCCCTGGCAGGCGGTCGAGGCGGCCTGGCGCGGGTCGCGGACCGTGTGTGTGACCGGTTCGGTCGTCCTCGTCGGCGAGGTGCTCTCGGCGATCGATCGGTCGAGGTGATACTCTTCGGAGGTGCTCGCGAAACTGCGCCTCGGACCGCCAGGACGACGGTCGGCGCAGCATCGCTAGGCCGCTATTCTTACAGCCCCGCGACGCGGGGACGAGACATCTCCCCGCGTCACGGGACACTGGTGCGCATCTCACACGGTCGCCCTTGGGAGATGTCCAGTGAGGACGGTCCCGCTGACACCCGGAGACACACCCCCGCCGGTCGCATGATTCGCCTGGTCCTGTTCGGCTTCCTCGTCATCGCCGTGACGGTGGGCGCTGCGGGCGCCCAGACCCTCCCCAGCTGCATGAACTCGCGGCAGTTCACGTTTGAGTTGCTCGCCGAGAACCACCTCCGGTTGACCGGCCAGGTCCAGATGGACTGCGAAGAAGACGGGTGGCAGTTCCACGCCGACCAGGTGGATATCTTCAGCGACGAGTCGCGGCTGGTCGCGTCGGGCAACGTGGTCTTCACCGCCGAGGGCGGGCGGATCGCGGCCGACCGCGCCGAGTTCGACATCGACTCGATGAACGGCACGTTCTACAACGCCGTCGGATCCACCGTGCTGACCGAGGACGTCGAGCGCAGCATGTTCGGCACCCAGGAGCCGGAGATGCAGTTCTGGGGGGAGATCATCGAGCGGGTCGGCCCGCGCACCTATCGGCTGACCCGCGGGGGGTTCACGTCGTGTGTCCAACCGACCCCCCGCTGGCAGGTCTCGGCCAGCTCGGCGACGATCAACCTCGACGAATATGCGGTGCTGCGCAACGCGGTGCTGTCGGTGAAGGGCGTGCCGTTGTTCTACCTGCCGGCCATGTATTTCCCCATTCAAGAGGAGGGCCGGGCCACCGGGGTCCTGATGCCAACCTACGGCGCCTCGACCATCCGCGGCCAGTCGATCAGCAACGCGTTTTTCTGGGCAGTCAACCGCAGTCATGACGCCACGCTGTTCCACGACTGGTTCGCGTCGACCGGTCAGGGGCTCGGCGCCGAGTATCGCTATGTGCTCGGTCCGGGGTCGCAGGGCAACATGCGGACATATCTGCTCAACGAGCGCGAGACGACACTCGTGGACCAGTTCGGCACCGGCACCGGCGAGACGACCATCCCGGGCCGGCGTAGCTACGAGCTGCGCGGCCGCGCGCGGCACCGCATCTCGGACGCGCTGAGGGCCAGGGCGCAGATCGACTTCTTCTCGAACATCACGGTCCGCCAGACCTATCAAACCAACATCTACGACGCGTCCAACTCGTCCCGGAGCATCGGCGGCAACCTGACAGGCTCGTGGGGCGCCTACACCCTCAGCGGCACCGGGGACGTCAGCGAGACATTCTTCGGGGCGACCGAAGCCAGTCTCTACGGGGCCAGCCCGCGCATCTCGTTCGACCAGGCCGAGCGGCCGCTGCTCGGCTCACCGGTCTACTTCGCCTTCACGAGCGAGTACGCGAACCTGCTGCGCCGATCGAGGTTCGACGGCCAGGAAGTCGAGTCGGGACTGAGCCGGATCGACCTGAAGCCGCTGGTCCGGATGCCGTTCACCCGCTGGCCGTTTCTGACCCTGAACTCGTCGGTCGGCTGGCGTCAGACCTACTGGTCCGAGAGCATCGACGAGATGACCGGGCGCCAGTTCGAGAACGGGATCTCGCGGTCCTTCCTGGACATGCAGACCCAGATCACCGGCCCAGTCTTCGTCAAGGTCTGGGACACGCCGAATACCGGCTACTCGGAACGGATGAAGCACGTGATCGAGCCCTGGCTCAACATCCAGCGGATCACGGCGATCGACAACTTCGACCAGATCGTGCAGCTCGAGGGCATCGACTCGATTGTCGGCAACGTCACCAAGATCAGCTACGGGCTGAACAACCGCCTCTACGCGAAACGCGCCGAGGGGGGCGGCCCGGCGGTGGCGGACGAGATCCTCACCGTCTCTGTCCAGCAGAGCTACTACACCGACGCCAACGCTGCCCAATTCGACCGGCAGTTCCAGACCAGCTTCCAGGGTACCCCGCCGACTCACTACTCCCCCGTCTCGCTGATCGTGCGGGCCGGCCCGACCAGCGAGCTGTCCGGCACGCTTCGCGCGGAATACGACATGCAGTTCGGGGCGTTGCGCACCATCAGCGCGAACGCCAGCATCGAAGTCGGAGGCTGGTTGAACCAAACGGCCGGCTGGAGCCAGCGGCGATTCGTCGAGGGGCTGTCCGGGTTCGACAACCCCAACAACCTCGCCCACTACCTGAACTCGTTCACGAACCTGCGGACACGGGACAACCGGGTCGGCGGTGTCTACCAGTTCAACTACGACATCCAGCGCGGCCGGTACCTGCAGCAGCGGGTGCTTGCGTACTACAACGCGCAGTGCTGCGGTATCAGCATCGAATACCAGTCGTACAACCTCGAGGGGCTCGGCGCCCTGGTGCGGGTCGACCAGGATCGGCGCTTCAACCTCTCGTTCACGCTGGCCGGGCTCGGTACGTTCTCCAACATGCTGGGCGCGTTCGGCGTCGGAACAGGTGCGCAGCGATGAAGGGCCTCATCTTGAGCGGCGGCAAGGGGAGCCGGTTGCGGCCGCTGACCTATACGCGGGCGAAACAGCTCGTCCCGGTCGCCAACAAACCGGTGCTGTTCTACGGCATCGAGGCGCTGGCGGCCGCGGGGGTCCGGGACATTGGCATGGTGGTCGGCGACACCCGCGAGGAGATCCGCGCCGCCGTCGGCGACGGGTCGCGGTGGAACGTCAAGGTGACCTACATCGAGCAGGACGCCCCGCGCGGGCTCGCCCACGCTGTGCTGATCAGCGAAGCGTTCCTGGCCAACGAGCCATTCGTCATGTATCTGGGCGACAACCTGCTCAAGACGGGCATCACCCCGTTCGTCGAGGAGTTCGTCCGCCGCAGACCGGCGGCGCAAATCCTGCTGACCCGGGTGCCGGACCCCCAGATGTTCGGCGTCGCGGAGCTCGCCGACGGTCAGGTCGTGCGTCTGGTCGAGAAACCGAAGGACCCGAAGAGCGATCTGGCCCTGGTCGGCGTCTACATGTTCGGCCCGGAGGTGTTCGAGTCGGTCAGGCGCATCACCCCCAGCGTACGGAACGAGCTCGAGATCACCGACGCGATCCAAGACCTGATTGACCGCGGCTGCGCCGTGCACCCGCATCTGGTGGACGGCTGGTGGAAGGACACGGGCAAGCTGGATGACATGCTCGAAGCGAACCGGCTGATCCTGGAGACGTTCGACCGACGGGTCGATGGGGCCGTGGACGCCGACTCGCGGGTGGAGGGCAAGGTGGTCGTGGAGGCCGGCGCGCAGATCGTCAGGTCGGTCGTACGGGGCCCGACCATCATCGGGGCGGACGCCAAGATCGAGCAGGCCTACGTCGGTCCGTTCACCTCGATCATGAACAACGTCGAAATCCGGGGGTCGGAAATCGAACACAGCATCGTGCTGGAAGGCAGCGTGCTCAGCGACCTCTCCAACCGCGTGATCGACAGCCTGATCGGACGCAACGTGCGCATCTATCGG
>SMUZ01009213.1_pt1 | contig 12892 bp, 8 predicted proteins | sample 2456421 | NCBI WGS metagenome assembly SMUZ01 (sample SAMN11095932, study PRJNA526329) | marine sediment metagenome | biome: Marine sediment; feature: Surficial sediment; material: Deep marine sediment; isolation source: Hadal surficial sediment | place: Pacific Ocean | collected 2014-11 | depth 0-1... | reverse complement strand
TTAGCAATTTGAAGTTCTCTGCAAGGATATCGCGAGCGTCATAGCGGTCATCCGCAGAGGTCCAGCGCGGTGGAAATTTGTACCCCTCCGGAATGTTGTCTTCAAATTCTTCAGCGCCCCAACCGGCTTTGTAGTCATAGGTCAACCACTCGCGAATGGTTAACTTATGACTACAAGGCAGGTTGGGGAACCGATGAATTTGAAGACAATGTTCCAGAGGGGCATGAGTTCCCACCACGCTGGACCTTTGCGGATGACCGCTATGACGCTCAAGATATTATTAATGACAATCTTCAGTTATTAAAGGAAATTGAAGTGCAGAGAAAACAAGTTCTGAAAGCGGCTTACAAACTTGGCGATGTGGTGGTTGATCGCGCGGGCGAGGAGGGCATAAGCTTTAAAGTTCAGGTGCGCAACGGCACTGACGGTCACAGCGTGCCAACCGGCTTTGATGCTGAGCGTCTGGTATTCCTGCAAGTAACCGTCACTGATAGCGAAGGCAAAGAGGTTTTTCAGTCCGGTGATTTGGATCCCAACGGCGACGTGCGAGATTCTCACTCGCTCTATGTTCACAATGGTGAGTTACCGCGGGATAAATATTTGTTTAGCCTGCAATCAAGATTTGTCGTGAGAATGATGCGTGGCGGGGAACGCGAACAAGTACTGGCCGTGAATTATTCTCCCAGTCCACTGCCCTTTTTACGTCCTTCGACATTATCAACGGTTTTACTGGGTCGCCCGGTAGGCGCACGTAAGCACAGACAAGTTCTCCCCCCTTTTGCGAGTAAATGGCCTAATTATAAGGTGAAACGTTCCGAGCTGGTAGGCAGCAAAGGCCCCTATAATGCAAATATAAAGTTAATTGTCGGCATGGTACCCATCAACCTAATTAATGAAATTAAAGACGTTGGATTTGATTACGGCATGTCGGCCCGTGAAGTGGCAGAAGGGGTGCTTGCCGGCCATTTGGTGTTGTGGGAACGTGATGTAATTTTGAAACCAGGGAAATTCACAGCAAATTTTTCAGAGAATATTAAGTCAGGAGGGGAGTGATAGCTTATGGGGTTAGAAATTATTTTTTCAATAACAAACCTTCGAAGTTTGTTGACTAGTGTTCTTTTGGCTCTGGCGTTAACTGTTAATATACTCCCCGTTTTGGCCCAAGAGTCGGAAGTTGAAAAGAAAACAAAACCAGAAACGGAAAAAGCAGCGAAGGAGGAGAACACTAAAAAATGGGGAGATGAAAAAAAACATGGAGGCAAGCATGGCAGCCGTCTAACCGATGAGTACATTCCACTACAACTCGAAGGATTTCCAGAACGACCCAGACCCATCTTAGAAATCGGACAAAATTTTCTCGGAACCGGTACATTGGCTCAAGGGATAAAACTTCCTACGGGAGCCGTTTGGCAGCCCTATTTCATGTTGTTTGGTACGCTGAGGTCTGGATTGCAATCATTTAATGACGGTGAAGATCAATTCTCTGAATGGGCCAACCGATTTGACTTATTTGGTAATTTATATTTAACGTTTACCGAGCGTATATTAGTAGGGTTCCGCCCTTTAGATCAAGAAGGTAGGTTTACCGGTGTGATTTTTCAACCGGATGGCTTCGATAATGACTTCCGAGATGAATTTAACTTTGAATTAACCACTCTCTTTTTTGAAGGCGATTTTGGTGAGATTTTTCCAAACCTGGATAAAGAGGATGGACATGGATTTGATTACGGTTTTTCTGTCGGCAGACAACCGATTAGCTTTCAGGAAGGCATGTTGATTAACGATAACATTGATGCGATAGGTCTTACCAAGACCAATTGGAAATTCCCGTCTTCTGCAGTCAATTTTCGCTGGACCACCCTCTACGGATGGAATGAACTTAATCGAAGAAATTTACCTGATGATAATGGCTGGCTTCTTGGATTATTAACCGAAACTGATTTTCGCCCCAGCACCGTGGCCGTTGATATTATTTATGTCAATGGCAATGATTTTACCGGTAATGGTATCTACGCTGGCGTGAGTGCAGTACAGCGAATGGGAGAGTACAACACGTCTTTTCGAGTCCTCAGCTCCTTTCCACTTGGCGATGAAACCGCTCACAATAGCCAGGGTACCCTCCTGTTTAGTGAGATCTCGTGGACTCCACATGGCACCCACAATTTGGTTTACATCAATGGATTTCTAGGAATCAAAAATTTTAGGTCTGCTTCCCGCGGTCCCGCAACCGGGGGGCCTTTAGGACGAACTGGCATACTATTCGAAAGCTCTGGCTTAGGACAATTCGGGGGTGGCACAACATTAAGAAATACGGCTGACGAGGTGGTCGGCGGAGCTTTAGGCTATCAAATGTTTTTCGCTCATACCCGACAGCAGCTTATTCTTGAACTGGGTGGCCGATACGCTGACAACAGTTTTGACCAGAGAGCAATTGCTGGTGGGGCTCGATATCAGATGGCGCTGGGTCGAAGGTTTGTTATCGTTCTTGATGGCGCCGCCTTGTATGAGTTCGAGCCAGCAAACGACGTACGATTCGGTGGGCGCTTCGAGCTTTTGCTTAGATTGTAAGCCTTTAGTAAAATCTGAATGATTCCAATTCTGGGTAATTTTATTGAACATGTTTTTTAATTTACAACAGATCTTTTTCGCATTTACTTGCAGTATCATCTTAATTAATGGAGCATCTCTGACTCTTGCACAGGAAGCTTTGCTTCAGGAATACGTATGGTATGATCCTGAAAAAATTGTGACGGCAGAGCCGTGCGGAGAGTGCCACCAATCCGAATATCAGGCTTGGAAAAAAACAACCCATGCAACTGGCTATAAAACACTGCATCGCAAGAAGGCAGCCGAACGCATCAAAAAAAACATGGGCTTTAAGCTTATCAAACGCGAAAGTCTGTGCTTAAAATGTCACTATCTAGCTGGAATTAAAAAAGGTCAACTCAGGGCTATTTCGGGCGTTTCTTGCGAGTCCTGTCATGGAGCAGCACGAGACTGGAGCAATGTTCATAATGATTACGGGAAGGGATTTAATTACCAAACTGAGACCGCTGAGCACAAGGAACAGCGCGTCGCGGAAAGCAAAGCGAAAGGCATGTTTCGCCCCAGCGAACTTTATGAGGTGGTGGCAAACTGTTTCCAGTGCCACACGGTACCCCATGAAAAGTTGGTGCATGTCGGTGGGCATACAACGGGCTCTACCGATTTCGAATTTTTAACAAGATTAGACGAAATTCGACACAACTTTTTAGAAGCGCAATTTGATCCAACTCGTACAGAGAACGCCGAACGGTCCCAAGAGAGAAAACGAGTCATGTATGTGGTTGGCGGGGCAGTGGACTTGGAATATAGTTTGCGTGCTGTAGCTTTAGCTAAAGAAAAAGGTAGCTACATCAGAGCCATGCAGAGACGGGTTAGAAGTGCTGTCATTGAACTTAAAGCGATTGCCAATAAAGTGCCTCTTCCGGAAGTAAAGCAAATGCTCACTTCAGTTGGACAAGTGAATATTAAACCTAATAATGAAGCTTCTCTATTAAACACTGCTGAAAAAATCAGCGAAGCCACCCAGAAATTTATTAAAAATAATGGTGGCACCCAGCTTGCCAGTATCGACGGATTAATATTAGGCACCGAGGAAGCAATCGTGGAAGCCCCTCCTGCAAGATCAGAGAGTGAAGTAAAAGTAGCCGAAACGAGTGACACACCAAAACCCGCAGATGTCGTAAAGCCTGGGGAGCAGGTAAAGAAAGCCCAGCCAGTTTATGCCGAAAAACAGTTCATCAGACCGCGTTCGAAACATAAGACAATTGGTCCGAGTTGTGATTGTCACACAGAGCAAAACAAATGGTGGGGAACCGATAGACACTTCTTTGCTATTGACCCCTTTGCGAATAAATCTCAAAAAAATGTACAAATCGCCAGGCTCTATGGTCTAAGCATCTCAGAGATGACGAAAGGGAATCGCCTGTGTATGGATTGCCATGGCACCGTGATCACAGGAGAGGAATCGGAAGATGTTTTCGATGGGGTGAGTTGTGAAAGTTGTCATGGGCCGGCGAGCGATTACAAAAGACCACATTCCGCCGAGAATCCGCCTAATGGATATTCTGCCGGGAAGGACTTTGGCATGGCTCTTTTGGAGAACCTGACCGCTCGAGCCGAAGCCTGTGCCCAATGCCACTATATCACTGACCCAAGATTGATTTCAACGGGTCACCCAACGGGCGCAAATTTCGACTTTGTGCGAGGCAACAAAAAAATTAATCACTGGAAGCAACCAGTTGCTTCAACTTCAAAATTACAAAGCGCATATAATAAAGTAAAGCAAAAAAGAGGGGCAATCCCCCGGCTTACTCTCGCTTCTCTTAGCAAACCAAACTCCGGCGCAGCAGCAACCGATACAGAAATCACGAACCGACGAACCAAGTCTCTTGCCCCCAACCCTCCTGCGATTCGGCCCGTAGATTTTCAAACATCATCTCCTGGACGTCAGCACATCGAACTGCCTCCGTTTCCCGATATTGACGACAATACTTCGGTTGAAGAAATCATTCTAATACTCAAGGCACGGTTAGAGCTATTGTATAAAAAGATTGGACAAAGCAAATGAATGAGGAGCCCAAAATACCCATTTCAAAAACGCAATTCAGACGGATCGAACAGTACAAAGATCGCTGGAGTTCTTGCGGCTCTAATACGGGTATTTTGGAAATTTCCGAGACGTTATCGCCGAAAGAATTACAAAAGTATGACATCTTCCAGGATTATGATGAAACCTTTCTTAAAAAAATAAGTGCTGATATCGCCATTGCAAAATGGCAAAAACATTCAACCTTGTTTGAAGAAGGCTCTTATATCAATCTGGCTTTTTTTATAGCTCAAGGCAAAGTCGAAGTCTATCTAGACAAACCTGGTGATGACACTCAATTAAGCCAGCCAATTTTTGATGCGCACCGATCTGGCATGCTTGAAATTGCTGAATTAAAAGACAAACCAGAGCAAAAATCAACTCAAGAAACGATTTATCAAACTCAAATTAGAAAGCAAGATACTAACAAAACTATCTTTTTATCCGTTATGGATTTTAATTTACCAGTTGGCAATAAGTTAGAACTAGGTGCTGGAGAAATATTCGGTGAGATTGGCGCTTTGAGCGGTTGGCCACAATCTGTAACAGTTCGAACCACAACCGATTGTGAACTCGTTCAAATTAGAGTGCCAGCACTACGATTGATGAAACGAAAGTCAAAAGCTTTGAAAGAACGAATTGACACTCTTTATAGGAAGAGAGCTCTATTTTCCCAGCTTAAAGGGACGCCTTTATTTCAATCATGTGATGACAAATTTATTGATTCTATAACGAAAAAAGTAGAATTGATTTCTTGTGAGCCGGACGAAACCATCAGCAACGAAGGCGAGCCAGCAGACGCTCTTTATCTAGTTCGATCTGGTTTTGTAAAACTTTTTCAGAAATTAGGTGAGGATCAAATTGTCTTTTCGTATCTCTCAAAAGGCATGATCATAGGGGAGGTTGGTCTGTTAATAGAAGGCATGGATACCTGGCAATACACAGTCTCCTCCGTCGAATATTCCGAGATCGTCAAAATATCTCGGGGAGATTTTGAAGAAATTGTTAAAAACTATCCAGAAATTGAAAAGATACTCTGGGAGTCGCTGGGTGCACGCATTAAGGAAGCGGGTTACGTAAAAAAGAATATTGACCAATCTGAATTTATCGATACGGCTTTGAGTGGAGGCCTAGTGCAGGGAAACAGTATATTAGTCATTGACCTAAATGTCTGTACGCGCTGTGATGACTGCGTTCGGGCCTGCTCTGAAACTCATGGTGGATTGCCAAGATTTATCCGCGAAGGCGATAAAGTCGAAAACTTTCTGATTACCAGAGCGTGCTACCATTGCCGTGACCCCGTTTGCTTAATAGGTTGTCCTACGGGAGCAATTCACCGCACCAATGTTGGAGATGTCGTCGCAATTGACGAGCGGCTTTGTATCGGCTGCCAGTCCTGTGCAAAAAATTGTCCCTACGATGCGATTACCATGTATCAAACGGGTGAGGTTTGGCCTGACAATATGATCCCGCAAGGTCTACGAGGACAAGATCGTCTGCTTGCAACGAAATGCGATTTGTGTTACAAATCTGAAACTGGGCCAGCTTGTGTAAATAATTGTCCGCATGGCTGCGCTTTTAGAATAGGTAGCCTCGATGAATTTCAGAAATTATTATCAAATACTTAAACGGGGCTTTCCAAAAAGTCTATTTCACTTCATCCTAAGCCCCGATATTCATTTATATTTATTTTGGAAAGTCGGGAAGGACTGCTGAAGTCATTAAAGTACAAAATGTTTCAACGGCGTTTATCCTGAGCTTGTCGAAGGGCTCAACATGAAGGTGAAAGAAAAAATACCGACTTTTTGGATAGCCCCGTTTCTGATGAAAAAGTGGGTCCAATCTCCCAACTGGTTTTGGGCGTTTGCGGTCTGTAGCGCTATCTGTATCCTGACTTATTTATTAAATCTGACGGTTTCTGAAGTTCAGCCCTATAGTACTTGGGGCTTAGTTTACGGTACTCTAGCAACGGGGTTGGTGATTTGTGTTGCTTTATATGGGGTGCGAAGAAGAATCATCAAATTTACTAAAAAATATGGTGCTGGCAGGTCCCGAACCTGGGTTCAGTTTCATGTTTATGCAGGGACTCTATTTTTACTGCTCGTGTTCATGCACAGCGGCTTTCGAGTACCAACAGGAGCTCTTACCTGGTGGTTGTGGTTTTTAAGTCTCTGGGTAACACTTAGTGGTTTTTTGGGGGTCATTCTCCAAAAATGGATCCCCAAAATACTGACTTCAGGGCTCTCCATCGAAGTACATTACGATCGGATTCCGGACCTCATCCATGAAATTAAAGAAAGAGCGGAAAAGCTCATCAAAACTTGCGACGACCCTATCCGCGACTTTTATCGCAAAAATTTAGCCGTATCTCTTGCTGGGCCACAAGCACGCTTGATTTACTATATTGATATCACTGGTGGAATTCAGTCTCAAACGAAGAAGTTCAACTACCTAAACAGATTTCTTCCCGTAGAAGAAAAAGACAAATTACATGAATTGGAAATCATGTACAAAACTAAGCTGGAAATAGACGCACATTATACTTTGCAAAAAGCGTTACGGTGGTGGCTCTATTTGCATCTACCAATTTCGATTGCAGTATTCGTTTTGGTTGGATTACATCTGTTTACCGTGCTTTACTACTAAACCAAGTTATCGTATAATTTAGGGATCGATAAGCTGCCCCATGAGGAAAAAAGGCACATTTAGTCATCTAAAACTTTCAGTCGCAAAGGATTATCTGATCCCCTTTTCTAGAAGATGGATGGTTTATCTGGGAGGCATAGCAGCTCTTGTTTTTCTTACTTATGCTTTATTAAATGTCTTTTTGCAAAGAAGTAGTTTTATCTCTAACGGTCCGCTCTCATCTAACCATGCCAATTTTGAAGGCGACTGCTCTGCGTGTCACACAAAATTTTCCTCGGTAACCAATGAAAAATGTTCTGTTTGTCATGAAAAATATGGGGATAAACTAGGGGTTTACACTTTTGCAGCTCATTACGTTTATCGTTCTGATGATTTCCGCAGACTCGTTCCATCCGAAAATGAAAACTCTTGCTTTGCTTGTCACCAGGAACATTTGGGGCGAGAAGTGGCTATTACCAATGTGCCAGACTCCCGGTGCCTTGTTTGCCATAAATTTGGTTCCTTTGAGGATAAACACCCGCAGTTTGAATTTGCTCGTAGACAAATTCCCGATAACGCCAATTTAAAATTCCCCCATATTCACCATGTAAGAGAGGTGCAAAAACGAGAAAACTTGTTAGATATTGAAAAAACATGCCTTTATTGTCACAATCCAGATGCCGATGGCAAAAACTTTCAACCTATTAGCTTTGAACGTCATTGTGATGCCTGTCACTTAACAACGAGTACTGCTACGCCCTGGCTAAAGATAAAAGCATCACAGAATTCTAAGGCCCCTGGCGTTGAAACATTGCAAAGCATGAGACAACAGCAAAGACCTGGTCTAAGATGGGCATTTTATACCCATGTCAATGAATTCAATCAACGCGGCGACAGAATCAGAAAGTCACCTATATACCACATGGATCCATGGATTTTGGAAAATTTAAACTCTTTACGACGTCAGCTTTATCCTAATTCAGGTTTGGTTGAGTTGTTAAGATCTTCGGGGGATGTACCAGCGCAGGATGTCAGACAATTATATCGGGAGGCGATTCAAACACTCAAGGAATATGCCGATGGATTGCGCGCTCGTCCCGAATCGGTTGTCCAGAACGACTTAGCACAAATTAATCGATTCTTGCAAGTCGTTGAAAAGCAACTCAGAGATCCCTACACTCCGCTTGATGACACAAAGTTTTTGTTAAGCACTTTAGAAGAAAATCCGAAATTTACCAAAGTGCAAATCGAGGAATTTAATGAATTTATAAATAAATTAACTGAACCTTGCCAGAAGTGCCACATAGTCTCTAACGCCACAATTTTACGCGTACAAACTGATCAGCGTGTTTTCCACCGCGCTGAATTTAATCACAGAGTACATATCTTGCAAAGAAGATGTTTAGACTGCCATACTCAAATTCCAATTCTTGAAAATATCGCTAATTCCGCTAATATCGATCACGCCATTGATAACGCGGCCATTCAAAATATTCCAATCATTGAAACTTGCAAAGATTGCCATCAGACAAAGGTGACCTCGAACCGCTGTAATACCTGCCATTATTTTCATCCAAATAAGAGCCAACGTTCTAATTTGTTGTTGTATTTAGATTAGAGAGGCTAAAAAATGCAAGCAAAGATGTTTTGTAAGACCGGCCAATTAGCTGGCGCAAAGTTTGAGATCAAAGAGGAAGCTACCATTGGTTCCAAATCAGAAAATACCATCAGGCTCCATCCGAAAATTATTTCTGGTAATCACGCCAGAATTTACTATGATGAGAATGAAAAATGTTATTTTTTAGAGGATTTAGGCAGTGGCAACGGAACACAATTAGACGGCGTGACAATTACTGAAAAGGAAAAATTAACCAATTTGCATATCATTACGTTTGCAGATTCGTTTGATTTTATATTTCAGATGATTGACGATGGCAGCAAACAAGAAGCTAAAGAGGAAAAACAAACAGCAAAAGAAATGTACAAAACGATCCTTGAAAAAGATCAGGCCATGCCTTTTCCTGCAAATCTTGCTGACGTAGAAGCTAAAACACCAGCGGAAGACTCAGAAGCCGCACCGAAGCCAGACATTCAAAAAACGATTGTGGAGGGAGAATTTGCTCAAGTACCGGCCATCCCACCTGAAAGAGAGGAACCAAAGGAGGCAGGGGTAAATTTTCTTTTAAACATTGCAAGTCATGACAAAACATTTGCATTGAAAAGTGGGGAAAATGTAATTGGTCGAGCCCTAGAGTGTGATATCTTTATCGACGACGCCTCTGTTTCTCGGTTCCATGCCATATTGACGATAAAATCAGGAAAGGTTTGGTTGAAAGATCTAAAAAGTAAGAATCATACTTTTATCAATGATAATAAAGTTAAAAAAGAAATTGAAGTAGAAACAAATACAAACATTGTCTTTGGAAAAGTTGAAGTTCAGCTTATTTCTAAAAATAGTTAACCCGTAATGCACACATTAAACTTTGGAACTACAAAATTTTCTTGACATTCTTACTAGTCATGTTTAAATAAATTGATACATTCACGCTGCTCAGATTTTCTCAAGAAATCAAGAAACTTGAATAAAAGTTCGCATGAAAAATCCATTCATTGCCGGCAACTGGGTTCGAGGAGAAAATTTCTTTGGCCGCCAGAATCTCATTAAGGAATATTATAAGGCTCGTGTGGAGAGATTACCTTCACTGGCGCCTCTTCAGGGATTAAGTTGGCTGGTGTGCGTTCCACCAATGGCATAAATATCAAACTTACCTTTGCAAGGATTTAAAATGACCTCTTCTCGTGAAATCTCACCAGATGGTAGTCTTATATTAAAGAAAGCCGTCAAGTTGCCTGAAATTCTCGACATGCTGATTGTCGGGGGCGGACCCGGGGGGACAGCGGCCGTCTTTCGAGCAAAGGAATTGGGCCTGTCTGCTTTGGTTATTGATTTTGATGATCTCATGAAGCGAATTCGAGATTACGCGAAGGATAAACTCATCTTACCGGATTTTGGCGGCGGCGATAAAATGAAATTTCCCAAGGGCGATAAATTGTTTTCGTTATTACATTTTTCTCCGATCGATAAAGACGATATGTGTGCACTCTGGAAAAAATTTTACTACGAAAACAACATTCCGGCACACATCGGTATTGAGCTCACCTGTTTACAGCGTCGAGCTGATGGCGTCTGGGAGGTGAAGGCCTGGAATCACAAAACAAAATCCGAACAGGGATATTTAGCCAGACATGTGGTCATTTCTATCGGACGCGGAGTGCCTCGACGTTTTGATATTCCCGGCAATTTAGACGGCATTGCCTACCGACTGGATGATGCAGAGACTTACGTCAATGCCCCGGCATGTGTCATCGGCGGCGGTACGTCAGCGGCAGAAGCCGTGATAGCAATCTCAAATGCCAAAGCGAAGGCAAACGATCCAACCGCTATTTATTGGTCCTACCGTGGCGACAGTATGCCAAAGATTTCCAAGGGGTTGGCAGACGTTTTTTTCGAGGCTTATGTTGGGAACGGCAATATTCGCTACTATCCCAAAAGCGAGCCGGCAGCCGTCGTCGTCGCTGAAGACCGCAAAGAGTATCTTTCGATTCGTATTGACCGCAAACGCATTGATGGTCGGCCAAATGAGTGTGCTTATTTGGAATTTCCCAAGGAAAATTGTATCACTTGTATTGGAGAAGATATTCCAGAAGCTTTTCTGAACTCCTTAGGAATTTACATGGCCATCGGTGGAGCAAACAACAAAAAGCGCATGGTGGTCAGCCCTTTTTTAGAAACACAACAACCCAACATCTATCTTGCGGGGGCCATTTTAGCACCGGCCTATTTCGTAGCGGAAGATTTTGATGCGGATCCGGCAACTTTCCAGGAATTTAAGCATCGTGACAATATTAAATCGGCTTTAATTGACGGTGTCTATGTAGCTGAAGTCATTTCACAAAGATTAGCCGGCAAAAAAGACATCCACGTGGAGCTGGAGTTCGTGGAGGATGGCAAAAAGGAAGTAAAGGAAGTAAAGGAAACCATCCAGAAGACATCAAGCGCGGTCGATAGCGAAGGTCCGCCGTCAAAAGTGATTTCAGCCGAGCGCATCGTTGAAGAACACCGAGCTTTTATCATCCGAATTTTGCCTGGTGACGTCCAGGAAAACGAATACGCGATTAAGAAGAATGCCGTAACCACTATCGGTAGAGAAGGGAGCGATATAAACTTCCCTGAGGACACTACTTTATCAGAAAAGCATGCTTCCATATCACACGGCCCCGATGGTTATTTTCTGCGGGATGATGGCAGCGTTACGGGTGTTTATTTAAGAGCCATAGAAGCACGCCCGCTTGAGGTTCAGCCTGGCCATCTGGTGCGTGCCGGCAGACAGTTTTTACTATTGGGTAAAACCAATGGCACCTATGAATTTATTCATTATGACCAGACTGGTAAAGAATTAAAACGCTACCAGGTGCCCAGGAAAACCATGGTTTTAGGTCGCGATGCTCCGGATATTATCCTCGACAGCCAGGACATGACTTTATCTCGCCGTCATTTAGCCATCTCTTTGAAAGAAAATAAAGTTTTTATCAAAGATTTAAAAAGTGTTAATGGCACTTTTGTCAAAGTAAAAAATGCAGTTAAACTTGAACATGGCGATCGATTCAGGGTTGGTCAGCAGATTCTTGTTTTTTCATTAAAAGAAGATGCTGTGGTCGATAGCGGTCATTTTACTTCAAAGTCGGTGGTCGCGCCTACTCAAGTGGAACCGCCTCCGACGAGCAAGGCCGAGCAGCGGGAGGCAGTCCAGGCCGGTGAGTTAATTGTTAGGTTTAAGAATTTTGATAAAACCTTGCCAATCAAGTCAGGGCAGACAGTCTGTGAAGTGGCAGAGGAATATGGGCTAAAAATTAATGCAGAATGTCACGCGGGTATCTGCGGCAGCGACCCTCTTCGTATCATTTCAGGTAAGGAAAATCTAAATAAACAAAGCGATCAAGAGAGAGATACGCTTGAGGATATTTGTAGTGTCAATCCTGATGAATGCCGACTTGCTTGTATGACGATGCCAACAGGGCCCATCGAAGTTGAGATTATTTAGCTTTGACGCTGAAACATTAGTCGACCTCCGTCCAAAGCAAGTGTTATCATGACCGGCCCACATATTTTAGGCGCCCCCAAGATTGAGTACAAATTGAGGAGTTTTGTCCCATTTGTAGAGGGTTGCTAGAGCAGTATAGATATGACGAGCAAAAGCGACTGTCAAAAAGGGAAAAATTCGGTTATTCTTTTACCAACTTTTTTGGTGATGAAATGCGTAGAATTGAAGCTTATGTCCTGCGACGAAACGCCCGGTGCGGACCCCCACGCTGCTGTTGTGAGGAGGGGGGAGAGAACCCCGCCCTTATCCGATTAAATTATATTAATTTTGACAATTATAATTTCAAATGTAATAGCAAAGCCCTATTTTGGACAGGATGTTTTCAGTTTTCTTATAATTATATGGCCTTATTAACATTCATCGTTCTGACTCATTTGGGCGGAAGAATTTAATAGCATAAATGTAAAATATCAGGCATTAGTCAAGAAAGAATTTCATACTGGCAGTTTATGCAGGTAGGAATCGTAAAGAGGAC
>SMUZ01023902.1_pt1 | contig 12913 bp, 9 predicted proteins | sample 2456421 | NCBI WGS metagenome assembly SMUZ01 (sample SAMN11095932, study PRJNA526329) | marine sediment metagenome | biome: Marine sediment; feature: Surficial sediment; material: Deep marine sediment; isolation source: Hadal surficial sediment | place: Pacific Ocean | collected 2014-11 | depth 0-1... | reverse complement strand
CGGATAACACAGTCCGCCATCCCAGCATCCCCGACTCTTGATAACGAGGTCCATGGTTTCGGGCCGGTCGCCATCAATGTGATACGGCACCGTGACATAAAAGTGTTCGCGGTAGACCTGCTGCTTGCCGAAGTAGTCGTCCTCGTGTGGTTGACCCTCTGGCAGTCGGGCATTGCCGAGAACCACTGCCTTGGTATTGCTCTCAAAGGTGAGTTCTTTGCGGTACAGGTAGTAGCCATCCTCGATCGCCCAGTCCACCTCGATCGAACTGCCCGTGTCGGTCACCACGTAGCGATACGCCTCTTCGGGTCGCAGTGGCTCTCCGTCCTGCGCGTGGGCGAGCGGCATGGCCACCAGCAAAGGCAGCAGTGTTCGAGTGATGGCGAGGATTATGTTCATAAGTATCTGGCAGGTCGCTCGATAATATGGACCGCCCCGGGGCTCGGATTGTTACGCTTTTCAGGGCTTGGGCGGCGCAGGATACCGGGGGCGGGCCGCGATGTCATCGATCTGGGTCGGGTATTTGCCAGCAATACCGCAGAAGACGCTTGAATTTTGCTTATCGATGCCTATTATTAGCACTCCTAGTCACCGAGTGCTAATAACTCGGTTCGGAAAGCCGCTAAAAGTCGGTTAAAAATCAACAATTTACAGGAGAATAAACCATGAAGATTCGTCCGCTTCATGATCGAGTCATCGTTAAGCGCGTGGAAGAAGAGCGCACATCGCCCGGCGGAATCGTTATTCCGGATGCTGCGGCGGAGAAACCGATCAAAGGTGAAGTGATCGCTGCCGGCAACGGCAAGATCTTAGAGAACGGCGACGTGCGCCCCCTTGACGTCAAGGTTGGCGACACTGTGCTGTTTGGCAAGTACTCAGGCACCGAGGTCAAGGTAGACGGTGATGAGCTGTTGGTAATGAAAGAAGACGACATCATGGCCGTGATCGAGGGCTAGACCTCGTCACCGAATGATTCCGGATTTCAATTTGCGGCAAGAGCCGCTGCCAGGTAATAAACAGAGGAAATAGAAATGGCTGCTAAAGAAATACGCTTCGGCGATGACGCGCGACAAAAGATGTTCGCAGGCGTCAACGTGCTGGCGAACGCGGTGAGAGTGACACTCGGTCCGAAGGGCCGCAATGTCGTGATCGACAAGAGCTTTGGTGCACCGACCATTACGAAAGACGGTGTATCGGTCGCCAAGGAAATCGAACTCGAAGATAAGTTCGAGAACATGGGCGCACAGATGGTCAAGGAAATTGCTTCCCAGACTTCTGATGCCGCCGGTGACGGTACAACGACGGCAACAGTACTCGCGCAGGCAATCCTGCGGGAAGGGCTGAAGTCTGTCGCTGCCGGCATGAACCCAATGGACCTCAAGCGCGGTATCGACAAAGCAACCGTTGCCGTGGTTGCTGCGCTCGAGAAGCTGTCGAAGCCTTGCGAAGATCAGAAGGCGATCGCACAGGTTGGCAGCATCTCGGCTAACGCGGATCCCGAGATCGGCGAGATCATTTCCGATGCCATGCAGAAGGTCGGCAAGGAAGGCGTTATCACGGTGGAAGAGGGCACTGGCCTGGCGAACGAGCTCGAGGTTGTCGAAGGCATGCAATTCGATCGCGGCTACCTGTCGCCGTATTTTATTAACGAACAGGCGAGCCAGCAGGCTGAGCACGAGAATCCGCTGATTCTGTTGCACGACAAGAAGATCTCGAATATTCGTGACATGCTGCCGATCCTCGAAGGCGTTGCCAAGGCGGGTCGTCCGCTGATCATCGTTGCTGAAGACGTCGAGGGTGAGGCGCTTGCGACGCTCGTGGTTAACAACATCCGCGGCATCGTCAAGGTTGCTGCTGTCAAGGCACCGGGTTTCGGCGATCGTCGCAAGGCCATGTTGCAGGACATTGCAGTCCTGACCGGCGGCCAGGTGATTTCCGAGGAAGTCGGCCTGTCGCTTGAGAAGGCCACGATCGAAGATCTTGGCGAAGCCAAGAAGGTGCTGATCTCGAAAGAGAACACAACCATCATCGACGGTGCTGGCAGCCACGAAGACATCACGGGTCGTGTTGACCAGATCAACCGCGAGATCGAAGAGTCATCTTCGGACTACGATCGCGAGAAACTGCAGGAGCGTGTTGCGAAGCTTTCCGGCGGTGTTGCGGTCATCAAGGTTGGAGCTGCGACCGAAATCGAGATGAAAGAAAAGAAAGCGCGCGTCGAAGACGCGTTGCACTCGACTCGCGCCGCTGTCGAAGAAGGCGTCGTACCGGGTGGTGGAGTTGCGCTGATTCGCGCAGTCAGCGCGATTGACAAGCTTACGGGCGACAATGAAGACCAGAATGTTGGCATCAAGATCCTCAAGCGCGCGGTCGAAGAGCCGCTGCGTACGATCGTGCACAATGCCGGCGGTGATGCCAGCGTTGTTCTGAACGCCGTCGTAAAAGGCAAAGGCAACTACGGCTTCAACGCACAGACTGGCGAGTACGGTGACATGATCGAGCAAGGCATCCTGGATCCGACCAAGGTCACGCGCTTTGCATTGCAGAACGCCGCCTCGGTATCGGGTCTGCTGCTGACAACCGAAGCAATGGTTGCAGACGCACCGCAGGATGACTCTGCTGGAGGCGGAATGCCGGACATGGGCGGTATGGGTGGCATGGGCGGCATGATGTAAAGCCCTCCCACAGCAAGACAAGAAAGCCCGGCTTTAGCCGGGCTTTTTTTGTCTCAATTTCCACCAGATCCGAAAACCCAGCAGCACCGCCAGGATCACCGCATAAATCTGCGCGTCGCCGGCGTCTTTTTTCACCTGCCACCAGTAGTGCCAGACGCCGAGCAGACCAATCACGTAGACACTGTAATGCAGTTTTTGCCAACGTCGGCCCATGCGGCGACGCATGCCATTGGTGGACGTCACTGCCATCGCTGTCAGCAGCACAAGCGCCGTGAAGCCGATCGTGATAAACGGGCGTTCGGTCAGATCTTCGGCGATGGCCGAAAGCAGAAGACTCTGATCGAGAATCAACCAGGTCAGGAAATGCATCAGCACGTAAAAAAACGTGAACAGCCCGAGCATGCGGCGAAAGCGGAGCAACCAGTTCCAGCCCGTCAGGTGGCGCAATGGCGTGACGGCCATCGTAATCATGATGAAGCGAATCGCCCAGATGCCGAACCGGTCCTGGATTTCCTCGATCGGGTTGGCGCCGAGTCGGCCGGTGATTTCGAATACGTCAGTTACGACCAGCGCCGCCGGCACCAGGCACAACAAGAAGATGACCGGCTTCCAGATCAGCCGAATTTGCCGCAGTGTATCCAAATGTTTTAGAAGTTTTTACGCAGATCGAGGCCATCATACAGATGCGCGACTTGCTCGCCATAGCCGTTGAACATCTGGGTCGGTATCTTGCTTGCAAATAGGCCTGCGCCTATGCGGCGTTCGCGGGCCTGGCTCCAGCGCGGGTGATCCACTTCAGGGTTCACGTTAGCGTAAAAACCGTACTCGCGCGATTGCGCCATGTTCCAGCTCGTCAATGGCATCTCGTCGACGAAACTCATCCGCACAATGCCTTTGATACCTTTAAAGCCGTATTTCCAGGGCGTGACCAGTCGAATCGGCGCGCCGTTGGTGTTGGGTAGCGACTCGCCGTAAATGCCCACCGCGAGAATCGCGAGCGGGTTCGTTGCCTCGGCGATCGTGAGACCCTCCCGATACGGCCAGTCGAGCGAGCGTCGTCGTTGGCCGACCATGCGAGTGGGATCGTGCAGGGTTTCGAACGCGACGTACTTCGCCTTGGAGGTGGGCTGATAATGTTTGACGACATCGGCCAGCGAGATGCCCACCCACGGGATCACCATCGACCAGGCTTCGACGCAGCGCATTCGATAGATACGTTCTTCGAGGCTGAACGGTTTAATGAAGTCGTCGAAATCGAACGTGCCCGTTTTCTCGGCATGGCCGTCGACGGTGATCGACCACGGCCGTGATTCGAAGTCGCTGGAGTTCCTGTAAGGATCGGCCTTGCCCGTGCCGAATTCGTAGTAGTTGTTGTAGGTCGTGATGTCCTCGTAGCTGTTCGGTGCCTCATCCGTGCTGAATTCGCTTTGGCCGACGTCAGCGAGCGGTGCACGCTTTGAATCAGGCACGACGGCACCGAGCGCCGGGCTCGCTAATGCCAGGCCACCCGCAATGCTTCCCGCGCGCATGAACTCGCGGCGATTGAGGTAATTGTCCTTGCTCGTGATCTCAGATGGACGAATATCAGGGCGGTTCTTGATCAGCATCGGTGTTCCTTACAAGATGTCTGGTCATAATAGACCCATTGCGGGGTCCAAATATTGCACAAACTTTCAGGCCCAGCGCCCTTCTGCCAAAAAGGGTCTGACCCTTTCTGGCTTGTCTTTGCCGTACTGTACCGCTAATGTGCCTGCCAAGACGTTGATGGGGAAGAGTAAGCGGGTCCATCAGGCGCGAGCGACCGGGAGATGGTGAGAGCCCCGGGCCTGGAAATCGCTGAAAATCACCCCGGAGTCGCTGCCCGAAAGACATCGAGTAGACGCAGCCGACTGGTCCACGAAACGGGCGGCGGATCATGAAGATCCTCAAGGCGGTAGCCGCAAGGTGGCCGCGAAGCCGGGTGGTACCGCGATCGAAGTCAGTCGCCCCGGGCGCACAGTGTGCGTCCGGGGCGATGTCGTTTTGGAGTGAAAGTTTTGGGTTTCAAGAAAGCCTCGTTCAAGGAAATACAGGGACGTTACAACGGACCAGCCCTCGAAGAAGAGGTGCTGGACTATTGGCGTGACAACAACATCTTTGCAAAGACGCTCGAGCAATCAAAGGATCGGCCGCGGTTCAGCTTTAACGAAGGACCGCCAACGGCGAACGGCAAGCCCGGCATTCATCACGTTTTGGCTCGCGCGTTCAAGGATGTTTTCCCACGCTATAAGACGATGCGCGGCTACTATGCGCCGCGCAAAGCGGGTTGGGATACGCACGGTCTTCCGGTCGAGCACGAGATTGAAAAAGAACTTGGCATCTTCGACAAGAAAGAGATTGAGGAAAAGATCGGCATCGCGGAGTTTAACAAGCGCTGCCGTGACTCGGTCATGCGCTATATCGGTGACTGGGAAAAGTTGACCGAACGCATGGGCTTCTGGGTGAATCTCGACGAAGCTTACTACACGCTCGACAACAGCTATATCGAATCGGTCTGGAGCTTGCTCAAGAACATCTGGGACAAGGATCTGATGTATCGTGGCTACAAGGTTGTCCCGTACGATCCGCGCATCGGGGCAACGCTGTCGTCGCATGAGCTCGCATTGGGTTACAAAGAGGTCGAAGACCCGTCAATTACGGTGCGATTCAAAATCGTTGGTGAGGACAACACTGCGTTCCTTGTCTGGACAACAACACCCTGGACTCTGCCGGCGAATCTCGCACTTTCAGTTGGCAAGGACATCGACTACAGCTACTGCGAAGTCGAAGGTGAAATACTGATCGTCGCAGAAGCGTTGCGCGAGTCCGTAATGCGCGACGTGGAGCACTCGGTCATCAAGACGGTAAAAGGTGCGAAGCTCGTTGGAACGCGTTACGAGCGCCTGTTCGATTATCTCGAGGTCGAGTCCGACAACGCGTTCCAGGTGTTCGAGGCCGACTTCGTGAGCATCGAAGACGGCACGGGCATCGTACATAGCGCCCCGGCGTACGGTGTTGATGACTTGGAACTCGGTCGGGCACACGACCTTCCCGTTGTGCACGGCGTGGGTCTCGACGGCCGTTTTATCGACGCGGTCGAACCTGTCGCTGGACTGTTCTTTAAGGATGCCGACAAGCCACTCATAAAAATCCTTAAAGATCGCGGCCTGATGTTTCGCTCCGAACGCTACAAGCACAATTACCCGTTCGGCTGGCGCACAGGTGACCCGATCATCTATTACGCAAAGAACGCCTGGTATATACGCACTTCAAAGTTCCGCGAGCGCATGACTGACCTTAACCGGACGATCAAGTGGGTACCCGAACACATTCGCGACGGTCGTTTCGGCAACTGGCTCGAGAATAACGTCGACTGGGCACTGTCACGCGAACGATTCTGGGGCACTCCGTTACCCGTATGGACTAACGGGCAAGGTGAATATGTCTGTATTGGTTCGGTAGGAGAGCTCGAAGAACTCACCGGTAGGGCCCTCGGCGACCTCGACCTGCACCGCCCCGCAATTGACGAAATCACGTTCGAGAAAGACAAGAAGACCTGGCGGCGCGTGCCCGAAGTTATCGATTGCTGGTTTGATTCCGGCGCGATGTCCTATGCCCAGTGGCATTATCCGTTCGAAAACGAAGACGTGTTCGAGAAGCACTTTCCAGCGGACTACATCTGCGAGGCGATCGATCAGACGCGTGGCTGGTTCTATTCGCTGCATGCGATCGCAACACTGGTATCGGACAGCGTCGCATACAAGACTTGCATCTGCCTCAACCTGATCGTCGACAAAGACGGCAAAAAGATGTCGAAGTCGCTTGGAAACATCGTCAATCCGTATGACGTGTTCGATACAGTTGGTGCTGATGCGCTGCGCTGGCATTTCCTGGCGCGATTGTCGCCGGACATCCCGAAACGCATCTCAGTGGACATCGTCGCAGACGTTGCCAGCTCGTTCATTAATACGTTCTGGAATACCTATAGTTTTTTCGTGTTGTATGCGCGCATCGATGATGTCGATCTGACACAGCACGTCCCGGTTGAAGACCGACCTGAAATTGATCGCTGGGCACTTGCCTTAACGTACAAAACTATTGAGACTGCGACCGCGGCGCTTGATGACTATGACGCCAAGACAGCGGGCGAGGCGATCGAATCGTTCGTGGATCAGCTAAGCAACTGGTACGTTCGTCGAAATCGCCGTCGCTTCTGGAAATCGACAGATACAGACGATAAGCGGGCCGCGTATCTGACCCTGTATGAGTGTCTGGTTGCCGCTCACAAGTTAATGGCACCGTTTATGCCGTTTCTGGCCGAGAACGTGTATCAAAATCTTGTGCGCGGTGTGGATTCGGATGCGCCCGAAAGTGTGCACATGGTGGACTGGCCCGTTGCCGATCCGTCCTGGCAAAACGATGAATTACTGTTTGACGTCGGCGTTGTGCAGAAAGTCGTTGGTCTCGCCCGAGCGGCGCGCGGCCAGTCAGGCGTACGCACGCGGCAGCCGCTGTCACGATTGCTTGTACGTGTCCCGAATGACCAGGCCGCCAATGCACTTGCCGGGCATGAAAAACAGGTTCTCGAGGAACTGAACGTCAAAGCGATCGAGTTGATCGCAAGGGACGCCGGGATTGTCAGCTATCGAATCAAGCCGAACCTGCCGCGCGTCGGCAAGCATTATGGTAAGCAGATCCCGCAAATCAGAAAGGCATTGGAGAAGGCTGATGGTGCAGCGATTGCGAGCGCGGTTGCCCGCGGTGAGTCCTTCGAGCTTGTTTTGCCGGATCAGACGCTCACGTTTGAGGGTGCAGACGTGCTGATCGAGACGAGTTCAGCCGAAGGCTATGCGTGCGCCGAGGACGCCGGTTTTCTGACTGCGTTGGACACGACGCTGACCGACGATCTCATCGACGAGGGAGTCGCGCGCGAAATCGTGCGTTCGGTGCAGGATGCTCGCAAACAAGCGGGCCTCGAGGTGTCCGACCGGATAATGCTGGGTGTTTCCGGTTCAGCGGGCGTTGAAAGGGCGTTGTTGGCGCATCGTGACTACCTGATGACCGAGACTCTGGCGACCGAGTGGTCGGTCGGCCAAACCGACCCGCTGTTTTCGATCGACCGCGATCTCGGCGACGTGCGCTGGACGATCGAAATCAGCAGGACGTAACGTCGGCCGACTGCCGTCGGCAGTCGGCAGTCGGATGCCACTTGCGGCACCATTCGATTATCTGCTATAAAAACCCTACGCAGGTAATTGAAAGATCAAGAGTACTGAAGGATCAGACGGTTGTGAGGGCCGATGACTATAGGAGCTAGTCGCTCAAAAGCGTAATAAAGCCGCTCCGAGAGGAATAAAAGCGGCCTAACAATAATTAAACGCTGGAGTGGACATGTCATACCACGTAGATCGCTTCTACGCCGCCGTTGCGGTGTTGGCGGCCAATGGGCATATAAAACAAAGACTTATGAATGCGTTTGGGGACCACCTCGACGACATAGACGAGGAAGAGTTGCCCGAACCAATCAGACAGGCGTTTGCCAATCTGCGCCTCGAAATGTATCGGGTGACGCCGCTCAACGGCGAAGGTCCGATCTGCGCGTCCGTGCGCAAAATGTCGGCAGACGAGGCGGGAGATTGCGCAGTGTCCGTTGTGTCGTTGTATCGCGAGATGATTCACCACAGCGATCATGCCCAGGTGGACTTGCCCCTCGATCACGGGAATCGCACTGCAGTCCCGCCTTTTCTGATCAAATCCAGCTGAAGGCCCTCCCACTATTCAGCCGCTCCTACGGTTTAATCGGGTAGAACACGTAGGTCAGCATCTCTGCTTCTGGCACCTTCGTCGGATCGCTCACATAGGATTCCCACGCGACGCCATCGCGCTCTATGCCCAGGGCAGCCAGGTATGCGGCGATTTTCTGATGCGTTTGACCGAGGCTGCGATACGAGCCCAGATGTTTCGCGCGAATGACGGTGCCGGCGTGAGTTGTGCCAATTTTGACCCCGGCTTCGTCGCGCGGTGTTGCGTCAATTACGCCTTGCACCGGGATCGCGGCGTCGAATAACAGATTCGAACCGCTGAACGAACGCGTAATAGAAAGGGGCGCGCCGGCGTTGGCCAGTCCGTGCTTGTCGATAAAATTGAGGATACGAAAATAGGCTCTGCCCATCGCCTCAGAAACCGAGGCAGGATCAGGTGGGGACGCTGCGGACAGGTAGGCGATTTCCTTAGCTTCGACCACGAGTCGCTCAATTTCGAGATCGCTGAAATCGGCTCGTGGCAAGGATTCGGCAATGTTTTTGAGGCTTGCCAAGCCGTGCTCATAGTCGCGGCGGATGATGTCGGTGAGCAGCAGTGCAGCAAAGCGGCCGACAATGTTATAGCCGTAGTCCACCTCAAAGCTCCAGTCCAGGTACGTCGATCTGCCCGTATCAACAAAATCGAACCAGGATTTCGCCTCACCGGGCCCGCCTGGGTTGATTGTCGTTGTGATGTGCTCGTACGGAATGCTTTCGGTAATGACTTGCGTGCCGGTGCCGACGATCAGGCCGTCCCAGGTGATTGTTGCCCCGACCCCTCGATCCGGACCAGAATAGACGATTCGAACATTGGGATCTGTCTCGATCCACGGCAACCAGAGACTGGCACGATGAAAATCGTTAGTCAGCGCAAACACGGTTGCGAGAGGAGCGTCGATCTCGATGCTTGCGACGACCCGGGCTCTTTGCGGCAATGCCAGACCGATGATGATCAGCAGCACGATCAGTCCGCAAATAAAATAGAGGAGTCTTTGCACGGGCAGATTATTCCACACAGAGGCAGGCTTGGGCACAATGGCGATATGAACTCTTCATCTAGCAGGGATTTGCCGATCGGTGTTTTCGATTCCGGCGTTGGCGGCCTGACGGTCCTGAAGGCACTACGCGAGCAGCTTCCGAGCGAAGATCTGGTTTACCTGGGTGATACGGCGCGATTGCCGTACGGGACCAAGAGTCCGGCGTCGATCTCCCGCTATGCCTCCCAGGCAACTCGATTGCTACAACAGCAGAACATCAAGATGCTGGTCGTGGCGTGCAATACGGCGTCCGCGGTAGCGCTAACTGCGCTGCGCGAGCAAATGGATCCGCTGCCTGTCATTGGTGTCGTCGAACCGGGTGCAGCCGCGGCTGTGGCGGCCCGCCCTGGAGGCAGGCACCTGGTACTCGCTACCGAGGCGACCGTTCGGTTAGGTGCTTATCGCCGCGCGATTCTTGCGCTGGATCCGAAAGCGAGTGTCCAGGAACTGGCTTGCGAGATGCTCGTGTCGCTCGCCGAGGAAGGCTGGAGCGATGGTCCTATCGCAACAGCCATCGTGCAGCGATATCTTAATGAACTCGATGATCAGACCGACGACCCCACCAGCGTTATTCTTGGCTGCACCCACTTTCCGTTGCTGCGCCAGCCGATCGCTGCCGCTTTCGATGCCGGAGTCTCGATCGTTGATTCAGCGAGCACCACAGCCGGTGTTGCCAAAAATGCACTCGAGTCGCTGACACTGACCAACGAACGGGATACCGCGGGCTCGCTGACATTGCTGGCGACAGATGGAGCAACACGTTTCGCGCGCGTCGGCGGCTGGTTCCTCGGTCAAAACCTATCCACAGACGACGTAACGCTCGTAGATTTGTAGGGCTTGCAAATGGGGTATTTTTCTCTCTCATGGCTCGCTGTGCTGCGCTTTACTTCGGTCGATAAACACCCCATCCGCAAGCCCTCTAGGCTATGAGATAATCGCTGGCTGAAAATGCCCCGGGGGAATACGAAGTGATTCGAAGAATAATACTGCGCGCCGTTCAGGCGAGCTTGGTTTCCGTTGCAGTAATCTCCTGCAGTGCTGACAAGCCAGCCGAGACCACGGCGGAGGTGCTCGTATTAGTTGAGCCACGACCCGAGATTTATGCTGAGTTCACGCTCACAGCCGACCTTAGTTACTACACCGACAACCAGCTCAAGATGATCGGCCTGCTGATTGAAGCCTCGCAGATCATGGACGACCTTTTCTGGAAGCAGGCCTACGGCGACGACTATGAAGCCTGGCTGGCCTCGATCGGCGTCGATGACACGCGCAGGTTCGCAGACCAGAATTACGGTCCCTGGGATCGTCTGAATAACAATATGCCGTTTATCGAGGGTGTCGGCGCCAAACCGCCGGGCGCCAACTTCTACCCGGCTGACATGACCAAGGAAGAGTTCGATGCCGCGTATCTGCCGGGCAAAAACGGTCAGTATTCGCTGATCCGCCGCAACGATGCTGGTGAACTCGTGGTTATTCCGTATCACGTCGCCTATGCGGATGAACTGAAAGCGACTGCAAGCCTTCTGCGGCAGGCCGCCGACCTGGCTGAAAGCTCCGACTTTGGGAACTACCTTAAGCTGCGGGCGGTCGCTCTGATCAGTGACGAATTTCAATTGAGCGACATGTACTGGATGGACGTCAAAGACAACGAGATTGATGTTGTCATCGGTCCGATTGAGTCCTATGAAGACGGGTTGTTCGGCTACCGCAACGCCTATGAATCGTACGTGCTCTTGAAGGACCTGGATTGGAGCGCAGAACTTGCCCGCTTTGCAACCTACCTGCCTGAATTGCAGGAAAACTTACCGGTTCCTGAAGAGTACAAACAGGAATCACCGGGCAGTGACTCCGACCTGAACGCCTATGACGTCATCTACTACGCCGGACACAGCAACTCTGGCGGAAAAACGATCGCGATCAATTTGCCCAACGACGAAGAAGTGCAATTGCAGAAAGGTACGCGCCGTCTGCAACTCAAGAATTCGATGCGGGCCAAATACGAAATGATTCTCAATCCGATCGCGGATGTGCTTGTCGATGACTCACAGCGCCATCATGTCAGCTTCGATGCGTTTTTTGCGAACACGATGTTTCACGAGGTTGCTCACGGCCTTGGCGTGAAGAACACGATCACGGGACAAGGTACGGTTCGAGAAGCGCTGTTGGAAATTGCGTCGAGTATGGAAGAAGGCAAAGCGGACATTCTTGGGCTGTACATGATCACCGAGTTGCACGCAGCAGGTGAGTTGGGCGAAGTCGAACTTGAGGACTACTACGTTACTTTCATGGCCAGCGTATTTCGATCGATCCGATTCGGCGCTAGCGAAGCTCATGGCGTGGCCAACATGGTGCGCTTTAACTACTTCATGGAACATGAGGCGTTTTTGCGCGACGTCGAGACAGGAAAATATCGTATTGATTTCGATCGTATGCAGGATGCGATCTCTGGCCTGTCGCGGCTACTGCTGATATTGCAGGGCGACGGCGACTATGAAGGAGCGCTTGAACTGACGAATTCCGACGGTGTTATCGGCAAGCAACTACAGGCTGATCTGGATCGCCTTACGCAGGCCAATATTCCGGTCGACATCACCTTTAATCAGGGACTCGCTGAATTGGGACTCGACAATGAATAAAAACGTACCGATCGCTTTGATCGCAATGCTCTGGTTCGCTGCCTGTGGAACCGAGGAAGCGCCGAAATCATGGGAAACGTTTGCGGCGACGACTGTAGCCGAGTATTACGAGCGCAACCCGGAAACCGCGGTCGACGCCGGGCTGCACGAGTACGACGGTCAAATGGACGATTACAGTAAGGAGTCCCTGCACGCGTACGGCGAATGGCTGGATCAAGTCGTCGCAGAGGCGTCGGCGTATACGGGTCTTGAGGGAATAGAGGCGTTCGAGCGTGACTACTTGCTCACGGAAATGAATGGGCAGCTTTTTTGGCTGCGAGACTCTGATTATCCAAGCAAGAATCCGAGCTACTACATAAGATTTGGCGTCAGCGTATACGTTGACCGCGAATACGCACCACTCGAGGTGCGATTGCGCGCGTATACGCAATACATCTCACAACTGCCCGCGCGCCTTGCGACGATGCGAGAAAATCTCGAGCCGCCGTTGCCGGTGCCGTTCCTTCGGATCAGTCACGGTATTCTTTCAGGATTCGCCGAATACCTGGAAACAACCGTACCGGGCTTGTTTGCTGATGTTTCGGATGACCAACTGCAACGTCAGTTTGCCGTCGCAAATACCGATGCGGCCGAGGCTGTGAAACAGTCAGCGGCCTGGCTGGAAGATTTGAAAGCAACCGGGACCGATGATTTCGCACTGGGTGAGGAACGTTTCCTCAAAATGCTCAAGACCGGCCAGGGCGTCG
>SMUZ01044804.1_pt1 | contig 12919 bp, 12 predicted proteins | sample 2456421 | NCBI WGS metagenome assembly SMUZ01 (sample SAMN11095932, study PRJNA526329) | marine sediment metagenome | biome: Marine sediment; feature: Surficial sediment; material: Deep marine sediment; isolation source: Hadal surficial sediment | place: Pacific Ocean | collected 2014-11 | depth... | reverse complement strand
CAAGCCCCTCGAGTTTTCCGTCTTCCCGGGTATTCTTTTATTGGTAACCCTATTTCGCCTGTCTCTGAACGTAGCTTCCACCCGCTTGATTTTAGGGGAAGGATACGCTGGTGAAGTCATCGAGGCGTTCGGAGGATTCGTCGTTGGCGGAAATTATGTTGTCGGGGTGGTCATTTTTATCATTTTGGTTGTGATCAACTTTGTGGTGATTACCAAAGGCTCGGGCAGAATTGCCGAGGTCGCGGCGAGGTTTACCTTGGACGCCATGCCCGGAAAACAGATGGCCATTGACGCGGGTTTGAACACCGGCATCATCGATGAAAAAGAAGCTCGTGAGCGCAGAATTGAGATTAGAAAGGAAGCGGATTTTTACGGCGCCATGGATGGTGCCAGTAAATTCGTGCGCGGAGACGCGGTGGCTGGAATACTCATTACAGTAATCAACATCATCGGCGGATTGATCATTGGGATGTCGCAATTAAATATGAGTGTGACGGAAGCGCTCACAACTTACACGATCCTGACAGTTGGAGATGGCTTGGTTTCACAGATTCCCGCCCTGCTAATCTCGACTTCCGCCGGCCTGATTGTCACAAGGTCAACCTCAGAGGATAATCTGGCCAAAACTTTATCCCGTCAACTTTTTTCAAAACCACGAGCAAGTTATGTCTCCGGTGGCGTGTTGGTTACTATGGGAATTATCCCTGGATTGCCAACCCTGCCCTTTCTGGTATTGGGAGGGGTAATCGTTGGCATTGGCTATATTTCTAAAGGCTTCATATCAGAATCAGCAGAGGAAGAAAGCGTTGAAGAAGAGCTGCTGCCCGAACCTTCGGAAAAGGAGGTTATCGAAAGCTATCTTCACGTTGATCCTCTTGAAATTGAAATCGGTTACAGTCTTATCCCAATGATCGATGTAAACCAGGGCGGCGATTTGCTCGACAGCATAACTATGATTCGCAAGCAGATTGCTCAAGAGCTCGGTATCGTCGTTCCGGCAATCCGCATCCGGGACAACGTGCAGCTGAAGGCCAGCGAATATGTCATTAAAATTAAAGGCAACCAGATCGCCTCCGGCGAAGTGATGACCGGATACTATCTGGCCTTGGCACCTGATGGCGAAGATGAGGCTCTGGAAGGTATTAAGACCGTTGACCCGACCTACAAAATGCCGGCATATTGGCTGAATCAAGAGCAAAAAGAGAAGGCGGAACTTAAAGGATACGCCGTTGTCGATGCCTCCGCAGTTGTCTCCACCCATTTGATGCACGTCATAAAGCGAGATGCTTATAAAATTCTCGACCGCCAGGCCGTGCAAAATCTTCTCGATAATTTCAAAGAAGAACATTCAGCCGTGGTCGAAGAGTTGGTCCCGAATCTTGTGACCGTTGGCACCATTCAAAATGTTTTACGGAACTTGCTCAAAGAAAACATTCCAATCAGGGACTTGTCCACCATACTTGAGGAATTAGCGGATCGCATCCCTTTGACAAAGGACCCTGAGCTGTTAACCGAGTACGTGCGAGTTGCGGTTTCCGAGGCCATCACGAATTTATATAAGAACGAGCAAAGTGAAATTCACGCCATGACTTTAGACGCCCGGCTGGAAGAGTTTCTTTTGAAGCAAACGGCAGGAGGCAAGCAGCCCGGAGCCAACCTGGGTCTTTCACCCGATGCCATGAAGGAACTCTTTAAACAGGTCCATGACAAAAAACAGGAACTGCTACTCACGGGCAGTAAACCGCTTCTCATAACCGGACCGACCATAAGACGGTTTGTCAAGAAATTTTTTGAGCCGGTGATTCCGGAATTACACGTTTTATCGATTTCCGAATTATTACCGGGCATTGTTGTTAACACAATGGGCAGCATAGGACTATTGAGCTATGATTAAAAAATTTACAGCACCGACAGTTAAAGAAGCCATTCAATTGGCTAAAGAGCATTTCGGTGACGATGCAATTATTTTGCAGACAAAAAAATCAGACAAGGAATCGGGCGAACCCGGCATGTTTGAATTGACCGCCATGTCAGATGATAACTCGCCTTCTGTTCCGGCAAAGCCCGCAGAAAAAAAGCCGGCAAAAATGTTTTATACTCCGGCAGATTTAAAACCGCCGCAAAAAAGCAGTCCGGTTAAGTCTGAGACGGAGCTGATGGCGGAGCTAAACCAGCTTAAAGAAACCCTCAAAGATATGTCACATTACATCCGGTATTCAAAGATGTTGTTGCTGCCGGAGACGCTGCGTTTTCTGGTAGAGGAAAAAGGAGTGGATGAAGATCTGGCATCTGAATTGGTCTATAAAGTGTCACACAAGTTGGATAAATCAGAAACCGATGATCAGTTTAGAATCAAGCAGGAGTTGCAGATCGAAATTGGTAAATATTTTAATACTTTCAACAGTACTGCTTTGCCGCCCAATAAACCAAAGCTGATCTGCCTGGTTGGCCCCACCGGCGTGGGCAAGACCACTTCGATCATTAAGTTGGCCACGAACCCCGATTACTTTGGCAAGCAAAGAGTCGGGCTGATTACGATCGATACTTATCGCGTTGCGGCCGCTGCCCAGTTGAAAACATTCGCGGCATTGGCCAAGTTACCTCTTGAGATTGTTTATGAGCCTGCAGAGTTCAAACAAGCAGTTGATAAATTTAAAAATCAGCAAGTAATTTTAGTTGACACCGCAGGGAGAAGCCCGTTAGATTCCGGCCATTTAGAGGACCTAAAACGTTTTTTAAACCTGGAAAAGTTTGATGAAATCCATCTCGTTTTGCCCGCTTCCATGCGGCCGGATATTCTGGTGGATTCGGCGAAAAATTTTTCAACGCTTCCGGTCAACCGGTTGATTATTTCTAAAATTGATGAAACCACCCGGCTAGGTAATATTTTGAATGTCGGCAAAAAAATTGACCTGCCGATTTCATTTTTCACTAATGGACAAAGAGTTCCTGACGATATATTTTTAGCGGACAAAAATCAAATTGCTAATATGATTATAAATTAATGATAACCCAAATCATCATAAAGTTTAGTTTTTTTGTTGCCATACTTGGAATTCTCTATTGCCTTGTCACAGGCGTTTCGTTTTCTGAAAGCATCCTGCGTGGACTTTTTGTATTTGCAGGCATTTATTTAGTCTTAATCGTATTTTTTGTAGGAGTGAGAGTCATAATGAATCAAGGCCCGAAGAAAGTTGAGCCAAAAGCAGTGAAACCGAAAACAGTTGAGCAACCGGAAGAAGCAGCAGAAGAGGAAATTGCGGGTGAATAACGAGGACCTTGTTAAAGAGTATTTAAAATCTCAAAACCCGAGACTCCGTGAGCAGGTGATTGTCGGATTCATGCCGATTGTGAAATATGTAATCGGGCGCATGAATCTCGCCGTTCGAAATAAAGTCGAATTGGAAGACATTCACAGTTCTGGAATCATCGGCTTGATCCGTGCTTTGGAAGACTTCGACATTAAGAAAAACGCCAGTTTTAAAACCTACGCCACCTGGCGCGTTCGGGGTTATATTCTCGATTATCTCAGAAAAATTGATCTTGTCAGCCGATCCGACCGCGCCAAATTGAAAGAGATTGAGCGCTCCATTTCAAAATTAACTTTTGAGTTGAACCGGGAACCGTCGAATGTCGAGATTGCCGATGATGTCGGCATGGAGCTGAAGGAGTGCCATCGCGTCCTGGAGATGGCACAAATTAATTTCAGCATTTCTCTCGATCAACCTCATAACGTGGATGGAGAAGAGGTCCGGCTCAGTGACGCCATCGCCGATAAAAATTCCGTGAGCCCCTTTGAACAATTAAACAGAAAAAATATACTCGATTCAGTAAAAGACGCCATTTACAAACTACCTGAGCGGCAAAGACTCATTGTCCTCATGTATTATCATGACGAAATGACACTCTTGGAAATTGGCAAAGTGCTTAATTTGTCCGAATCACGAATCAGCCGTCTTTTAGGAAAGGCAATTCTTACTGTCCGCAATGAGCTTCGCAGGCTGACCATCATCGAACCAAGTACATAAAGAAGGTAATTGTCATGGATGACTACGATGTATCTTTAGGGGTGCCCACTGCGGCAAGTCCGAATTCAGTCGGAGAAAGGCAGCAGCCTAAGCAGCAAAAAAAGCAGAAGAAGAAAAAGCAGGACAAGAAGCATTCTGCGGATTCGCAGGACCTCGCCATCATTTCAGGACAGACTCAAAAACCAAAAAATACTAAAGAAACCAAGGACGATGAGCCCTCAGGAAAAGGCGGCTTTATCGATATTCAAGTTTAACCAAGGATAGACCCGTGATATTTTTAGAAAATTTACTATCTCGTCCCAAAGCTCTGCTTTGGAATGCAAATGCAAGCGCACCTCCTGTTTTTCCTCGTTCCAAAGTTTCTGCTTCGGAACGCAATTGCTTTAGAAATTCTGTTTCGATCTGGGTAGGGATGATTGTAAGCATAATCGTTTTCACTCAAATTGCTCAAAGCGCTGACCTCACCGATATCCGCACCGGATTTCACAGAACCTATTCCAGAGTGGTCATCCAATTCGATTCTGACGTACAGTTTCAAGTTATCAAAGACGTTGAAAATGGCACGGTGATCATTGATGTGCTCGGCGTAAATGCGGTTCATAACTTTGGTGAAATTAATCTCGATCAAAAAGATCGTTATTTAAAGCAGGTAAGCGTTAAGCCATCACCGAATTTTCTTTCAGTCACTACGATTTTGAAGCTGTCTAATCTACGAGTTGATCATTATTATTTAAACCGACCGTTTCGAATTGTACTGGACATTTATCCAACTTCTATTTTGAGAGAAAAAACTAAAAAAAGAGAGAAGACTTTGCGACCTGAACCGCAGGCAGGTGAGCAAATGCTTGTCACAGCTGTATCTCAAGTTGATTCTCTGCAATCAATCGAATTTGATTCGGTTGAGTCATCTGAAATGGACTCACCCTCGCTTTCCGCAGCTGCCGATGATTCATTGGAAGGAGCGGTTTTTGCAAATTACGACAGCACAGAAACCCTGCTCAACGAATCAATCATTCCTTTCCAAACCTCCTTGAATTCAGTGAAATCTGAGCTGTCAAAAATTGCAAAAGGTCGAACCTCGAAGGGAAATCAACTGATGAGCAAGTACACACTGGTTTCCGTGATGGTCGCTGCGTTTGTCCTGATTGATTTGATTTTGATGGCTGTTTATCTTATGAGGCGCTCCAAGAAATCCGAAAGCTCCCTGCAAACCCGAAAGCGATTGGGGAAAAAGGAAGCCATTTCAAAACAAACAAACCGTAAATTTGTCGAAATTTTGAAATCCACTTTAGAATCGAACGAAATCGAAGAAATCAGGAAGGAGCCTGAGGTGGTTCGAGCCAATAAATCTGGTGCTGCAAACACGCCTCCCAGGCTTGAGTCACTCATGCGATCCTTTCCTGAGTCGGTGAAGACTCCCATAGGGAGGTCTCCGTCTCCGCCGGAATTGGCAGAAGTCGCCCGCGATTTAGGCTCAATTGTGGCGGCGTCGCGAGTCGGTAAAGAAGTCACCAGGGAAGAGCTGATTGGCAAAGACGGCGCCGAGTTTTTGAAGAATTTGCAGAAGCAGTCTTTAAATTAGGAAAACGATGAGGCTGTCCAAAGAGTGTGCAAAAAAAGGATGCCTTGGCGAGCGTAATGTGGACAGTAAAGAGATAAGTTGCTATCGGTAATATTTCCTTGTACTGGGTAAAAAGTAACAGTTACAAGCCCAAAAAACCTTTTCGGAGTTTCCATTTAATTCCTTAATAAATAACAACTAAAATCGATGATTTGCGCATGGCATGCATGTTGCTTTAGCCAGGTAGATTTTGGGTCATTTAATCATAGAGGAAATAGATGTTAACAAGACTGATACTGACCGGCCATGCTATGACAACGCAAATGGCCCAATTGGAAACCATAACAAATAATCTGGCGAACATCAGTACCAGAGGATACAAACGCGAAGAGCTGTTCGTCAACGCGCTCAAGAAAAAAGTCAGCGAGCTTAGCGGACCGGACTTTGCAAAAAACATGACGATCCCATACGCTGGCTCTCGAATTGATTTTACCCAGGGTGCGCTGGAAGGTACCAACCGCCCCCTCGATGTTGCGATTTCTGGCGACGGACTCTTTTCCGTTGAAACGCTGGAAGGCGAAGCCTACACCCGCGACGGCCGTTTTACGCTTAATCAGGAAGGTCTGTTGATTACCGTTGATGGCCTTCCCGTTTTGGGAGAGGGCGGCCCGATTGAAATCAATTTGCAGGAGAATTCTGCTGCCGAAATTTTGATAAACGGATCCGGCGAAATTCTCATTGACGGCAACGTCATTGATAAATTGAAAATTGTGTCGGCCCAAAACCCATCAGATTTTTCCAAGATAGGGTCGAACTTGTTTCAACTGAAGGAAGGCATTGAGGCGACCCCTTTGGAGAATGTAGAGTTGAAACAGGGGTTTTTGGAAAACTCCAACGTCGACTCGGTTTCCGAAATGGTTGCCATGATCGACTTGATGCATCAATATGAAGTGGGTCAGAAAATGATCCGGTCGCAGGATGCCATTTTACAAAAAGCGGCCAACGAAATAGGACGGGTGGGCTAATCACCTTGGGTCCTCCCAGCAGACTGACTCATTACGAAGCTCTGCTTCGTAATGCCATGCGAAACAGAGTTTCGCATCCATAAGCATTCCAAGCAGGAGCTTGGGAATGAGAAGTTGAGCAGGAGCTTGGGAACGAGAATTTAGAATCTGAAAAATTAGGAGAATGGACAATGATTAGAGCCTTACGAACTGCTTCATTAGGAATGTTTGCTCAAAGCTTAAAACTTGATAACATCGCTAATAATTTAGCGAACATCAGCACCACGGGTTTCAAAAAAAGCTCCATTGAATTTCAGGATCTCTTTTATCAAACCTTACGTCCGGCGGGTGTAACCGACCAATTGAATACCGAGCTTCCGACTGAGCTGCAAATCGGTCACGGTAACCGCCCAATTGGGACGGTAAAGAATTTCATGCAAGGCAATGTCGTTCGCACCGATAATAATTTAGATGTCGCTTTGGAGGGTGATGGCTTCTTTCAAATTCAGAAGCCGGACGGAACGTTGGCCTACACCCGGGACGGCAATTTTCGCTTGTCTTCCGATGGGCAAATCGTCAATGTTGTCGGTTTGATCCTGGAACCTGGAATCACAGTGCCTCAGGAGGCCCTGCAAATTAACATCGGCGTTGACGGTACCGTTTCGGCCATCGTGAGCGGCGCTACCGAACCGGAGGAACTGGGACAAATTGAACTGGCAAAGTTTATCAATGCGGGCGGTCTGAAGAATATCGGCGGAAACCTGTTTGTAGCGACCGCTGCCTCAGGAGACGCTATTTTAGGAACCCCGGGCGGGGAAGGATTCGGTCAACTTCTTCAAGGTTATCTGGAAGAATCCAATGTGGACGTGGTTAAAGAGATGGTCGATATGATCGTCGCCCAGCGGGCTTTCGAGACCAACAGCAAGGCTATTCGAACCGCCGAGCAGATGATGGAAGTCGCCAGTAACTTGAAACGGTAAAGTTGGTATTTTGATGTCATTTCGAACATTTCGGCTGTGCTCAGTGCAGGTTCCGCGAGATTTTTGTTTACGGTTATGCACATTAATAGCCCTGTTGATTTTGCCAGTTAATCAAGGCAAAAGCCAGATTCTGACCACAGAACAACTCAAGGTAACCATTGAAAAGTATGTCCTGCACAAACTACAATTGTCAAAAGACGAACTGCTTTTAGAGTTCCCCAATCTGGAAAAACAGAATGCCGCGAAAATCGCTTGTGATGAAATCAAAATTTTACCATCTCGCAAACCGGTCCGCAAAGGCCTTCAATTCATCAAGTGCGGATTGTATCGAAACGGCCAATACCTGAAAACGTTGAACGTGAACACTCGAATTAGAACATTTCAAAACGTTATAGTAAGTAAAACGAAGTTAGGACGATTTACCGTTGTAAATTCGGAGGACCTGCAATTAGCAAGGCTTGAAACAACCAGTCTTACCAAGAAAACGTTTTCTTCGCTGAAAGAGATAAGCGGATTGAGAACTACGAGACTTATTCAAACCGGCGATGTGATTACCGAAAATTTAGTTGAAACACTGCCGGTGATTGCGAGAGGAGGTGGAGTCGACATTCGTTTTAAACGAGGTTCGCTTGAAATTACCATCCCCGGCGTCGCCCGTCAGGACGGCAAAATCGGAGATGAAATCCGGGTCAAGTGTGTTGGAAACAAAAAGAGTTACACGGCAAAAGTCATAGATGCAAAGACGGTTTTAGTGAATCTTTAAAGGACTATCATGAAAAGAATTACGGGATTAATTTTTGTTTTATTGGTCAGCGCTTTGGCGCAAAATGGATTTGCCCAATCTTTTAATAAGTATAAAAACAGTTCGCTTTACACCGATATCAAAGCCCGCAGGGTCGGCGATATCGTGACGATTCTGATCGTAGAATCAACCTCGGGTTCCCAACAGTCGAATCTTAAATTTTCCGGGAAATCTTCGTTAAAAGCTAACGGTAGTTTGAGCGGCAATCTCACCAGTGTTTTGCCTTTGATAGGCGTGTCTTCCAGCTTCGAGAACGACCAGACCGATCAGGCTGGCACGGCCCAAAAGGATGGACTCACCGGAAAATTGACAGCAGTCGTGACGGAAATTCTGCCGAACGGCAATCTGAAAATACAAGGCCGGCGCCGTCTCGAAGTAAACGGCGAATCTTACTTGTTAGATGTAAAAGGACTGGTGCGGCCCAAAGATATCGCTTCGGACAATATGGTTCTATCTTATAATATAGCCAATGTAGAAATCGCTTATAAAAAAGATGGTTTTCTAAGAAGCAGGCCGGGCATGATAGGTCGCTGGTCGACCTGGCTCATGGTGATGGGACTCGGTGCGGCTGCGATTTTGGGGATCTCGGCTACGGCGAATTAGAGTTGATCGATGCCATCGCTTTAAGAGATAGCATCGTTGTTTTCAAACAAAATAGCTTAAGAAATGAAGATTAATTATTTAAAAGTTCTACTAATTTTTATCCTACAGTTTGCTAACCTTTTTGGCCAGGCCCGCATCAAAGACATTGCCTCTTTTCAAGGAATGCATGGCCAGCATTTAATCGGCTACGGACTCGTGATCGGACTCGACGGCTCCGGGGACCGGAGCAGCGGTTCCCGCGGGGCGATTTTTACCGTGCAGTCGGTGGCCAACATGCTTGAGAAATTCGGCATTACCGTATCGGCCAACAAACTCCGGGTGCGCAACGTGGCTGCAGTCATGGTTACCGCTAACCTCAACGCTTTTGCAAATATCGGCACAAAGCTCGATGTTACAGTCTCCTCTTTGGGTGACGCCAAAAGCTTGGAAGGGGGCATGCTTCTAATTACGCCTTTGTTGAACACCAGCGGTGAGCTTTACGCCTTGGCGCAGGGTCCGCTTTCAATCGGCGGGTTTAACATCGAAACCGGCGATGGGGAGAAGATACGGCAAAACTACACTCTGGTCGGCCGGGTTCCGAATGGCGCTATTGTGCAGAAAGCCATGCAGTCGGTTCTTGATGTAGAAAAGCCTTTAGGAATTATGCTGCAAAATCCGGATTTTACGACTTCCTCCCGGGTTGCCAAAGCCATTAATTCACGGTTTGCGTCAAATATTGCAACTCCGGTCAATGCGGCGACGATTTATGTCAAGTGGCCGCGGCGTGTGCAAAAATCCGGAGATCTGGTGAAGTTTATGTCGGAGATCGAAAGCTTGACTGTAGTGCAGGATCGAATTGCAAAAGTGGTTATGAACGAACGCACCGGGACGATTGTTGCCGGCGGCAATGTGCAGATTTCCGAAATCATGGTTTCGCACGGCAACCTGACCATCCACACGAGACGGACACCGGTGATTTCGCAGCCGGCTCCGTTTGCCCGACGCGGTAGAACCGTGCTTGAAGGAATCACTTCGACGACCGTGCAAATTGATAAAGCGAATACAGTGGTAATTAATAACACAGTGACGGTCAGCGACATCGCTTCTGCTTTAAATCAGCTGGGGGTGAAGCCACGGGACATTATTGCAATTTTTCAGGCGATTAAAGAAGCGGGAGCGCTGCAGGCGGAGCTGGTGGTGATGTAACACCCCCCCTTAGTCCCCCCTCGAAGGGGGAATTAAAGGGGGGTGTTAGGGTGTTCGGGTGTTAAAGTGTTTAAAGATTTTAATTGTTCTCAGATAGTATTCGCACCTGAACAAACACACAAACATTTTTATCCATTTCGATTATATTTAGAAATCACACACAAGAACAAAGAATTTGAAAATCAGCACAGACGGTACAAACTCAATTTTAAACAATATTGCAAAGGCCAAACTGGATTACGTCGATCTGGCGCAAAAGAAAGAGGCCGACCCGAGGTTCGAGAAGCTCAAAAAGGCGGCCCAGAATTTCGAGGCCATTTTCATTACCCAGATTTTGAGCAATATGCGACGCAGCATTAATTCCGGGTTATTCGGCCAGGGAATGTCGAGCGATATGTACCATAGAATGTTTGATGAAAACATCGCTCAGGCAATTGCGAGCAAGGGCGGCTTCGGTTTGTCCGATATTATAATTAAAAGCCTGCATAAGGACAACGGACAGGAAGAGTCGGCACCGGGGGCAACACTCGCCGACTATTGGCTGCGTCCAGTCAGACGAATTTCGACTCAGAAGATGGACCGCAATTGGGACCGTTCGATTATTAATAAAGCAGCCGACAAATTTGGCGTCGATGCAAAGCTGGTCGAAGCAATCATAAAAGTGGAATCTAATTACAATGCAAAAGCGATATCTAAAAAAGGCGCGGTTGGCTTGATGCAGCTGATGAAAAGTACAGCAGAACAAATGGGCGTTAAGAACCGGTATCACCCGGAGCAGAATATTTTCGGCGGCGTCAATTATTTTAAACAGCAGCTAGAGCGTTTTGAGGGGAACCTTAAGCTTGCCCTAAGCGCATACAACGCCGGCCCGGCAGCTGTTGAAAAGTTCAACGGCATGCCACCCTATGAAGAGACCCAAGTGTATGTGAAGAAAGTTTTAAGTGCTTATCGGGAAATGTAGCCCATGGATGCAATTGTAGAAGACTTAATTTCGATTATCGCCAGCGAAATAGATGCCTTTAAGCAGCTATTAAAAACGCTCCATGAGAAACAAAGAGCTATAGTTGAGGGCCAAACTGAACGATTAAATAAGTATGTCCAAAGTGAAAATAAACTCGCAAATAAAACGAAAGCGATTGAAACCGAAAGGTTAGCGAAAACGAAGGACTTGGCGGAAAAACTTTCACTCGATGACCTGAATCCTCGTCTGAGCAAAATAATCGAAAAAGTAGAAGGAAAATATGCCGAGCGGCTTCGGGAACAGCGCGATTTATTGATGTCGCTTGTTGAAAAAATTCGAACGCTGAATAAGAGCAACCAGTTTCTTTTGAACTATTCGCTGCGGTTTATCGAAAAGAGTATGAAAATACTTTTGGGTGGAAATGACAAGGCTTCTATTTATCAAGAGGATGGCAAGCTGCAAACCAGGGTTGGTAAATATAAAATATTAGATCACTCTATCTAGAAAAACAATTACGAATTATTGTTTCAGATGAATCGTATTTCTTGGTAGTTTTAAAATTCAGGATCAGTCATTAAACGACATTTATGTCATTGGGTCATTAGGCCACTGACAATAAATGACTGAATGACAACCTCAAACCAGATTTTAGATTCTTACTAAGAACCTTTAATTAATGCACGTTATTTAGGAATCACAAAATAGACAATGCCTGACTTATCAAGAATACTTGGAATCGCACGACGGGCGCTGCAAGCGCATCAAAGCGCCATGAGTGTGGCAAGTAACAATATCGCCAACGTCAATACCGAGGGGTACTCCCGTCAGCGAATTATGCTTTCGGCGGGCAGATCGCTGGTGACGCCTCAGGGAATTCTTGGCTCGGGTGTGAACATTCAGGGCATCGAGCGCATCCACAGCAACTTTATCGAACAGCAGCTCTTGAATGAGCGGCCCAATTTTTACCAGTATGAATTTAAAAGCACGGCCTTGCATTTTATCGAAGATATTTTCGGTGAGCCGTCGGATTTCGGTCTGACCAGAAATCTGGAGGATTTCTTCGATTCGTTTCACGACCTGGCGAACGATCCTGAAAGCACTGCCGCCCGAACTATTGTCCGCGAAAAAGCGGTGAGTTTAACAAATACCTTCAGACGAATTAACCGGCAATTGACGGATTACCAGCAGCAGTTGAATACGGAGCTGGGGAAAAAAGTCGAGGAAGTAAATCGCTTGACATCTCAGGTCGCCCACCTGAATGAAAAAATTGTTATTGAGGAAGTGAGCGGCGGTAACGCTAACGATTTGCACGATAAACGTTCCTTGCTGCTCGACGAGCTTTCGAAATTGGTGGATGTAAAAACGATTGAAAATGCCAGCGGCGGCATCAATGTGATTGTCGGCGGCAGGCATTTGGTCGTGGATACTCAGGCGCAGGAATTGGCTTTGAGTGTAGAATCTGCAACAGCGATCGGGCCGAAAGTGGTGTTCAAAAATGGCGGGCAAGTCGCGGGTATTAGCAATGGCTCAATTAAGGGGATTTTAGATACCCGAGACACTCACGTTGCTGATTATCTGGTTCAACTGGATGAGTTGGCGGTGAATCTGGCGCAGCAAGTCAACGCCATTCACTCGACCGGATACAATCTGGATGGTATCACCGGAACGGATTTATTTGACGCCAATGTAACCGGTGCGGCAGATATCGATCTCAATCCGGCAATTCTGGCCGATGCAAATCTCATCGCTGCTTCGGATGCCTTGAATGAACCCGGAAATAACAACACCGCGCTCT
>SMUZ01044936.1_pt1 | contig 12932 bp, 11 predicted proteins | sample 2456421 | NCBI WGS metagenome assembly SMUZ01 (sample SAMN11095932, study PRJNA526329) | marine sediment metagenome | biome: Marine sediment; feature: Surficial sediment; material: Deep marine sediment; isolation source: Hadal surficial sediment | place: Pacific Ocean | collected 2014-11 | depth... | reverse complement strand
CTAAGTCCCGGCCAGGTGTCGCGATTCTGAATGCGGATGATGACTACTTTGAATACTGGTCAGCGATGGTTGCTGACATAGATGTCATCGGATTCGGCATACAAGCGCAGACCGATGTGCGTGCAAGTGACATCGTTGCCGATGGCGCTGGTTCTAATTTCAAATTGCACTTGTACGACACACACATAGACGTGCGACTTTCGTTGCCGGGCCAGCACAATATTCGCAATGCCTGTGCTGCAGCAGCAATTGCCGTCGCACTCGGAGTAGCGCCGGAGCAGATTCGAGCGGGACTGGAATCTGTAAAGCCGGTTGCGGGCAGGTTACAGCCGAAACGCGGTCTCTATGGTGCAACGCTTTTCGACGACAGTTACAACGCCAATCCGTTGAGCGTGATTGCTGCGGCGGAGTTTCTTGCGGGACTGGAAGGCCGGAGTTGGCTCGTCCTCGGCGATATGGGTGAGTTGGGTGAAAATACTGCTCGCCTGCACCATGATGTTGGAGTGGCTGTTAAGAAAGCCGGTGTAAAACAATTATTCGCGACAGGCGAGTTATCGAGAAACGTGACGGATGCATTTGGCGACCACGCGGTTTGGTTCGATTCCGTCGATACATTGATTGATGCGCTGCGTGTGTCGATTACATCCGATGTTAACGTGCTGGTGAAGGGTTCACGCTTCATGCGCATGGAGCGTGTCGTTGCAGCACTGACATCGACGGACGCGTCGGGCGGGGGGGGCTAGCAATGCTCTTGTACCTGACCAACTACCTCGCGCAGTTTGAATCCGGGTTTAACGTCTTCAGTTACCTCACGATGCGCGCCATCCTGGGCGCTCTTACTGCGCTGGTGCTGTCCTTCGTCATCGGTCCGCGCATGATCGCAAAGCTGTCAAGCAACCAGGTTGGCCAGCCCATTCGCGCAGACGGGACCGTCACGCATCTGCCTAAAGCCGGTACGCCGACGATGGGTGGCGTGATGATTCTGGCTGCAATTGTCGTGAGCACGGTGTTGTGGGCGGATCTCGAAAACCATTTTGTGTGGATTGTCCTGTTTGTCACATTGTCGTTTGGCGCCATCGGCTATGTGGACGATTACAGGAAATTGATCTTGCAGAATCCCAAGGGACTATCTGCAAAGCAAAAGCTCTTCTGGCAGTCGGCTGCGGCGATAATCGCAGCCATCGCTTTGTACGTCACGGCGGCTGACGAAGTATCTACTTCGTTGCTGATTCCGTATCTCAAGGACATAACTATTCCCCTGGGTATGTTCCAGGTCGTCGTGACGTACTTCTTTATCGTCGGCTTTTCGAACGCGGTCAACCTGACCGACGGGCTGGACGGTCTTGCGATCATGCCTACAGTTCTGGTCGGTGGCGCGCTTGGCTTGTTCGCCTATGTCACCGGCAATGTAAATTTCTCTGGCTACCTTGGTATTCCCTATATCGCCGGTGCCGGTGAGATCATGGTTTTTTGTGCCGCAATGGCGGGCGCCGGGCTTGGGTTCCTGTGGTTCAACACCTATCCCGCCCAGGTCTTCATGGGAGATATCGGTGCGTTGGCGCTCGGCGCGGCACTGGGTGTGGTCGCGGTCATCGTTCGTCAGGAACTTGTTCTGGCGATCATGGGTGGCGTATTCGTTGTCGAAACGCTCTCGGTCATCATTCAGGTTGTGTCGTTCAAGCTCACGGGCAAGCGCGTTTTCCGAATGGCACCGCTACACCATCATTTCGAACTCAAAGGCTGGGCAGAGCCCAAGGTCATCGTGCGTTTCTGGATAATCACTTTCATTCTCGTCCTGATCGGTCTCGCGAGTCTCAAGATACGATGAGCAAAGCCAACAAAAAGACCGGCAAGAAAAGCGATAAGAACCTCGTTCTTGGGCTTGGAGCGACGGGCCTGTCGATTGCACGTTATTTGCGTCGCAATGATCAGAAAGCCGTGTTCTTCGACACGCGCGATGAGCCGCCAGGTGTTGCGGAGCTCGATGAGCTCTGGCCGGATGCGAAGCTTTTGAAGGCTGAGGCGAAGTTGCCGAAAAAGATTCGACGCGTCATCGTCTCGCCCGGCATTCCAGACAGCCACCCGCTAATCGAAAGTGCGCGTGCAGCAAAACTGGACGTCGTTAGTGACATCGAGTTATTCGCACAGGATGCGACAGCGCCATTCATTGCGGTGACGGGATCAAATGGCAAGAGCACAGTCGTCACGCTGTTATTCCACATGTGTCGAGCCGCGGATCTCGACGTTTACGCCGGTGGCAATCTCGGTAAACCGGCACTCGACTTACTGGAGCTCGAACAGCCGGACATTTACGTGCTTGAGTTGTCGAGTTTCCAGTTGCAACGGACACACAAGCTGCGGGCCGAGGTGGCCGTGTTGCTGAACATCACACTCGATCATCTCGACTGGCATGCCGATGAAAACGAGTATCGGGAATCGAAATATCGCGTATTCCGTGAGGCGAAAGCGGCGGTGATCAATCGTGCCGATGCGAATGCTTCCGACTGCGTTGGTAATATCGAGAACGTCATCAGTTTTGGTCTCGACGAACCGGCAGACGGCCATTACGGTATCCGTGCGCTGGACGGAGAGCTTTACCTGTCGCGTGGAGACACGTTGCTGTTGTCGGTCAGGGATCTGGCCCTTTTCGGCACGCACAATCAGGCAAATGCGCTGGCGGCGCTGGCGGCCGGCGAACTGGCCGGCATAGAAATTCCGGCAATGCTGCAGGTGCTGGTCGAGTTTCCGGGCCTGCCGCACCGCATGCAATTCGTAGATCGAATCGCTGCGGTTGATTACATCAACGATTCCAAAGCAACCAATGTTGCAGCTGCGGTTGCATCGATCGCCTCGGTCGACGGCATGCTCGTCCTGCTCGCCGGCGGTCTTGGCAAGGGCGCTGATTTCGCGGACCTCGCCACGGCCGTGGACAGCAAGATGCGCGCCGCCGTATTGATTGGTGAAGATGCCGAAATGATCTCCGATGCATTGGACACAGTCATGCCTGTGTACTTCGCAACAGACATGATCGATGCCGTGCAACAGGCAGCGGCGTACGCCGAATCCGATGACACGGTTTTACTCGCACCCGCGTGTGCGAGCTTCGATCAATACGAGAATTATGCTGCGCGCGGCGACGCGTTTGTGGAAGCAGTAGGGACGATTCGGCGATGACGGCACGCAACGCGACATTCCCGTTTCCGGCACGCTTGAAGACGTCCCTGCAGTTCGATCCTGTGTTACTGACGATCGTCCTGACATTGTTGTTTGGCGGATTCGTAATTCTGGCGTCGGCTTCGATCTCAGTATCGGACAATGTGGCCGGCAACCCGTTCTTTTACCTCGAACGGCAGCTGGTTGCAGCGCTCATCGGTGCCGCGGCGGGCGGTATCTGTTTGTTTATTCCAATGCAGGTCTGGCGAACGCTCGGTCCGCTAATGTTGCTGGCAGGTCTGGCGTTGCTATTGCTCGTGCTGGTTCCGGCCATTGGTCATGAGGTCAACGGCAGCCGGCGCTGGATTCGTCTTGGCATCATGAATTTGCAGGTATCAGAGCCGGCCCGGCTTTGCTTCATCATCTATCTCGCAGGCTATCTCGTACGTCGCAACAAGGCTGTGCGTGATGAATTTGTCGGATTCCTGCGGCCGATGTTGCTGTTGTCGCTTGCGTGCGCCGCACTGCTCGCGGAGCCGGACTTCGGTGCTGCTGTGGTGTTACTGGCAACAGCTTTAATAATGTTGTTCGTCGCTGGCGCTCGTATCCGCGACTTCCTGCTGTTTTTCTCGGTCGCCATTGTTGGTATGGGTTTGCTGGCGGTCGCATCTCCCTATCGGATGCAGCGCCTGACGAGCTTTCTGGATCCGTGGTCGGATCCGTTCAACTCGGGTTTCCAGCTAACACAATCGCTCATCGCAATCGGGCGTGGCGAATTGATGGCGTCGGGCTGGGCAACAGCGTGCAGAAATTATTCTACTTGCCGGAGGCGCATACGGACTTCGTGTTCGCAGTGTTCGCAGAAGAGTTCGGATTGATCGGCTCTTTAGCCTTGATTGGTATTTTCCTTGCCTTGCTTTGGCGGGTATTCAACCTGGCCGTGCGTGCGGTCAATGCCGAGCGTTTCTTCGAGGCCTACATCGCCATCGGTCTCGGCACCTGGCTCGGCATGCAGGCGTTTATCAATGTTGGCGTGAACATGGGCATCCTGCCAACCAAAGGATTGACCTTACCGTTGATCAGCTATGGACGCAGCAGCCTGATTATCACGATGATCGCGATCGCGCTTTTGTTGCGCATTCATCACGAGCTTGTTGTTGACGCGACGCCGGTAAATCGGCGTGCGCCCGGGAAGAGGGAGCGCTCATGAGTGCGCGCCCGATTCTCGTCATGGCTGGCGGCACAGGTGGTCATGTGTATCCGGCGCTTGCGGTCGCGCGTGCGCTGCAGGAACAGTCACAGGAAATTGTCTGGCTCGGCACACGTCGTGGACTGGAATCACGCGTTGTGCCTGCGGCCGGGATTGAGATTGAGTGGATCAGCGTAAGCGGACTGCGCCGCAAGGGCATCCTGACGTTGCTGATCGCGCCGCTCCAATTGCTGTGGGCGCTGACTCAAGCGCTGCGCGTCATAATTCGCCGCCGCCCCGCCGCTGTATTGGGTATGGGCGGCTTTGTCAGCGGCCCTGGCGGCGTTGCTGCCTGGCTGACACGCCGCCCGCTTGTTATTCATGAACAAAATGCGGCCGCTGGCTTTACCAACAGACTTCTGGCGCGTCTTGCCCGGGTTGTGCTGCAAGCCTTCCCGGGCAGTTTTAACGCCTCGGCCGACGCGGAAACGGTCGGCAACCCGGTCCGCGCGGAGATCGCGGCCGTCGCAGAGCCCGCTGCGCGTTACGCCGAACGGCATGGCCAGTTGCGGCTTCTCGTGCTGGGTGGAAGCCAGGGTGCCCTGGCACTCAACAAAACGGTGCCGGCGGCGCTGGCGCTGTTGCCGTCAGAAAAACGACCGGTCGTGCGGCATCAGTGTGGTGAGCGCACGATCGATGCAGCACGCGCGGCCTATGACGGCAGCGCTGTCGATGTGGAGCTGCTGCCTTTCATCGAGGATATGGCGACAGCATACGCATGGGCGGACCTCGTTGTTTGCCGAGCGGGCGCACTCACCGTGGCCGAGTTATGCGCGGTAGGTTTGCCGGCGATATTTATTCCGTATCCATCGGCCGTGGACGATCATCAGACAGCAAACGCGCGCCCAATGGCTGATGCCGGTGCCGCGGTGATCATCCAGGAAAGCGAATTAACCGCCCGGTCTTTGTCCGAGCTTCTCATCGACTGGTTGTGTGCGAGGTCGGAGTTGCAATCACGCGCCGCCAGGGCGCGCGCATTATCGAGCCCGGATGCTCTGCAACGGATCTCTTCCATATGTCTTGAGCTCGCGGGAGCAACATCGTGATCTCGCGGATGCGGCGATTGCACACTGTCCATTTTGTGGGCATCGGCGGTTCCGGCATGTCGGGCATTGCCGAGGTCATGCTGAGCCTGGGTTATGCCGTGCAGGGCTCCGACCTCAAGGCAAGCAAACAGACTGAGCGGCTAGAGAAACTGGGCGCTACCGTATTCATCGGCCACGCTGCCGACAATATTGAAAATGCAGATGCTGTTGTTGTCTCCAGCGCGGTCGATGAAACCAATCCCGAGGTAGCTGCGGCGCGTGACAAATTGCTGCCTGTTGTGCAGCGCGCCGAAATGCTTGCCGAACTCATGCGTTTCCGCTATTCGATAGCAGTCGCCGGAACTCATGGCAAGACAACCACGACGAGCCTTGTTGCGAGCATTCTTGCAGAGGGTGGTCTTGATCCTACTTTCGTTATCGGCGGTCGACTCAAGAGTGCCGATACCAATGCGAGGTTGGGTCAGGGCGATTATCTCGTCGCGGAAGCTGATGAATCTGACGCATCCTTCGTGCACTTGAAGCCGATGTTGGCAGTCGTGACCAATATTGATGCGGATCACATGTCGACTTACGGCGGTGACATCGAGCGCCTGCGTGCCGCGTTCATCGAATTTCTGCACAACCTGCCGTTCTATGGCCTGGCGATTGTGTGCACCGACGATGCCGGTGTGAACGAGGTCATCGGTGATATCGGGCGCACGGTGCTGACCTATGGTTTGAACGACGATGCTGACGTTCGCGCCGAAAATATTGTATTCGACGGAGGAATGACGCAATTCGATGTCCTGCGCGCGGACGGTCGACCGACGCTGCGCATATCGATGGGCTTGCCGGGTCTGCACAATGTTTGCAATGCCCTGGCCGCGATTGCCGTCGCCGATGAATTGCAGGTCAATGACGAGGCTATTGTGAAAGCATTGCGGGAATTCGAGGGCATAGACCGCCGCTTTCAAATTCTCGGTGAGGTCGAAACAGCTGGCGGCAAGGTGCTGATGATCGACGATTACGGCCATCACCCGACCGAATTGGCTGCGACATTGGCCGCAGCTCGTAGCGGTTGGCCGGATAAACGTGTCGTTCTCGTGTTTCAGCCGCATCGATATTCACGTACGCGAGATCTGCTGGACGATTTCGCGCAAGCGCTCTCGGAAGCCGACGTTCTTGTATTGCTGGATGTTTACGCCGCGGGTGAAGCGCCGATCTCCGGGGCAGACGGGCGCGCGATCGCTCGTGCGGTTCGTTCGCGCGGCGCTGTAGAGCCCGTGTTCGTGGAAACGCTGTCCGAACTGGAATCCGTGCTCACGGGGCTGCTGCAGGAAGGTGACCTTGTATTGACGATGGGCGCTGGTGACATTGGTGCGTACGCGGCGGCATTGCCAGACCTGCTCGCCGTTAAGCCCAACTTGAAGCTGCACTCATGATGGCCGCACTGGACAACATGAATGTGCAAGGCGAGCTGCGGCGGAATGAGCCGATGAGTCGCCACACGTCCTGGCGCGTGGGTGGACCGGCGGAGCTGTTCTTCGTACCGGCGGGCGTTGCGGACCTGCAAGCGTTCTTGCACGACCTGGACGAAGATACGCCGATCTTCTGGCTGGGCATTGGTAGCAACCTGCTGGTTCGAGAAGGCGGTCTTCCGGGCGTCGTAATTTCCGCCACGAAAATACTGCGCGATCTGGAACTCGTGGATCACTACGTCGTGCGCGCAGGTTCAGGCGTGCCTTGCACACAGCTCGCGCGCCAGTGCATTCGCTGGAGCCTGGGCCCGGCAGAGTTTTTCGCCGGAATTCCCGGCACGGTCGGCGGCGCGCTAGCGATGAACGCCGGCGCACACGGCGGTGAAACCTGGGAGCGCGTTGAGTCCGTCCGAACCATCGATCGATCGGGTGAGATTCATGAGCGCGCGACTAGCGAATACTCGGTGGGGTATCGGAGTGTCACCGGTCCGGCGAATGAGTGGTTTCTCGAGGCGATCTTGCGCTTCGACCCGGATGCGACGGCAAGCATGGATACGCTTCGGGAGATGCTGGAGCGCCGCAAGCAGACGCAGCCACTTGGCTTGCCGAGCTGTGGCTCTGTATTTCGCAATCCACCGAACGATCATGCGGCACGCCTGATTGAAGCTGCGGGTCTTAAGGGATTCAAGATTGGTGGCGCAGAAGTTTCCGAAAAACATGCGAACTTCATTATTAATCGCGACGCTGCGACGGCGACCGATATTGAGGAACTCATAGAGCACGTTCGTCACTCGGTCATCGAAGCACACGGCATCGAACTCCAGCACGAAGTGCGGATTGTTGGGGAGTTGCACAATGATTCGAAATTCGAAATCCAAAGAGACGCGTTACATCGTCAGTAATGCCGGCGAATTCGGTCGAGTAGTGGTGATGCTGGGTGGCGATTCGAGCGAGCGCGAGGTGTCTCTGGATACAGGTGCTGCTGTACTTGAGGCGTTGCAGTCTCGTGGCATTGATGCTCAGGCCTGGGATCCGGCCGAACACACACTGGCTGAATTAGCAGAGTCGAAATTTGATCGTGTCTGGATTGCCTTACACGGCCCGGGCGGTGAAGACGGTGTTTTGCAAGGTGCGTTGCAGTGGCTGGGAATTCCGTATACCGGCAGCCGTGTATTGGCATCGTCCCTGGCGATGGACAAGGTTCGCAGCAAGATAATGTTCAGAGCAGTCGACCTTCCGACGCCCGATTATTACGTCATTCGCGATCGCGCACACGCAGTTTTTGCGCTCGAGGAGTTAGGGCTGCCGATGATTATCAAGCCCTCGGGTCAGGGTTCGAGTGTTGGCATGAGCAAGGTGTTCGAGCCGTCCGAACTCAATGAAGCGGTCGATCGGGCACTCGTGTTCGGTGAGCCCGCTCTGGCCGAGACCTGCATTGTCGGTCGCGAGATGACAGTCGCCGTATTGCAGGGTGAGGCTCTGCCGACTATTCGTATTGAAACGCCGCGTGTTTTCTACGATTACCGCGCCAAGTACGAATCGGACCGAACGCTGTATCACTGCCCTGGAACGACGTCCGATGACGAGGAGCAACGCTACGCGGATCTCGCAATCGCGGCATTTCGTGAGATCGGTTGCTCGGGATGGGGTCGCGTCGATTTCATGACGGGCAAAGACGGCGAGCCGCAAATTCTCGAGGTGAATACGGTGCCCGGCATGACGAGCCACAGTCTCGTGCCGATGGCGGCCAAACAGCATGGCATGGATTTCGCGGAGCTTTGCTGGCGAATTCTGGAAACGAGTTTTACAGCAGTGGCGCACGCGGGTCGCCGTACTGTCGAGTTGCGGGAGGTGGCGCATGGCGCGTAAGCAGGCGTATCGACGCAAGCGAAAGCAGGAGAGGACGCTGAAGCTACCCACGCTCCGGCTTCGCCGCGTGGTAACGCCGCTGCTCGCAGTGCTCATGGTCGTGGTGACTTACAAGGTGAGTACGGGTTTGCTTGATCGCGATATCGAGTCGATTGAAATTAGCGCACCCTTCCAGCGAGTAACGGCATTGCAGATCGAAGAAGCCGTTAGCGATGAGCTGGATGCGGGCTTCCTCGGTGCCGATATTGGTCGTATGCAGTCGCAGGTTCGCGCTTTGTCCTGGATCGATCAGGTGAGCGTCGCGCGGCGCTGGCCGAATCGGATCGCCATCAGCGTAAGCGAGCAGGTGCCGGCCGCCATATGGGGCGAACGTGGGTTGCTGAATGTTCGCGGTGAATTGTTCGTCGACAACGCACGCCATATTCCCGCTGAACTACCGCGGCTCAGTGGGCCTGCGGATAGCTCGGCCGTTGTTGCGAAACGCTATCTGCACGTTCGCGATCAGCTGATTCCAATCGGCCTGGATCTCCTGAGCGTTGCCGTCGACGCGCGCGGTGCCTGGAAAATGATGTTGACCAACGGCGTTGAAATCAGGCTGGGGCGCCGTGAAGTTGATGCGCGAACCGACTTGTTCATTGCGGTCGTCGCAGACGTGATAACGGGACAGTCGAAAGAAATTGCTTACGTCGATATGCGATACAACAACGGTTTCACAATCGGCTGGAAAGATGTCGGGATTCCGCCTGCGTTTGACCCGAATCCGGTGGAACAGGAAATGCTTGCAGCAAGGGATACTCGCTAGGAATGCAAAACCGTACCGACAAGAATTTGATCGTTGGACTCGATATTGGCACGTCCAAGGTCGTTGCCATCGTTGGCGAGGTCAATGACGAGGGGATTATCGAAGTGATTGGCATCGGCTCCCATCCGTCTCGCGGACTGAAGAAGGGCGTGGTCGTCAATATCGAATCAACGGTGCACTCCATACATCGCGCCGTGGAAGAGGCTGAGCTCATGGCCGGTTGCGATATTCATTCGGTGTACACGGGAATTGCGGGCAGCCATATTCGCAGCCTGAACTCCCACGGCATTGTGGCCATTCGCGATTCCGAAGTCAGTGCCGGCGACGTCGATCGAGTTATTGACGCGGCTCGCGCTGTGGCAATTCCGGCGGACCAGAAAATATTGCACATCCTGCCGCAGGAATTTCTGATCGACGGCCAGGAAGGGATTCGCGAGCCGATCGGAATGTCCGGTGTCCGCCTTGAGGCCAAGGTTCACATGGTGACCGGTGCTGAAAGCGCGACTCAGAATATCGTCAAGTGCGTGCAACGCTGTGGTCTTGAAGTGGACGACATCGTGCTTGAGCAGCTGGCTTCGAGTTACTCGGTTCTGACTGATGACGAGAAGGAGCTGGGGTCGTGCATCGTCGATATCGGTGGCGGCACGACGGACATCGCCGTGTTTCTGGGTGGCGCGATTCAACACACGGCTGTGATCCCGATTGCCGGTGATCAGGTCACTAATGACATCGCGGTGTCAATGCGTACGCCGACGCAGTACGCCGAAGAAATAAAGATCAAATACGCCTGCGCCTTGTCGCAGTTGGCGAATCCGGACGAAACCATCGAAGTTCCGAGCGTGGGCGAGCGGCCACCGCGACGACTTGCACGCCAGACATTGGCTGAGATCGTCGAGCCGCGTTTTGAAGAGTTGTTCGGACTGGTGCGCGACGAATTGCGCCGGTCAGGCTTTGAAGAATTGATTGCAGCCGGCGTAATAATTACGGGCGGCAGTTCAAAGATGGAGGGAGCGGTCGAGTTGGCGGAGGAGGTTTTCCACATGCCGGTTCGTTTGGGTTCGCCACGATACGTTGAAGGATTGTCGGACATCGTACGCAACCCGATCCATGCTACGGGTGTGGGCTTGTTGCTGTACGGCTATGAAAACCTGATGCGCCGCGGGCGCCGCAGCACGCCGGTCGGCGGCAGTATTGCCAACGTCTGGGAGCGCACGCGGTCGTGGTTCCAGGGAAAATTTTAAAGGAGCTCGGTTTAGGCCGGGGTTGGAAGCGGGGTTCAGTGAGTACCCCATAGGGAAGTGAGCAAGCAAACGAGCGAGCTACAAAAATTGACCGGAGGAAGGATCATGTTTGAGTTAATGGATGCGCACAGTCAAAGCGCGGTCATCAAGGTAATAGGGGTCGGCGGTGGGGGCGGCAATGCAGTCGCACACATGGTCGACGCGGGAATTGAGGGTGTTGATTTCATTTGTGCCAATACGGATTCGCAAGCGCTAAAGGACTCGCGAGTTCGAACATCGTTGCAGATCGGTTGCAACATTACAAAAGGCCTTGGCGCGGGTGCCAATCCGGACATTGGCCGTCAGGCAGCGATGGAGGATCGTGACCGGATTCACGAGGCCATCGAAGGCGCTGACATGTTGTTTATTACAGCCGGCATGGGCGGCGGCACGGGAACGGGTGCGGCACCCATCGTCGCCCAGGTTGCCAAGGAGTTGGGCATTCTGACAGTCGCGGTGGTTACCAAACCGTTCCTGATGGAAGGCAACAAGCGCATGGCGATCGCCGAGCAGGGCATTGCTGAACTTGGCAAATCCGTCGATTCATTGATCACGATTCCAAACGAGAAGTTGCTGGCAGTTCTGGGCGGCGAAACGACGTTGCTGGATGCCTTTAAGTCAGCAAATCAGGTACTGCAAGGCGCAGTACAGGGAATTGCCGAACTCATTACGCGACCAGGACTGATCAACGTCGACTTTGCCGATGTCAAGACCGTCATGGCTGAAATGGGCATGGCCATGATCGGCACGGGCACGGCTTCAGGCGAGGATCGGGCGCGCGAGGCGGCCGAGGCGGCCGTGTCCAGTCCATTGCTTGAAGACATCAATCTTTCCGGAGCAAATGGTATCCTTGTGAACGTAACGGCCGGCATGGACCTTTCGATTGGGGAGTTCCAGGAAGTTGGCAACACGGTCAAGGAGTTCACCTCCGACGATGCGACCGTCGTAATTGGTACAGTCATCGACCCGGACATGACCGATCGTATTCGGGTAACGGTCGTCGCGACGGGCCTCGGTCAGGGCAAGGCAAATGCCGAATCTCCGATGCGTATCGTCAGGCGCCAGATTGCGCAGGCAGAGCCGAACTATCATGGGCTGGACAAGCCGACCGTACAGCGCCAGCGTGCCGTTGGTGATGGCCTGGAAGCGGGCGGATTGCAGGAAGATTTGCTTGATATTCCGGCCTTTCTCCGCCGCCAGGCTGACTAATAGCCGTTGTTGGGATCGCGGGCGCTACTCACTCGCCCGCGTAGCAAGTCCTCCGCAGGGTCGGTCCGGTTGCTCCGGGCCGGCTTCTAACACACTGAAAACCTTGAAGAGTTTTCAATACGCTGATAGGCTTTCCCGCGTCATGCCAATGCTGCGACAAAGAACCCTCAAAACCGCCATACGCGCCACAGGCGTCGGATTGCATACGGGCGACAAGGTCTATATGACTCTGCGTCCGGCTGCAGTGAATTCAGGTATTACTTTTCGCCGAGTCGATCTCGATGAGCCCGTTGATATTCCTGCCGATCCATTGTTGGTTGGCGAGACGATGCTGGGCACGACGCTGATAAAAGACGGCGTAAAAGTTGCGACAGTTGAACATTTGCTTGCGGCCCTGGCCGGGCTTGGCATCGACAACATTAATATCGATCTTTCGGCTCCGGAAGTTCCGATCATGGACGGCAGTGCCGGTCCATTTATTTTCCTGTTGCAGTCAGCTGGAATCGAAGAGCAAAATGCAGCGAAGCGATTTATTCGCATTAAGAAAACGATACGAGTCGAAGATGGCGATAAGTGGGTTGAACTCAGGCCGTTCAATGGATTCAAGGTCGACTTCGAGGTGTATTTCAACCACCCGGTGTTCAACAAAACTGACCAGCGGGCGCAAATCGACTTTTCGTCATCTTCGTTCCTCAAAGAGGTCAGCCGCGCACGAACCTTCTGTTTCCTGAGGGATGTTGAAGCCTTGCGCGAGCGAAATCTGACGCTCGGTGGCAGCATGGATAATGCAATCGTCCTGGATGACTACCGAATTCTTAACGAAGACGGGCTGCGTTATGCGAATGAATTTGTGATTCACAAGATACT